>Ga0116157_10002161_pt1 | contig 19277 bp, 12 predicted proteins | sample AD_UKC048_MetaG_FD_89882 | JGI IMG/M metagenome (GOLD analysis project Ga0116157, IMG submission 89882) | Active sludge microbial communities of municipal wastewater-treating anaerobic digesters from USA - AD_UKC048_MetaG | ecosystem: Engineered > Bioreactor > Anaerobic > Digestate | place: USA...
CCATCTGCTTCGTTCCTCGGTCGGTCGAGTATCTCAGGGGATACACTCCCTCCCTCGGGCCTCGCATCTGGCCCGGTGGCGCTCCCGCCAAAATCGGAAGTAATTTTTGCACAGACCCTAAGGTTGACGCGTATGCGCGGCCGCGGGATTGCTCCTCAGTCACAGAGGTCAAGGCTGTCCACGTTGTTGACGTTGGCAGTGAGCGTCTGGAAACCCACGATGAGTTGCATGGTGACCGAGCGGGCGAGGGCGAAGCCGAGCCCCTCACGCGGCGGGGATTCACAACGAAGGACCTGAAGCACACGGAGCGCTGGCACATTGGGCTCAGGTCTCTCAATTTTGCATTTGCCAGTCAACGGTTGTGCGGTCAGCGAGTGCCATGTCTCGGTTGTTGCTGATCCGCATGGTTTGCGGAATGGCGCGGCTGCGGCTTTATTGGCTTCTGTGGATACCGATGCCATACGGACGAAATCCGGTTTCTCGATCACGGGCATGACTTGCCAGGGTTGCGCGCGCAACGCGGCCCAGGCGATCCAGGGCGTTGCCGGTGTAACGAACGTCGTCGTGGATCTCAGCGCGGGTCGGGCGACGGTGTGGTGGGAACCGGGCCGGACTGCGGACGATGAGGCCGTGGTCGCCGCTGTCCAACGCGCCGGGTTCAGCGCGAGGGCCCTCGACGCTGAAAACGTTGATGGGCCGGGAGCATCGGACGGCCGCGCGAGCCGCGGCACCGAGGTCTGGTCTCCGCTGGCGGGCTGGCGGTTCAACGTCGTGGTGGGCGGGGCGGTGACCTTGGTGCTGATGGCTGGCGAGTGGGTGTTGGGTCTGGGGATGACGCGATGGTTCCAGTGGCTCGCGTTCGGTCTGGCCCTGCCGGTCCAGATCGCTTGCGGATCGCGATTCTATCGTGGCGCGTTCAATCAACTCCGGGTTGGGCGGGCCAACATGGACACGCTGGTGGCTTTAGGCTCGACCACCGCGTTCGCCTACAGCACCTGGGGCCTGTTCGCAGGCGCCCCAACGCATCTGTACTTCATGGAGGCGGTGGGCATCCTGACCCTGATCAGCGTCGGGCATTGGCTCGAAGCGGCGGCCACGGCGCGAGCGTCCGCCGCCCTTCGCAGCCTCATCGAGTTGGCGCCGCCCAAGGCCCGACGCCTTGGTGCGGACGGCGCGGAGTCGGCTGTTCCAGCAGCCAAATTGGTGATCGGAGATCGCATTCTGCTTGCACCAGGCGACCGCGTCCCGACCGACGGCGAGGTGATCGACGGCGCGTCGGCACTCGACGAGTCGATGCTGACCGGTGAGTCGATGCCGGTCGAGAAGAGGGCGGGCGCGAGGGTCTACGCCGGCACGCTCAACGGGAGCGGGCGATTGGTGGCGCGGGTGACGGCGATTGGCGAAGCCACCGCCCTGGCGAGCATCATCGCAATCGTCCAGCGGGCGCAGAACAGCCGGGCAATGATTCAGAAGCTCGGGGACCGGGTCAGCGCCGTGTTTGTGCCGGCTGTGGTGTTGGTTGCGATCGCGACCGGTTTGTGGTGGGGGCTGGATTACGCGTCGGCCCGTGAGACTGCCGGGCGATTCATGCCCTGGCTGTGGGCGGTCACGCTGCCGACCACGTCTCTGGCGGCAGCATTCATCCATGCCGCGGCCGTCTTGATTGTCGCCTGTCCCTGCGCGATGGGCCTGGCGACTCCGGCCGCCATCATGGCCGGCGCCAACGCCGCCGCGCGGCGCGGCCTGCTGATCCGCGACGGGGCGGCGCTCGAGAAGAGCGGACGGATCACCGCGGTGCTGTTCGACAAGACCGGCACACTGACCCAGGGCAAGGTGAGCGTGGCTGAGTTTGCAGATTTGAGAGCGGGCTCGGGACGGGATGGAACCGCGCAGGCTTTAGCAGCCGATCTGGCCGAGCCGTCGCGGCACCCGCTCAGCGTGGCGATTGCGGCGTGGGGGCGCAGCCGGCTCGAGGCGACCACGGTCGGATCGGCCAAGGCGCCGGCTCTCGATGATTGGCGCGAAGTCCGGGGATGCGGAGTCGAGGCACGCCGGGGCGGAGCCGTTGTGCGACTGGGATCGCTTCGCTGGCTGCGCGAGGGCGGTGTTGATGTCACGCCGGCAACGCGATTCGCGGCCGACTGGACAGAGCGAGGCGCGACCGTGTTGGGGGTGGCGACGGGCGGCGCTTTGGACGGGGTGATGGCATTGACGGACACGCTCAAGGCCGGAGCGGAGGATGTGGTGGCCGCGATTCGTCGTCAGGGCAAGGAAGTGCACCTGGTAACAGGCGATCAGGCGGCGACGGCTGCGGCCATCGCGCGGCAGGCGGGGATCGACCCAAGAAGGGTTTTTGCCGAGGTCCCGCCCGAGCGGAAGGCAGAGATTGTGCAGCGTTTGCAGGACCAGGGGCAGAGGGTGGCGTTTGTTGGAGACGGAATCAACGACGCCCCGGCGCTCGAACAGGCGGACCTGGGGATTGCAGTCAGCCGAGCCAGCGATGTGGCGCGCGAGGCGGCGGACATCATTCTGCTGCGATCGGACATCGAGGCGATTCCGGAGGCGATGGGACTGGCGCGGGCGACGCTCCGCACGATCCGGCAGAATCTGTTTTGGGCCTTTTTCTACAACGCGGCGGCGGTGCCGCTGGCTGCACTCGGGTTTCTCAGTCCGCTGGTTTGCGCGGCGGCGATGGGTCTATCGGATGTCTTGGTGATCGGCAATGCGCTGCGTCTGCGGCGTTGGCGATATCGAGATTAACTGCGCGTCAACTGGAGGCCGGTCTCGGAGAGGCTCAGGTCGACAAAGCGCGCCCGCGGGTTGGGCGGGGACTCGGTCAAGGAGCGGCGCACGCGCTTGGCGGCTTCCTCGTCTTTGGCGAGCATGAGGAAGAAGCCGCCGCCGCCGGCGCCCAGGAGTTTGGCGGCCGCCAGCCAGTCGCCGACCTGGTCGAGGACGCGCTGGGTTTCGGGCGGGTTGGTGCCGGCATCGAGCCTTTGGTTCAACTGCCAACTGCGGCGGATGACCTCGCCGAGCGCGGCGTAATCGCATTGCTGGAGGGCATCGCAGGCGCGCGCCGCGTTGGCGCCGATATCGCCAATGGTGGCCAGGTGCTCCGGCGAATTCAGGAAGATGCCGCGCACGATCTCGTGGAGGATGCCTTTGGCGAGCCGGGTCACACCGGTGTAATAGAGCAGCATCAGCGTGTTGGCGTATGCGGGCTCGAACAAGTGATGCGGGAGCCACCGCACTCTCGGCTTTTGCGCCAGGCCCGGCGCGGTCTCGACGAGTTTGAGTCCGCGGAAGATCGCCCCGGCCTGATCCTGCCAGCCGCCGCCCGTGGTCAGCATTTGTTCGAGGGCGAGCGTTCTCGAGGACAGGACGTCGCGGTCCCATCCGAGTCCGCACAGTTCGCCGGCCGTTGCGAGCAGAGTGGCGGCGAGGATGCTGCTGGTGCCCAGCCCGGAGCCTTTGGGGACGGCGGCGAGCATGGAGATTTCGATGCCGCCGCCGAAATCGAGCAGTTGCTCTTCCAAGGTTGAGAATCGGCCGTGGGCGTGGAAGCGGGGGAGGAATCCCACCAGAGCCAAGGCGGCCTTGGCGAGCCCGAATTCGCTCCCCGGTTGGCCGCACGTGTCGAGATCCTCGAAGCGGCGAATCCGTTGCTCGACGCCCAGGTCGATCGAGCGCAGGACGATTTCAGGGTGGGGACACAACTTGCAGAAGACCTGGATGGGCGGCTGCCCGTTGAGGTCCACCGCCACGTTCACCACCTGGCCCCCGAATTCCAGACAGTAAGGCGGGGTGTCGGTCCAACCCCCCGCGAGATCGAGCCGCACCGGGCTGCGTCCCCAGACGATCTGGTCTTCGAGGACGTTGCATCGTGGGAGCACAGGCTGCAACTGAACCTCTTGAACGATCAACTCGCGCAGCCGGGCGAATGCGCTCTGTTCGAGTTGTTCCCAGTCGGGCTGCCGGCGATGGCGCATCACGGACGATCGGAACATCTCGTCGTGGACGCGATGGAGCGGTTCGACCGGCTGGGCCGCATCGGCATTCGAAGGCTGTTCGGGGAGCGGGTCGGAGGTTTCGGCGAACATCCTGGCTGTTGCTTCGAGGTCAAGCCGGTAAAAGACGCTCCAGCGCGAGTTGCGCAGCATGGGGAGCAGGCATTGGCGACGGCGTTGGGCCCGTTGCCGGTAGAGGCGATCGAGGTTGACCTGCCGGCTGAGGGCTTCGGCCGAGAGCCGGCGCGCCTCGCGCCAGAGAGTGGCGCATTTCGGGTTGGGCGCGGGGTCGGGTGCGCAGAGCCACTCGATGAAGCGTGGGGCCAGCGTCTCGGGTTCGACGACGGGGAACAGGGGCGCCTGCTGGACATCGGCGTTTGGATCGAGGCCTGCCGCGCCCAAATCGATTCGTCGGCGGGCGAACCAATCGGGCGCTGGGGCGCCCAGCCAGAGGGTCAGTGGATTCCCGACCGGGCCGCGGAACTCGTCGCTGAATCCATAGAACCGCACTGCGAATGCGCTGTCGCCCACCGGCACGAAATCGAGGCAGACCCCCGACTCGAGGTGCAAATCCCAGGCGTTGTCCGGGACCCCGGTCAGCACGTGTTCGGAGCCGAGGTTCCACGTCTGCGGCACGACGCTGTTCTCGACCCAGAGGGTGTGGTTCTTATCGAGACCGATCGGCAGGTCGAATCGGCAGTTAAGGCGGTAGATGTCCGGATGCCGCTTGACGCCGGTGATGCCCAGTCGGGTCTCGTCCAACTGGGCGTTTTGCAGCGCCGAAATCGACTCGATCATCTGGCGGCTTGTGCCGAAGTGGTGGAATCGCGCCTCGGGAAGCGCCACCACGGCGCAGGCCAGGGCGCTGATCTCGGGGTCGGGCTCGACCGGGGAACTGCCCAGCGACAACCCGAACTGGCTGTAGAGTTCGTAGTTCGAGGCGCGGTCGCCCGCAAAGCCGGAGCCATTCCAGCCGCAACGTTGCATGAGAACCCGGATCGCGCGTTCGCTCAGCAGCCACATGCCTGTATCGACCAATGGAAAACAGTCGCCCGCCGCCTCGCGGATTTGGGCTGGGGTTGGCTTTTGCAGGAAGAACGCGAGTTCTGTCGGGCGGCGGCGGTTTGCGAAGAAGACCCCGTGATGGCGGGCTTTCTCGGGCGGCACCCACATGCCCAGGCCCAGGACGTCCACAGCGGGAAACGGAGGGAGTTGGCGGGCGAATTCGAGCAGCACATCGCCGCTCGCAACCATCGCCACGCATCCGGAGGGCGCGTGGTCCAGGACCCGCCGGTAAGCCGGCAGTTGCAGATCGAGCAGAGTTTGATCGAGCCTCTGTCCGCGCGCCCAGCGGAACACGGGGATCGGCATGAGCAGTTTGCCAACCGGCGCGTAGGCGGGCAGTCGCCGGCTCTGGCCACCGCCGTGGATGATGAGCTTGCGGTTTTCGCCAAGCCATTCGGCGAAGGGAGAGGCAGGCGCGGTTGCGCGCCAGGCCTCGGCCAGCACGTGGGCGGTGCCTCCTCCGGACCCGATGTGCGGGCCGGGCGGGTCGCTCGTGGCAAACCATTCGGGGCGCGGGCGTCCCTCGAGGGCTTCAAACGCCTCCGCCATGCGCGACGGAAGCGACAACAGGACCTGCATCGGAAGACGAGTTGCGTTCATGCGACCGGTGCAATGGTGTCATCCGCTCGCGGGCGCGTCGAGCCGATTGCGGCCCGGCGCCAATGTGGTGCTTTCCGTCGGCCAGGTTTCCCATTAGGGTGCGGTGAAATGAAATCCTCGACGCGGCTCGAGTATTACTTTGTCCAGTCGCTCACGCTCATCCGTGTCCCGTTGATCCTCGCTTTCCTGGCGATCAGCGTGTTCGCCGGTGTCCCACTTTCCGCCGGGTGGTTTCTCGCGGCCTTGGGGGCGATGATTCTGTCGGCGATCACCGACCTATTCGACGGCTACTTTGCGCGTCGGTTCGGCGTGACCTCCCGTTTGGGCAGTCATGCCGATCCCCTCACGGACAAAATCTTCTATCTGACGACGTTTCCAACCCTGGTCTACCTGGCGGCCCGAGACGGACAACTCGGGCACGCGCGCATTCTCCTGGTGCTCGCGATTCTGTTTCTGCTGCGGGATCAGTGGGTGTCGTTCCTCCGCTCGATCGGCGCGCTCCACGACATCAGCGCCAAGGCGAATTGGTCGGGCAAGGTGCGGACGCTCATCTCGTTTCCGACGATCTGCCTGATCTATTATTATCTACAGGCTCCGGCGGATTGGACCTTGCGCCCGCCTTTGTGGCTGGTGCACGGCCTCGAAGGTTTAAGCATGCTGATCAACCTCATCTCGATTGGCGTCTATACGCGGCGGTTCCTGCCCGCCCTGCGGGCCGAATTGCGGCCCGATCAGCAGCCAGGCCCGTCGCAATAGGGGCTCGACGCCGACCTGAGCATGGGCGACTGTCATGCGGGTTAGAGCTTCACAAGCCGCGCCACAGGATGTCCAGGGCAAGCACGGCATAAGCGCTGACGAGGTGGGGGTCTTTCTCCCACCAGCGGTTTTCCTCATTGGCCCACCACCCGTCGGCGTTCTGCAGGTTCATCAGGCGCAGCGCAAGCTCGCGGCGCCACGCAATCTGGCGTCCGTCCTTCAGTTCGAGCGTGTCCATGCCGCAGGTGTTGAGGGCTTTGGCCATCAGATGCAGGTAGTAGTAGTATCCCTGCTGTCCCATGCCCGGATTCTCGTCGAGCGTGTAATGGGCGCGCAGCCAATCGACGGCCCCCACCACGCGCGGATCGTTCCGCTCGAGACGGGCGTACACGTAGCTGAGCAGTCCCGCGTAGCTGATGCTGCCGTAGGAACGAAGCGCGACGCGTCCGGTCGCGGCGTTGGTCACTCCGCCCGCCATGCTGTAACCGGGATAATAGACGAACCCGCCCCGATCCTCGGGGGCGTCGGAGACCCAGGGCTGACGGTTGTGGCTTGGGAGGTTCTGGCAGTTCTGGATGAACTGGATGGCCGCGTCCCAGTCGAGGGGGCGGGTCCCGGCGGGCAACCGGTCCTGGGCCAAGTGGTCCGTGGCCCGCAGAGCTTCGAGGGCGACGAGCGTATTGTTGAGGTCGGCGTGTTTGTTCTTGTCGCCGTACCCGACGCCTCCATCCAGGGGCGTATCGAGTTTACCCGGCTCACCGAAGTCATTCTGCGAGCGCGCCAGGAACGCATGGGCGCGCCGGAGCATGTCGTGATGCTCGGGGCGGTTGGCGAGGGCCAGCGTGGTTGCGGTGATTGCGGTGTTGTAGTTGATGAGGCTGCCGCGGTGGAGGCTGCCATCGGGATGGGCGCTCGACGCCAGGTAATCGATTGCTTTCACGAGCGCGGGGGGCGGATTGGTGCGGTAGCGTCCGCTGGGATCGCCGAGGAAACCGCTGACAACCAGGGCGGTCAGGGCCGGATGATCCGCGGTTGACCACCAGCCGGCGGCGTCCTGCTGCTTCAGGAGCCAGGTCAACCCGCGGTCGATGGCGTGCTGCACTTCGTTGCGCAGCGAGAGATCGGGAGCGCGGTCCGGGGGAACGGCCGCGTCGGCGGCTCCGGCTGCTGAAACCCATCCGCAAAGGCCCGACAAGACTCCTGCGTGAACAGCCGTCCGGAACATCGTTGAAAGAGATCGCATCGGGCCGCAGGCTATCGCGAACATCGCGGCGACGCAAACCTGCAAGAGCGGATGAGTGTCAAACCATGAACACGTGGGAGGGCAACACGGTCAATTCCGTATCACCCTGTAGTCGAGCCTTGACTCTCGGGGCCAATCATTCGTCTCATGGCGATGGTGAACACCTTGAGTCCGTCGGGCGCGCGCGTATGGAGTCATATGAACAGCCTGCCAGCCGAGACAGTTCGAGAGGGCACGGCGATGAGTCGTCTTCTCGATTGGTGCGAGGGGCAGGAGGCGACCGATTTGCATGCCCGGGCGGGGAAGCCTTTCACCGTGCGCGTGCATGGGCGGCTCGCGCCTGTGCCGGCTGATCTGTTTGCGCCGCTCACCGACGAGGGGCTGTGCGAGATGCTGCGGGAGACCTTCTCGCCCTCGACCTGCGTTCGGATCGAGCGGCAGCGCGAGTTGGACCTGAGTTTCCACCATGGCGCGCTGCGGTATCGCGCCAACTTCAGCAAGCAGATGGGGCGCCAGTCGTTCTCGTTCCGCACGGTGCCTCAGCAGCGCCTGAGGTTGAAGGACCTGGGCCTTCCGGAGTCGTTGTTGTCCCTGGTGGACGAGCCGCGCGGGCTCGTCTTGGCGACGGGGCCGACGGGGCAGGGCAAGAGCACCACACTGCGGGCCCTCATCCAGGAGATCAACCAGACCCGGGCGATGCGGATCATCTCGATTGAAGACCCGGTCGAGTATGTCTTCACGGACGAACTCTCGCAATTCGAGCAGCGCGAGGTGGGCATCGACACCGCCTCGTTCGCCGACGGGATACGCAACGCGGTCCGGCAGGATCCGGATGTGATTTTCGTGGGTGAGATTCGGGATCGGGAGAGCATTTTCGCGGCGATGCAGGCGGCGGAGACGGGGCATTTGGTGCTGACGACGCTGCACGCCGATTCGGTGGCCCAGGCGATCGCGCGCATCCGGGAGCACACCCCGGCCGCGGAGCAGGAGGGCGTGAGCGCGCTGCTTGCCCGCAACCTGAATGCGATCATCTGCCAGCGCCTGTTGCCCAATGTGAAGGGGACCCGGACGCCGTGTCTCGAGGTGATGCGGCGCAACCGGGGCGCGCAGGAAGCCATTGCGAACAACCAGCTCGAACTGTTGAGCGGAATCATCGAGACTGCGGTCAATGAAGGGATGCACACGTTTGACCAGTACCTGACCGAGTTGCTGGCCGCCGGCGCCGTCACGCGGCAGACGGCTCTCGAATACGCCGTCAACCGGCATCGGCTCGAAATGGCCCTGCGCGGCTTCGCGAGCGCCACGCCGATCCTGCGCCGTGACGAAGACCGGTAGAATCCTCGAATCATGAAGCGCGTTGCTCGCATGACAGGTTGGGAGCCGCTCGTGGATGGGGCGGGGGCGCGTCTCGACACATTGTCACCATGCTGACTCTTTTGCGAATTGTGCTGACTGTCGCGCTGCTGTACGGCCTGATGCAGGCGGCCAGGAACGCGGGGGAGAACCCGCAGGCGGGCGATCTCGCCAACGCCTTCTGGATGGCGTATTGCGTCGTCATCGGCCTTTTTGCCGCCATCACCTGGGCGCCCGTGGTGGGCAGCCGGATTGCCGAGCCTCTGACGGGCATCCTGACGGACAGCACCTATGTCGAACGCCCCAATTGGCTGATGAAGCTGATCCGCTGGCTCGAACGCAAGCGCTGTCGATTCCTCGTCCGGTGGTTCTGTTTCGCCGAGGGAATCCGGCATCCCTGGCTCCCGGCCCAGTTCATCACGGGCCTCAACCACGCGCGGCCCGGCTCGTGGCTCGAACTTGTCTTCGCGCGCCAGGTGTATCGGTTCAACAATCTCCAGAACTGCATGCAGGCGTTCCGTGTCCTGCGCGGACGCGGCGTCATGCCTCAACCGCATCCGAACACGGAGATCAACCTTGTGCTGATGTCGCTCGAGAAAGCCGCCAAACCCGATGCCCCGGTCCTCGCCGTTCCCGCGTCGTCCGCCCCGCAACTCAAACGCAACCTGAGAATCCAGCTCGCCGCCGATGACCCGGCATCGGGGCCGCCGCCACCCTCGGCATCGACGATGTCGGGTTCGGCCGACGCCGAGCCGCCCAACCCGGCTGACCGCGCATGAAAAAGGGTCTCTTCTGGACGTTGCATCGCGCCGTGAAGGCGCTGTTCTGGTGCTTTTGGATTGCGGCGGCCGGCTTCCTCTACACGCAGCGCGCGGCCCTCGAACCGGCGGTGGACCTGGCGGAGCTTTGGTGGAACCGGCCTTCGAATCGGCCCTCAGAGTTGAGCCGCATCGAGGGGCGGGTCACCCGGATATTTGCCGCCGACAGTCTCCAACTGCGCGATGACAACGGCTGGCTGTTCAACTACGGCCTGGCGGGAGCCTCGGTTCCCAAGGCGAGCCTGAACGCGACTCCGAACGATCGGTACGCGGCCGGGGCGGGCCTGACCAATGTGACTCGCCTGGTGCTGAACCAGCGTGTGGCCATCGAGGTCACGCTGGCCAATCCCCAGACCCGGACCGGGCTGGGCCTGGCGCGGGTTGGCGAGACAAATGTGAACGAGACGCTGCTCCGCGACGGGTTGGCGCGGCTGAATCGGGACCAGATTCGCGTTCTGCCGCTTCTCGATCAGTACGCGCTGGTCCGCGCCGAACGCCTGGCGCGACGGGAACGCATCGGCCTTTGGGCGCCCACCGCGGACGAAGGGTTGCCTCCGGAGCCACAAGCGCAATAAACTATCGCGCGCCCTTGACCCGACCTGCGGCGGCGGGGAGGCGATCCGGACTCAACCGCTCGATCAATCCAAAGGGGCTGGTCCCATTCCCTCAACCGAGGATCAACTCTGCCGGCAGACTCGATGCACTGTCCGCGCGCCATGCCCCCCCCGCAGGGGGCAGTATATGACAATATCAAGAACTGACCCGTTTACGGTCGCGAACCCTTTGCGGCCACGAGGCGCGGCTGGACCCAGAAAGGCAAACGTCGGCGATCGGACACAAAGAGCGTTGACGGCCCGGCGAGGTATGATAGTTCTTCTATCATGAAAACCGTTACGGTTGCCGATTTGCGGAACAAGTTTGCCACCGTCTCGAAATGGATTCACGACGGGCAAGCCGTCACGATCACAAAGCAGGGCATCCCCTTTGCCACGCTCGCCCCAGCCCGGCGCAAGAAGGCGCCGCCCCCGCCGGTGGACCGGCTGGCACGGCTCCACCGGTTGTTTCCGGACGGGCCAGTCAAGGGTGACGTGCAAGCCGTGATTGACGATGACCGGGGGCAAACGTGAGCGCCGAAACCTACGTCGACACCGGCATTTTGGCAAAGAGCTACGTGCTGGAGTCGGATTCCGCGGCGGCCATTGCCATCCTCGAAGCGGTGGGCGATCCGTTGGTGTTTTCCCATGTCCACGCCCTGGAAATCCCCAACGCGATCCGATTGAAACGATTCCGGGGGGAGATCACGGCGGCAGAGGAAACCGCGGCAGTCCGGGCTTTCCGGGCGGACGTTGACGCGGGGAGACTGGCCCGGCCCGACTATGACTTGCCGGCGGTGTTCATTCGGGCGGAAGGGCTTTCGGCGAAGCACTCTGGTGGCATCGGCAGTCGGAGCCTTGACCTACTGCACGTGGCGGCGGCTTTGGAAGCCGGTTGCACGACGTTCGCCTCTTTCGATGATCGGCAACGAAAGCTCGCCGCCCTCGCCGGGCTGAAGCTCATTCCCGCCAAGCGCGGCGCAAAGAGCTAACCCGCATTTCGGGTGAAATGTGACTGTGACCGGTCAGATGACATCAACAATTTGTGAGAAATGCGGGCTAAGCGATTGCTCCGCTGCGCAAACAGCGCCTTGCAGTCGGCGGCTACTTCGTCTCTGCGGCCACTTTGCGCAGATCGAACCCGGTCGGGCGTGTGTAGACCGGCACTCGAGCCGTGAGCGCGTCGAAGCCGAGCAGACAGCCTTTGGACTGGCTGTTCTTTCCTGCGCCTTCGAACCGGAGCGTGTGCTCGCCTGGCGCCAGAGTGAACGTGCCCAGCCGATGCGGCATGGGGGCGATGCCCGGACCGTACAAGTCGAGCGCGCCTGCGTCCCTGCCATCGAGCCGCACCCGGTAGGCGCCATAGTCCGGCGCGTGCAGCATCTTGGCCGACAATTCGGCGGTCATTTCGGCGTCGGTCCTGAACGTCACTTCGATCCAGCTTTCGCCGGTCGAGGGCCGGAACCAGAGTTGTTTCCCATCCGTCGCTCCGCCGATGGGCTGGACTTCGAGCGGGGCTTCGGAGTGTTTGGCGTCGGGAACGGCCTTCCAGCCAACAACCAATGTCTGCTCGCGGAACGGCAGCCGGTCCGGACCCGGCGGCGGGGCGGGCCAGGGCTTGTGCGGCTCGGTCTGGTACCAGAGGGCGGCCGACGACATCAGGTCATCGCGTTCGATGAACCCGCTGCCCGTGCCGTCCGGAAAAGCCTGTGAGCCCTTGTGCTCGATTTCGACCCGGAGCGATTTGGCGAACGGGACGGGGTCCGGGATGTGAAAGCGATAGGCGGTGCTCCGATCGCCCGCGCCGTATCCTTCCCAGAGGGGCGTGCCGTAGAACGGGCCATCCTGTTGTCGGAACCCCCAGGCATCGCAAAAGTAATCTTCCGTGCCCGTGCCGCGCAATTGGGGCTCGGCGGCGCCATCGACAAAGAAGAAGTCGTCGCCTTCGCCGTACCAGCCGGAGGACATGTGGTAGACGCTCTGGATGGTCCCGACGTAATGGCCGCGTCCGGCGATGTCGGCCAGCAGGTAGTTGCGTCCCATGACGCACGGGTGCTCCTGTCGGTACATCGCGTGGAAATAGGCGGTGTCGTCGGGCAAGGAGTCCTGTTTCTGCCAATCGACGTAGTAGTAGAAGGCGCCGCATGGCTTGTCGCTTTCGTTGGTGACTGTCAAGCGGGCCGACTTGCGGAACGGCATCGGCCAATAACAGTTGCGCGCCCGGCCTTCGGACGAGACGCGGATCGGAATCGAGATGAACGATCTGTCGATGCCGTGTCCGATTCCGAAAAAGTCGCCCACCGGGCATTCGACGCTCGGGCGATCTTCGCCGTCCCAATACATGCGGAGGGTCAGGAGCCGGGAATAGAATGGGGCCTCGTGCGCGATGGTGAACCAGATGTGGGTGATGACCCCGGGGCCGTCGAGTGTGGCCAGGGTCAGGGTGCCGCCGGGCGCGATCGGACGGGCGTCCGCGTTGCCGTCTCTCCAGTTGGCGTCCGAGGAGGAGGCTCGGCGCGCCTCGAAGTCCTTGAGCCGTTCCAGTCCGGACAGCGGGTTGCCGGGCGTGAGTTGGGCCAGGGGCGTGGCGCCGCCGCACAGGGCGATCAGGGCGAGGATCGACAGAGTCGTTTTCATGGGCTTATGCAGGCGCGCACTGTGACGCGGCCCGGTGCGTCCGACAAGACCCAATCCGCGACAGTTCTGCCCACGGGACTCAGAATGAGAACTGCTGATTGCCGCCACTCGGACGTTGACCATTTCCAGAGTTGGTGGGATCGTCGGCAATCATGAAATCCCTCTTCCACATCCCTTTGGTGATTGTTCTGGGCGCGAGCCTGTTTTGGACGGTCCCTGCCGTCGGCGGTCAGTTCAAGCGGATTGCCATCGACGGGGAGTTCGGGGACTGGGCAGGCGTGGTGCCGGCTGCCGTCGACACGGAAGGCGACTCGGGCTCGCTGGATTTCCGGGAGGTGTACGTGGCCAATGACGAGGACAACCTCTATGTCCGGGTGAAGCTCCAGAGCGGGATCGACTACAGCACGTTCCAGCACCACGTGTTCATCGATGCGGATGCGAACCCGGGGACGGGTCTGTCGATCGGGGGGATTGGCTCGGAACTGATGATCGAGAACGGAGGCGGCTATCAGCAGAAGAATGGGGGATGGAACGAGGGCAGCGCCTCGAATCTGGGCTGGGCGGCGGCGCCCAGCGGACTGACCACGGAGTTCGAGGTTCGCATCTCGCGGCAGGTGCGCGACGCCGGGGGCGAACTGGTCTTTGCCTCGGACAGCATCCTGCTGACGGTGGAGGCGGAGGACGGCAATTGGGCCACGGTCGATATCGCGCCTGACAGCGGCGGCGCGGCTTATGATTTCGCGGCGACACCCCCGAAGGCCACGGGCACGACGACGTTGGTATCACTCGACGGCGCGGTCTGGCGTTACAGCGATGATGGGACGGACTGGGGGACGGACTGGCTGGCGTTCGACTTCGACGACATTCTGTCCGGGTGGAACAGCGGTCCTGGGCTCTTCGGCTTTGGCGTGCCGGCTGGAACCTATCCAACTCTCAGGACGACTCTTGCCGCGGGCCGGAACACGTACTACCTGCGTGTTCCGTTCACGTGGGACTACGACAGTCTGGGGATCGCGTTGGTGGCGAATCTCTACCTTTCCGACGGCGCGGCGCTGTATCTGAACGGCGCGGAGGTGAAGCGTGTGCGCATGCCGGACGGGGCGATCGAGTTCGGCACGCCCGCCACGGGAGGTCCGTCCGTGCCGGGTCAGGCGGAGTCCTTCACTCTGCCGGCGAACGCTTTGGTCACCGGGGCAAATGTGCTCGAAGCCGAGGTTCATCAGGCGTCCGGCACGCCGGCCGAGTTGGCCTTCGGTCTGAAGCTGGAGGCGACCGACAGCCTTCCGCCGATGATCGAGGACGCCACCCAGCCGGCCGACCGCACCGTGACGGAGGGCGAGGCGACCACGTTTGGCGTTGGCACCGTGACCGGCACGACACCTTTGGCCTACCAGTGGTTCAAGGACGATGCCCCGATCGAGGGGGCGACGGAGCCGACACTGACCATTGCCGTCGTGCTGGTGACCGACGCCGGCGGGTACCGGGTGGAGATCACGAATGCGACGGGGGCCAAGGCCGTCAGCCGCACGGCGCAACTGACGACCACGGCCGTGGCGGTCAGTCTGACGAACGACGGCGAGCCGGCGGATCGGACCATTCTTCAAGGGGAATCGACCACGTTCGCCGTGGACGTGACCGGCTCGCCCGTGCTCACCTATCAATGGTTCAAGAACGACGCGCCGATTGAAGGTGCGACCGGGCCTGAATACACCATCGACGAGGCGTTGCTCGACGATGCCGGCCAGTATCGCGTGACAGTCAGCAACCGTCTGGGCGCTGTCAGCAGCCGCGCGGCGCGCCTGGGCGTGCTGGCGGACACCTATCCGCCGCTGGTCGCGCAGTTGGCTGGCTCGGGCCACAAGGTGGTGCTGGTCTTCTCGGAGCCGGTGGAGGCCGGTTCCGCCAGTACCTTCGGTCACTACACGCTCAGCGGCGGGGCGAGCGTGCAAGGAGCCGCGCTCGATCCGGCCGACCGGCGGACGGTCACCCTGACGACGACGGCGCTGAGCTTTGGCACGGTTTACACCCTGGAAGTGAAAGGGGTTCAAGACCTCTTTGGCAATGCCGCAGGCACGTCCGCCGCCTTCCGGTCCGCGATCCTGATTGACGGCGGGTTCGAAGACTGGGCGGAGATGCAGCCCCTGGCAACGGAGGTGCAGGAGACGGCCGAGGGGCTCGAGTTCAACGAGATTTACGCCGCCAACGACGAGACCTACCTATACCTCCGGTTCAACTTCTACGCGAACGTGGGCCAACTGCCGGTGGACGCCTACTTCCACATCTTCTCCGACACGGACAACGACCTGGCAACGGGCTTTGTGACCGCTGGACTCGGCTCGGAGATGATGATCGAGAACGGAAATGGGTATCAGCAAAAGGGCGGCCAGTTCAACGAAGGCGGTGTGAGCGGATTGGACTTCGTCATCGGGCCCGAAGCGGCCTCATCCGATTTCGAGTGCCGCATCTCGCGTCAGGCCACCTACGACAACGATGGTCAGCGGGTCTACGACAACGCGACGATTGCCTTGGCGCTGCAATTGATCAGCGGGACGTGGGCGAGTCTGGACATTGCGCCTGCCGCGGGAGCGCTCGTGTATGCGTTTGCCGAGTTGCCCGCGATCACGCCGGGGCCGCTCCACGTGCAGATGCTCGGCAGCAGAATCGAGATTGTCTGGACCGGTCCGGGCGTGCTGGAAGAGAAAGACAGTCTGGGCGGGGGCGCGTGGGCGCCCGTGCCGGACGCCGCCAGTCCCTACTCGACCAACGCGACTGCGCCGCAGCGCTACTACCGGCTGAGGCTTTAGCCCGGATATTTCTTCGCGCGGCCAAGCCGCAACCAAATTGGGCAACAACTGACAGCCAGGGCCGATTCATGAAGTGGAGCGGCGACGGCCCCGTCGCCGACACACGCCGTCTTCACTTGACATGCCGGGGGACGAGCCGTCCCCACTCCGACCCTTTCGACTTCATGATGGGGCGCGGGTTTCTGAGCGCCCGCATTTCAGGTGACATGTGACGGTGACCGGTCCGATGACATCACCAGTTGGTGAGGAATGCGGGCTAACCAGAGGCGACGGGGACGTCGCCCCTCCAGGGCCCTGCTCGTTCACACGGCGCCGTGGGAGTGGGGACGTCCTCGTCCCCAAACGATGGCTATGGCCGACGACAGACCTTACCAGCGGAGGCGGTAGAAGCGGCGGGAGGTGCCGGCGGTCGAATGGTCAAGCCAAACCAGGGGCTGGGTCTCGATGGTGTTGGTGCCGAGAGGCAGCCAAGCGGCCAGGTTGTTGGAGACTTCGAGGACCTGGGATGAGCCGAGCGGCGCGTCGATGGTCAGTCGCATGGCGCCGGCGGTGGAGAGGGCAGCGCTGGTGAACCTGGTTGGGGGCAGGACCTTGATGGCCGTGGCGGCCTGAGACGCCAACTCGACATGCCAGCCGGGTCCCGAGGGCTCGAGCCGGACACCGCTGAGCAGATCGATGGCCACGCGGCGGTTTGCGGCTCCGTCCGAATCCAGCGAGGTGCTGAACGTGGCCGTGCGGGTGGTGGCGCTGTCGTTGAGCAAGGTGAAGTAGACGGCGCCATCGGGAGCGGGACCGAAGCGCTCGACGAGGATGTTCGGGTTGTCGCAGGCGCCCAGGGTGACCGGTTGCCAGCCGGCCTCGGCGATCTGTTTGATGACGGGGAGGTAGCGCTTGAAGAACGGACGATCCCGGTTGTACCAGGCTGGGTTCTGCCAGTAGGGATTCTCCGCGGCATTATGGCTGAACATCGACGGGTACATGCCATAGAAGAGGCTTCGCTGAAAATACCGTTCGACACGGTTGGTGCCGAAACTGGCGTAGTCGGTGTTCATCAGGAGAAGGTAGGGCTTTTTGCCGGACAGTGTGCGCCAGAGGGACATTTGGCCATGGGAAGACGGCGCGTACTGGCCATTGGACAGCCAGTCGGTTTCGGTGCCCATGACATCGAGCCACGGGCACAGGAAACCGAAGCGGTAGGGGACGCCGTTGGCGAAGCAGAGTTTGCCGAATTGATGGAGATCGTCGCTGATCCAGCGGGTGAACTCGAAGACGGCCAGCCCTTTCCAAAGGGCCGGACGGGCAGTCGTTGTGTCGAATGTCAATGGGACCGTGCTGGAAGCGAAGTGTTCACGACGGAAGTTCAGGTCGGCTGTGACATAGCCCTCGAGTGAGTCGAGGTACTCGCCATCGAGACTGCCGTTGGCGTTCGGACCGTAGAGCGATTCGCGGATACCGGGGCTCCAGTGGACGGTGGCGGCGTTCGGGTTGGCGGGGAGAAGGGGGTTGGGGTTGAGGCTCCAGACGGCGCCGTTGGCCCACGGCTCGTTGCGAAAGAGAAGGCAAGGCTGGCCGGTGCTGTCGAACATCCCGGCGCTGCGCGAGACGATCGCCATGCGTTGCCGGGCGCCGGGTGTGCCCACGGCGTAGGCGTCGCGAACCTCGAGCGCGGTGGCCACCGTGCGGGGGAGTGCCGGGTCCATGGACATCCACCACGTCATGGGTTCCGTGTAGCGGAAACTCAGGATGCCGTTCGCGTCGTCAAAGGGGACGTTGTTGTTGCCTTCGTGATACCGGAAGCCGAAATCCTGCCAGCCGCTGACCGTGCTCACGTCGGTGAACGGCATCCAGATTCCCTGGTCTTTCGAACGCACCTCGAAGTATGCGGGGAAGATCGCCGTGTACTTCTCCCACGCGCCGCGGAAGCCCCAGCGGGGATCGAATCGAAAGAGGACGAATCGAAACTCCGCGCCGGAGGGGAACCGGGCGGTTTCGGGCACCAACCCGAGGTCGTAGGCGATGAGCAGTTGTTTCGTGCCGGCATGGCAGGCGAGGCGGTACTGCGCCGGCTTCGCCATATCGATGCCAAGGGCGAGTCCGGACCGGTCATCGCTGACGCAGGCCAGGGGATAGAGGGAATGGCGTCCATTGGCGCCGCAGTTCACGCCGACGGTGTTGCTGAGTTCCTCGGGGGCGGCAACGGGTCTTTGCTCGCGGATATCGTGGCCCCAGTTCCAGCCGACAGCGTCCAGGGGGAGGGCAAAGAGGAGCATGATGGCGCGGTCCGTGCCGGTGGTATCGACCACGGTCCCTGCGACGGCGAGATGATCGGCGTTGGTGACGATCGTGGCGCGCAGGAGCAGGTTCAGATCGGGACAAGCGCCTTCTTCGAAGGAAAAGACGTCCGAGTTTCTGGCCATGTCGCGCGCGAGGAACCCCGAGGGGGCGCTGCCGGTCAGGTTGCGCCCGTCGACGGACAGGCGGGCGACGCGTTCGCCGGTGAGCGCGAGTTCGAGGCCGTCGCCCGTGGAATAGGTGGCTGGCTGTCCCGAGGGCGGGGCCGGGGTTTCGACGGTCACGGGGGTGCCCTGGAACATAAAGGCACCGGCGGGGGCGCTGATCTCGGCCACGGAGACGTCGTCGAACCAGACCTCGCCGGAGTGGCTTCGGAAGAGGCAGTAGAGGGTGAGGGACCGGATCGGTTTCTCGGGAAGGATGACGAACTCGCGCGCCTCCCAGTCGTGGGTGCCTGCGGTGAAGTTGCCGGTCTGGCCCCAGAGCGGACTGCCGTCCTGGTAGACGATGTCGACGTAGAGGGAGTAGTTGCTGTCGGCGCTGCCACTGACCCCTTCAGCGCGGCTCCAGCCGCGAACGACGACCGGGACGCAGTTGGTGCGGTTGAGGCTGAGCATTTGGCTGGCGCCATACCAGCCGGAGGTATTCGGGGCTCGGCACGCGAGGGCCTGCGAGTTGGTGCGGCCTTCGCCGGGGGCAACGCGCAGCCCCTGGGGGCCGGCCGACCAGGAGGCGAGCATGTTGGTCGTGCCCAGTTCGAAGCCGGGGTTCCGGAGGAGGTTCGAGCCCGCGCCCGAGGATTGGACGACGCGCATGACCGGCGTGCCCGAGTGCGCGACGCCGAGAGTCACGAGCGCGGCAGCGAGAGGAAGGACGAGACGACAGCGCATGACGCTTTGCCTGATAGTCCATCCGGCGGTTTTGGTAAAGGCCGAAGGCGGACCAGCCCGGATGTTTCTTAGGGTCTGTGCAAAAATTACTTCCGGTTTTGGCGGGAGCGCCACCGGGCCAGATGCGAGGCCCGAGGGAGGGAGTGTATCCCCTGAGATACTCGACCGACCGAGGAACGAAGCAGATGGCCCGGTGCCGCCCCGCCCCGGAGGGCTGGG
>Ga0116157_10002167_pt1 | contig 19257 bp, 18 predicted proteins | sample AD_UKC048_MetaG_FD_89882 | JGI IMG/M metagenome (GOLD analysis project Ga0116157, IMG submission 89882) | Active sludge microbial communities of municipal wastewater-treating anaerobic digesters from USA - AD_UKC048_MetaG | ecosystem: Engineered > Bioreactor > Anaerobic > Digestate | place: USA...
AGATCGTTTGGAATGGGTTAAACCAAGTACCGGTACCGACGAAGTGATTTTGGCGACCGCGCAAGGTCAAGCCATTCATTTTGCGGAAAGTGATTTGCGTCCGATGGGGCGCGTCGCTAACGGGGTGCGTGGCATGAAATTAAAATCCAATGATCAAATTGTTTATTTAGGAGTGATGAGTATGGAAGAAATTAAAGAAAACACTTTGCAATTATTGGTGATTACTACTAAGGGTTATGGTAAACGAACCAATGTTAGTCAGTATAAGTTGCAAAATCGTGGCGGTATTGGAATCCGTACGGCCCACGTTACTGATAAAACCGGTCCGATTGTGGACGCGATGATCGTGAACAGCGTTAGTGTCCAAAATGAAGATTTAATTGTGATTTCTGAAAAAGGGCAGGTGATTCGTTTGCCATTTAACAGTATTTCTGTTTTGGGTCGTGATACGCAAGGTGTAAAAATTATGCGTATTGATAGTGGCGATAGTGTGGCCAGTATCACAATGTTATAAAATTCAGTTTTAAAAATGATAAAAGCCCGTTCTCCTGGACGGGCTTTTATGATAAAGGTTTTGATGTTTTCCCTGGGCTGGTTTTTCTTGGAGAAAAACCAGCCCAGGGGGTTGATTGCTACCACTGCCGTTTGACAGCAGTGTCTTCAAAGAAGGGCCGATCGCCGGCCGCCACCTTGAAGAGTTTGCGCCTCACGAAACCTCCGTAGGTTTCGAGTGCGAGGGTAAGTGCCAGAAAGAACGGCAAGTACCCTTGGGAAAAGCCGGAATTCAGGTCTCCCCAGGGGAGCAACTGAGTTCCGATAAAATATTCCAACCCGTACCACAATGGCACCCAGAACATCGGCACCATCGTGAACCAGGTCACGCCGTTTACCCAGAAGTAAACGCCACCGACCAGGCCCACCGCCAGTATACCATGGATATTGGTATACCCCTGGTGGTTGAAGGCCAGGTTCTGGGAGATTCCCCAGAAAAAGACCAGGAGCCCAGCCGCGAAGGCAATGCTTCCGGCGGCACGCCGCCGCACGCCGCGGCGTTTCTCTACAAATTTCTTTTGTTGCTTCTTAACGGTATCCAGGTACTTTTGGAGATGTACCCCCGTTAAGATTTCCGGTGTTTCCACCGTCGGCACCGGCCGGGTGTATCCGAAGATAGACACGGCCAGCAACACCAGGGTGGTGATGATGGTGGCGATGGCCGCCACGTCCCCATCTTTGGTGATGAGAAACGTGGCCGAGCCACTGAGTAGGATAAAATAGCCTACCCAGCGGGACTCGTGGATGTTGAAGCCCGCCATAAATTCGTCCCAGGCCTCACTCCATGAGACCCGTTTTTTCTCCACCAGGCGGATATTATTCTCACAGAGACAATAATATCCCAGTTTCCAATTGAGGTAGCCGGCACTCGCCACGAGCATACCGGCGAAAATCGTTTCCCAGAACCAGCCCCAGCTGGCAATCGCCAGCAGGGTGAAAGCCACCGCCCCCGCTAACACCAGCGGCTCGTGGCGGTTCTTCAACAATCCCTTCGACTTTATGTTTTTGATGGGCATATCGCCCTCCTTTCTTTTTGGGTTAAAAGTTAAGTTTGCCTAGTGAGATTAACTTAACTTTTATTTAAAGAACTATCTCACTACATAATATTATACCATAAAATAGCACAAAAAGCAAGGAATTTTGGTCTTTTTTTATCAATTATCATGTGCTATAATAAAAATGTCTTAATGGGCCAATTTGCCCAGGCTTTTTAATGGCTATAAAATGCCTAAAATTAAACAAAAAAACAAGTTTTATGTCTAGAAAACGTAAATGGAAAAAGTTTTTTATGGTCAGCCGAGAGATCAATCGGAGTTTGAGTGTGATTTTATTGTTTGTTTTTGCGGTGGCCAGCTTTTTTTCATTTTTTAATTTGGCCGGGGCCGTCGGTAAATTTATCAATCATTATTACAGTATTTTATTTGGTTTAGGTAAATACTTTTTTGCCGGTTTATTGTTGATGTTAAGTTTTTTCTTGTATTGGCATAATTATAAAAACAATCGCGTTAATTTGCGGTTTACTCATTATTTTGGGGCTTTCTTGTTAATGTTCAGCACTTGTGGTTTGGCGACTTATTGGGTTTGGTTGAAATTGCCGGTTGCCGATGTGGGCGCATTGATTGATAAAATCGCGGTTTATCAAGGGGGTGGTTATTTGGGATTTGTCTCCATGATTATTTTAGTGAAATCAATTGGTAATATTTTGACCGCTATTATTTTAACCACTTTGTTGATTGTTTCTTTGATGTTGACTTTGCAGATGTCTTTGAATCAGTTAATTAAAAAGACTTATATTTTGGAGTGGTTGGCTAAAGGAATTTGGTGGTTTTTGGTGTCATTGGGCGGTTTGTTCGTGACGATCGGACAGGGTATTAAAAATTTGTTTACCAGTAAAAAAGCGGCAGTTGAGGAAGAGGCGGAAGAAGAATTATCCGATGATTTGGATTTTGACGCTGAACAAGAGCCGGCTGTGATGGAAATGACCAATCGTAAATTGGATCCTGAATTAATGGCGAGCAATGCCGAAGTTTTAGATCTTAATGACGCAGCGGATGAAGATTTAGAAGAGGCTGATGAGGAGGCGAGCGAAGCGGATGATCAATTATCTTCTGATGAAGAAATTGTCGGTGTTCCGGTGTATGAAGCTTCTGATAATCAGTTGTTAAAGAAAAATCAATTTGAGATTGATGATAATGAAGTTTTGTTTCCTTATCAAACTGATGAAATTTTAAATTATGAACAATCTTTAGGTTTGGATATTTTGGATAAACAAAGCGCCAAGCCCCAAAATGAAGATATTAAAACGCGCAGCCAGCAAATTAAAAAGACTCTTCAAAATTTTGGGATCGATGTTGAGATGAAGGATATTAAAGTTGGTCCGGTGGTGACACAATTTTCAGTAAAACCGGCGGAAGGTATCAAATTATCCAGAATTACCGCATTGCAAGATGATTTATCTTTAGCTTTGTCTGCCTATCCGTTGCGCATTGAGGCACCAATTCCCGGCAAACCCTATGTCGGTTTGGAAGTGCCCAATAAACAAACAAGCATTGTTCGTTTAAAACCAATGATGGAATCTGAAGAATATACTAATCGTAAAAATAATTTACAAATTGCTTTGGGGCAGGATGTGGCTGGAAAAACTTGGTTTGCCGATATCAGTAAAATGCCGCACTTGTTGGTGGCCGGTCAAACCGGTTCTGGTAAATCAGTTTGTTTAAACGCAATTATTGTCAGTTTATTATATCAAAATCAGCCTAGTGATTTGCGTTTTGTTATGGTTGATCCTAAACGGGTAGAATTAACTTTGTATAATGGCATTCCGCACTTGTTGACTCCAGTAATTACCGATGTCCCGCGCACCCTGAACGCCTTTAAGTGGACGGTTTCGGAAATGGAAAGACGTTATACGATTTTATCAAAATTTGGAAAGCGTGATATTGCCAGTTACAACACCATTGCTAAAGAAAAAATGCCTTATTTGGTGTTTATTATTGATGAGTTGTCAGATATTATATTGACTGCCGGTCGGGACGTGGAAGCCTATATTGTGCGTTTAACACAGATGGCCAGAGCGGTTGGCATTCATTTAATTATCGCCACGCAACGTCCTTCGGTGAACGTCATTACCGGTTTGATTAAAGCCAATATCCCGGCACGCATCGCTTTTAGTGTTGCTTCCAATACTGACTCCCGCACTATTTTAGATAAGGCCGGAGCGGAAAAATTACTTGGTAAGGGCGATATGTTATTCCAGGATCCAAGTGAAAGTGAACCGCGTCGTATTCAAGGTGTTTATATTTCCGATGAGGAAGTTAAAAGAATTTCTTTGACTTTGAAAGAAAATTTAGAAGTACCCATTTCTTATCAAGATGAAATTGTGAATAATGATACTGGTCATGAAATTAATGCCAGTGATAAGACTTTTGGCGGCATCGGTGATGTTAATGGTGATGATCCTTTATATCAGCAAGCGGTTGAGATTGTCTATCAAACTAAGAAAGCTTCAGCTTCTTATTTGCAACGTCGTTTGCGTATTGGTTTTACGCGAGCAGCACGTTTAATTGATTTGATGGAAGAGAACGGGGTGGTGGGGCCGGCACAGGGAGCGAAGCCTCGGGAAATATTGAATGAGCAAATTTCTAGTGATACAATTAATAAATAGGGTATTCTTTTATTTAAAGACACAAAAATGATTGAATTAAAACGAAAAATTATTACTCAAAACGAAAATCTTCCCGGTATTTTGTATGGTGCTCGTAAGAGTAAAAATTTGAGTTTGAGTCAAATCGCAATGGATTTAAGTGTGCATCCTAAATATTTAAGAATGTTGGAAAGTGGGGATTATTTAAATTTTCCAGAAGCCCCTTATGATTATCAAATTGTTAAAAAATACAGCGAGTATTTGTCGCAAAACAGTGAGCGTTTGTGGTCGATGTACTTGGCGGAAAAAGATATTTGTGGTCAGTTTGGCAAGAAAAAAACTCATGTTAAAAATATTTTGGAACAGAAAAAATCGCTGTGGTCCCGCATTAGCAGTTTGATTAATTTTCCAAGAATTATTTTAAATAGTATTTTTGCGGTGATTGTTTTGAGCATTGGTGTTTATTTTACCGGTAATTTCTATTATTCATTGCAGCCACCGAAGCTGGAAATTATCGCCCCTTTGGATAATTTGATTACCAAGGAAAGACAAATCGTGATTGAGGGGGTGACTGATCCCGGGATAGATGTCAGTATTAATGGGGAGACGGTTTTAAATGACGATAGTGGTTATTTTAAAAAAGAAGTGAAATTACATGACGGTATTAATTTATTGAAAATTACCGCCAGTAATAAAAAGAAGCGAGAAAATAGTTTATATCGACAAATTATGGTGGTAGAAGAGCTAACATTTAAAGATTAATTATATGGATTGGGATCGAGATTTGGGTTATCAAGGACTTTTAGTAATTACTTTTCTGGGCATTGCCGTGGCAGGTTTGCTTTATGCCAAAAAAATTGAACCGGTTTTGATGAATCCGCCAATTGAAGTGAAGTATTGGAATTATCGAGTTTATAATCAAGGCGAAGAGCCGGAACGTTTATTAAACGATGGCGATGCACAAAATATGATTGATTTTCATCGTTTGGAAATCCCTTTTGGTACTTTGGAATAATTAAAAATAAAAATATTTTTATGGCAACAACATCAGTGGTGTTTGGCGGGGCGGGCTTTATTGGTTCGCATTTGTGCCAAGCTTTATTGAAAAGAGGCGACAATGTTATTTGTGCTGATAATTTAGTGACCGGAACAGTGGATAATATTCGTCCTTTTTTACAGTATGAGAATTTTAAATATTTGCGTTTGGATATTAATGATGCTTTTGATTTAGAAGATTTTCCGGAATTGTCAGGTTTTAATTTAGAAGGAAATGGGGTGCAGGAGATTTATAATTTGGCTTGTCCGAATGTTCCTAAAGATTTTGAAAAATTAAAAGAAATGACTTTGTTGAGTAATAGTTTGGGGGTGATCAATACTTTGGAAATCGCCGCCAAGTATAAAGCAAAATATTTTTTTGCTTCTTCCTCCGTGGTTTACGGTGGGACAGAGGATCAGGCGATTTTGGTTTCAGAAAATGATTTTGGGGCGGTTGATACGATGAGTCCTCGGGCTGCTTATGAGGAAGGGAAGCGTTTTGCCGAAAGTTTGGTGGTCAATTATGGTGGTTTGTACGGTTTTGAAGTGCATATTGGAAGAATTTTTAGAACTTTTGGACCGCGTATGGGCGTTGGTTTTGGGCACTTAATTCCGGACGTCATTCAAAATGCTATTAATCATAAGGATGTGGTTTTATATGGTAGTCGTGAGAGTGTGTCGTCTTTTATTTATATTGATGATATTATCAGTGGGATTATTAGTACTATGAATAAAGCGGATTATCAGTTGCCGGTTAATTTGGGGAGTCCCAATGCTTATCGTTTGGTTGATGTTATTAACCTAATCTTGTCTTTAACAGACTCTCATAGTAAGCTAAAAGTAGAGCCACCTTTACCTTTTATGAAGCAACAGCCGGTTCCGGATTTGAGCTTAGTTAGGTCAAAAATTGGGTGGTTTCCGGTCATTGATTTTCGGGTTGGTTTGATGAAAACCATTGAAGATACCCGTTCTAAGATGGGCCTGATAAAATTTGAAAGTAAATAAATGCTATGAAGAATTCGGGGGTTTTTATTGTAATTCCGGCCTATAATGAGGCTGGCATGATTGAATCAGTTTTGCAAAAATTGCTGGCTGCCAATTATTTTAATATTGTCGTGGTAGATGATTGTTCTCGTGATCAAACAGCGGATATCGTTAAGAAGTATCCGGTTTTTTATTTACGTCATATTATTAATCGAGGGCAGGGGGCGGCTCTGCGGACGGGCACTGATTTTGCGGTGGAAAGAGCGGCGGAAATCATAGTTCATTTTGATGCTGATGGGCAGATGTCAGTGGAAGATATTGGGCGTTTTGTAGAGAGCTTGAACGGTGGTATGGACGTGGTTTTGGGATCACGATTTTTAGCTAATAGTGGCGAATTGACCATGCCGTGGCATCGTAAGCTTTTATTGTCCGGAGCGAAAATTTTTAATTATTTGGTTTTGGGTGTTAATTATAATGATCCGCAAAATGGTTTTCGGGCTTTGAGTCGGCAGGCGGCCCAAAAGTTTACCTGGAAAAATGATCGAATGGCTCATTGTTCGGAAATTTTACGTTTGATTAAAATTAATAAATTGTCATATCAGGAAATTCCGGTTAAAATTAATTATAGTCAGTATTCTTTAAAAAAAGGCCAGGGTTTTAAGGATGTTTGGAAAATAGTTTGGGATTTATTTATCAATAAGTTTTAAAATATGACATTGTTGCAATATGTCTTAATTGTTTTGTCATTATTGGGTTTGTTAAATTTATTTTGGCAAATTCGTCGAGGCAATTTAGAGTGGCTAGCTTCTATCAAATGGTTTATCGCCTGGATTGCGTTATTAGTGGTGGCGATTGAGCCGGGCGTGGCTGATTGGTTGGCTAATTTGTTTGGCACGGGGCGTGGTGCGGATTTATTGATTTATGGAGCAATCGTTTTTATCTTTTTATTAATTTTTAAGTTGATTTTGAAATTGAATCAAATGGACAGACAGATCAGCCAATTGGTTTCCTATATTGCCAAACATAATGTTTATTTAAAAGATGATTCTGAAAAATCAGATTCGACAAGTCAAAATAATACTGTTTTATAAAAATGTATGTTTGATAAGAAAGTCTTAATTGCCATTCCAATTTTTAAAGGCAAAGAGTATTTGCCAGATTTATTGTCATCTTTGGATCAAATTACTTATCCTAAAGATTTGTATAAAGTAGTGATTTGGGATGATAATTCGCCGGATGATACTTTTGAAGTGCTTCAAAATATGATTGTCGATTTAAAATATCCGTCCCAAATTTTAACCAAGCGGGCTTTGGCTAATGGGGGATTTTGTGTTAATTCTAATCGTGGTTTGCGGCAGGCAGTGGAGGATAATTACGATTATGTTTATTTGTTAAATCAGGATGTCGGTGTGGACAAGGATTTTGTTCAACCATTGGTGGAAGCTCTGGAAAATGATAAAAGTATTCAAACGGCACAATCAAAAATTTTATATTTTAACGATCATAGTAAAATCAACAGTCGCGGAAACTATTATCATTATTTGGGTTTTGGTTACGCCGGTGGGAATTTGGAAACTGATAATTTAACTGATGAAATTAGAGAAATCGCTTATCCATCCGGGGCCGGCGTGATGATTCGCGTGGGGTGGTTGCGAAAAATTGGATTCTTGGAAGAGTATTTATGGATGTATCATGAAGATGTTTATTTGGGTTTGTTGACTTGGTATGCTGGCGGACGAAATGTGTTGGTGCCAAAATCGGAAATCTATCATAAGTACACTTTTAACAGTAGCATGTCACGCTTGGACTTTATGGAACGAAATCGCTGGCTAACGATGCTGTGGTTTTATCGTTGGCCGACTTTGATTTTGATTTTTCCAGCGTTCTTGGGAATGGAGTTGGGACAGTGGCTGTATGCAATGATGCGTGGTTGGTCAGGGAAAAAGTGGAAATCCGTAAAATTCTTTTTTTCATTAAAAAATTGGCGAGAAATTTTAACAATTAGAAAAAGAATTCAGTCTTTGCGAAAATGTTCTGATCGACAAGTTTTGTATCACCGGGCGGTTGCTATTATTGACCATCAGGAAATTAATAATCCAATTTTAAAATATTTAGCTAATCCATGCTTTGCTGCCTATTGGTGGCTGGTTAAGAATTTATTTTTATGGTGGTAAAACCGAAAATTTTACAAATCGTTTGCACTTATCCGCCGTATAAGGGAGGTATTGGGGCGGTGGCTTATAATTTTAAAAAATATTTAAAAGATTTATATGATTGGGATAGTGTTTTGGTAACTCCGAAATATCAGGATGATTACGCTAGTGATGATTCTAAGGTGCGTTTTTTGTCAGCTTGGCCACGTTTTGGTAATGCCGGTTTTATGCCTGCATTGACAAAATACAGTGCCGAAGCCGATGTGGTGATTTTTCACGCTCCGTTTTTTGGGGCAGTGGAACCATTGTTGTGGCAATTAAGTTTTTCCAAAAAGAAGCCGAAAGTTTTGGTGTATTATCATCATGATGCGGTCATTGATAAAGGTTTAAAAAAATATATTTTTAAATTTTATAATCGTTTTGTTTATCCTTATTTGTTTAAAAAGGCTGATCGGATTTTGTGCTCTTCAGTGGATTTTGCTAAAAATTCCAGTTTGACCCCGATTTATAATCAATTCACTGATAAATTCAGAGAGGTGCGTTTTGGCGTTGATAATAAGAAATTTTTTCCAATACTTGACCAATCGGTTTTAAATTTATTTTGCGAGAAATATCATTTACCAAGCGATAAACCTTTGATTAGTTTTGTTGGAGGCATGGATATTAGTCATTATTTTAAAGGCGTGCCGGTTTTGTTGCGAGCGGTTAAGCTCTTGCGTGACCGGGGCGTAGAACTGGGGAAATTGATGCTCGTGGGGCGCGGGCCTTTAGCTAAAGATTATCTTAAATTAGCGGAAGAATTGGGAATTGATGACGTCGTCACAATTTTGTCAAAACTGGAAGATCAGGAATTGAATATTATGTACAATGTGTCTTCGGTGAATATTTTGCCGTCGTGGGATACCAAGGGAGAAGTTTTTGGTTTGGTGTCGGTGGAAGCGATGGCCACGCGCACTCCGGTGATCACGTCCAACATTGCCGGCGTTCGGACGGTGGCGGAGGATGGTGTCAGCGGTTATCTTTTTGAGCCAGGAAATGAACGTGATTTGGCTGATAAAATTGAAAAAATCATTAGTAATAAAAATTTGGCAGAGCAGATGGGCGAGGCGGCTTATCAACGAATGCAAGCTAATTTTACTTGGGAAAAAAGCGTCGAGTCTTTAAAAAAAGTGATTGATGAACTTTTATGAGAATAGCGATTCTTAACAATCTTTATCAGCCTAACGAACGTGGCGGAGCGGAGCAGGTGGCGCGTCGTCAGGCAGAACATTTTTCTTCAAAGGATTTTGTTTTAGTTGTGACTTCGGCGGTGGCGAAAGAACAGGCTGGTTTGGAAAAAATCAATGATAATTATTTTATTTTTAGAATTTGGGCTAATAATTTTTATCCTTATTATGATTTGCCAAAGCACAATTTTTTATCGCGGGCGTTGTGGCGCTTGCGAGATATTTTTGGACGAAAAACCGCTCAACAAATCGCCCAACTTTTAAATGAATATAAAATTGAAAAAGTGATTTTGCATAATTTGACCGGTTTGTCTTACCAAACCCCGAAATTCGTTAAGCAGGAAAAGGTTCTGTTGTTGCATGATGTGCAGTTGCTTCATCCCAGCGGTTTATTGGAAAAAGTTCGCCCTTTGAATTTTTTGGAAAAAATTTATAGTCGTTTAACCAGTCGTTTGTTTGCCGGTGTTTCAAAAATTATTTGTCCCTCAAAATTTTTGGCTGATTATTATCAAAAAAATAATTTTGCGCCGATTGATAAATTTACAGTCATTAAAAATGGCGTTCCGGATGAGAATTACCGAGAGCGGGAAGGTTTTGGTGGCTTGGTCTGGTCAAAACCGATTCGTTTGTTATTTGTCGGTCAGTTGAATCAAGCTAAAGGGATTGAAAAGATTTTGCCAATGGTGGTGGCCAATGAAAATTATCACTTGAGCGTGCTTGGTGATGGGCCGTTGCAGGCGGTGGTGGAAAATTATGCGCAAAAATGTGCGCGCATCAAATATTACGGGCGCGTCAGTCAGGCGGAATTATTGAAATTTTATGATGAGCATCATTTCTTGTTGTTTTCTTCGTTGATTCAGGAAAATTTGCCAACCGTTATTTTGGAGGCGGGGGCGCGCGCTTTGCCGGTGATCGCGGCGGGAGTGGGGGGCGTGCCGGAATTGATTGAAGATGGGAAAAACGGTTTTATTTATAATCCTTTTGATGAAAATAGTTTGTCGCGAGTGTTGGTGCAAGTGTCGCAATTGAGCGCGCAATCATACGCTCGCCTGCAGGAAGAAACGCGTCGTCACGCCGAAGCGTGGCGCGCGAGCCGGGTTTGGGAGGAGTGGGGCACTGATGTTTTTGATGGGAGATGATGAAGATTTAAAATGGTGTTCTTGGTTAATAATTTCTTGTGTAGGGGCGAATAATTATTCGCCCTTTTATATATTGTTATTTTATTGTATGTGTTTCGTAATGATGTTTTTTGTTTAAAGGGCGTTGCAATGCAACGCCCCTACAAAAGAGATTTTTTAAAACGATAGGTTTTTTGTGAAGGGGTATTTTTTGTCTAAAGGGTGAATTATTATTTTTCTTTTTGTTTGTGGTTATGCATTATATGTGATTTGAAATAATGTTCGTTGTTTTGGTTTCTACCGTAGGGGCGTTGCAATGCAACGCCCTTCAAACATGGTTATTTGTATAATTAATTTTTATATATTGTGATTGTTATTATATTAAATATTCCGTCCTGAAACGAGTTCGGGATTATAAAGATTTAAAGTCATTTTTATATAAAGTTCGGAATGACAAACGGGCTTCGGAGAAAAAATATTATTTTGCGAGATAAATATTAAATTATCTATTTAATATAAAGACAAATATTCTCCCTCCATCCAATTCCACCCAGTCATCAGTGGAATTTTTTAAATTATTGATGATATTTTCTGAATTGTGCCAGTAGCGAGGAATGACAATATATAATTGTTCAACTTGGTAATCATTGAAAATAATTTGCAAATATTCACGGCTCTGATCTTCGTAAACGATTTTTAGATAATGTTGATAAAGTTCACCGCCGGTGGGAATGGAGTAGTAATATAATTTTTCGCCGGCCACGTTCTCAATTTGATGGTAGAAACCATAAAGATTGAGAGCCGCCGCGCCCACACTTTGCGGTGCCAAAACCACGAACGTTGCGGGCGCGGCGGCGGGCGTCTTGCTTTCACGTTCGGTGGTTGACTCATTGTTTGTGGCTTCTCCAGCGTTCTCCTGAATATATTTCACGGCGCTAAAATCGGCGGCGGCGGTATTATAACCTCGATCCAAATGATATTGATCGTCGCGGGGATAAGATTGATAAACATTGATGGTAATCAGTCCGGCGAGCGCCACGAGCAATGGTAAATAATAAATTTTCTTTTGATTGATGCTGAAAAATTTATTAATGGCAACAATCACCAAAGCCAAAAACAAATACATTATCAAATACAAAATGCGTTGGCTGTAATCGTTTTGTTCGTAGTAAATCAAGGCCGGAAAAGTCAGTTGCAAGGTCAGTAAATAACAAATCAGCAACGCGAAAATGCCGTCAAATAATTTTTTAAGATCAGTCCATTGTTCAAAACTTTTTCTTTTCCAAACGAGTAATCCGCCAATAATCACGCCTAGTAATGGCAATTGCGAAATCACGGCGTAAGCACTGTCTTTCCAAATTTGATAGCGCAGCGGCCATTCACCGATTAAACCTTTAAAAAATTCGCTGATTTTTTGCCAATCACCGGACCAAACCGTTAAGCCGTTTAATTTTCCTTGCAAAAAGAATATCGCCGGCAAAGCCACGCCCAGCGCGCTGAAATTTATAATTCGCCAAATCTTATTTTTACTAATCCAGAACAACCAGAAAAAGAAAATCGGAATACCACTGAGCGGATGAATCAACAAAATCGTCGCCACCAGCCCCGCTTGGTTCAGCCAATGAACATTTCCCGCCAGCAACGCGAAGAGCAGTCCCAAACTGAAGAGATTGGCAATCGCTTGCGGCGTTGGGGAAATGAACAGTGAAAAAGGAATCAAGAAAAACAATAAATACAGCCAGCCGTAATTTTGAGGATTAAGTTTTTTCAACCAATGATTGAAAAGTGGAAGCATCACACCGTTGAAGGCAAGGAAAATCATCAGCTTATCCCAAAACGCCGGTAGGCTGTGAAATAATTTTGCTAAAATCACCGTCACCGCGTAATAACCGGCATAATATGGTTGTTTGGGGTTGATCAAGCCATCGGTGAAAATCGCTTGTTCGGTCGCTTGGTGAATAAACGGATCAAAACCATAGCCAAAACGATAAATAATAAACGCCAAAGCCAAAGTAAAATTTAAATGTAAAATGTTGAGCAGTTTCCAACCGACATGCCGGCGATAAAAATTCATAATGATCAGCCAGGCACTGCTCAGAAAATAAAGTAATAACCAATATTTTGGTAGTAATTGCCAAAAGCTGCGAATCGCTTCGCCGGTACGGGCGTGGTAGGCGCCGAGCAGCAAAATTGCCAGTGAAAGCAGATAAATTCCGGCGGACAGATAATCAAAAATGCTATTTTTATTGATTTTATAGGCCGCTAAATAAGTTTTTAGACTTTGCCAAGTATTTGCTAATAAAGACGGCTCAGTTGGGCGCTCGATATCTTTTTCATAAAGTTTTTTAGTGAAAAAGATGAGAATCGGGAGGGAAAGTAAATGTAAAAAAAGCGTTAAATTTTGATTTTTCAAATCAAAAAAATAATAAAACGTTCCGCCCGCCACGAACAAACTTAATGGATACATTAAGTAGTCAAGCCAAGTGGTATTTTGTTTTTTTAGATAAGCGTTGATTTGGGCGTAGCCGTAAGCGTGCCAAAATAGGTATAAAACCGCTAAAATCGGGGCGATTAGTGGCCAGTTTTCGCTTTGCGACAATTGCCAAGTTTGCCAGCCCATCAATAAGACTAGGCCACTTAAATATGAAAACTCAAATTTTTGAAAAATTTTCCACATAATAATGCTATTTATTATTTGTATTATCTAATAGTTTGTTAAAAAAGGCAATTTTTAGAATGCTTAAAATATGGGCGAGATCCTGGGTTCGCTTGTTACACAAGCGCCCCCGGATGACATTGTACCAGGATGACAGGCGAGAAAAGTTATAGAAAATGCAATTGACAAAATCGCTAAAACTAGTAAAGATAAATGAAAGTCGTCATGGTGGCGATTTGGTTCATTTACAATAACTTTCACCTTTGGAGGTGTGGTATGTCATATTCATTTACTGATCATTTGAAGCAAAATCTATACAAAAATCCCAGCCCGGTGATCAAAGTCAGGCTGGATGGAACGATTGACTTTTTCAACCGGGCTTTTATCAAAGCAGCCGGTTTGACAGGCGATCAAGTGAAGCAATTGCCCGGTACTTCAGCGGTGCCGGTTTTGGGAAAATTGATTTGGCAGTGTTTGGAGTTTGTCAAAAAACCCGAACAGCAGGATGGTACTTTGCCAAAGTTCTTTTTCCCTGCGGAAATGACGCGTGCTGAAAAGAAACAGTGGTCTTTGGCGGTCGCGCAGTCCACCGAGGATAATGTTCTTGACGGCATGATTTGCACCTTGGTGGCTCCGGAAGCGGAGAAGCAAGACGGCTTCAAAATGTTGGAAAACATTTTGCTCGGTAGCCCCGGTGCGATGGTGGCGTGCACGCCCGAATTTGAACTGCGTGGCGTGAACCAAAAGTTCGTCGACTTGCTCGGTGGCAAAATGGATGATTACAAAGGAAAGTCCTTGGCCGCTTTGGTGTTTGATTTTGAGGATTTCAAAAGGACTTTTCAGCAGAATGAAGGAAAATTCGCGTTTTCCTGCGTTCTCCAGAACATCCATAAAGATGCCATTTATTGCGTGGTGAGCAGCAATAGTTTGGCACCGAATATGTTATCAAATTCCGAGCATTCGGGGATTTCCAAACTGTATTACATCATTCAGTTTCTCCCCCTGGATGAGCAGCAAAGCCAAATCGTTGAAGTGTTGAATGGTAAAAATTTGGCTTTGGCTCATCGCGTTTCCGAACTGCAAGCGGAAAATAAGCATTTGCTGGCCACGTCAGCGCCTGGGGCGACTGAGTTGTTGGCACAAATTACGTCTTTGCAGGCGGATCTGGAGAAGCTACGTAAAGAAAAGGAAGAGCTGGAAATCCAGTTTCGGCTTCTCAGCAGCCGCTATCGGACAGAGAAGCAAGAGTGTCAACGAGAAAAAGAACAAATCATCCTTGATCATCAAGCGATTTTGCAAGAAAAACAGAAAGTGGTTGAAGCCAAGCAGGCTTTGTCTGAAGAGCTGTTAAGGGCTCAAGCTCAGCTGGCTGATCTCACGGCTGTTTTGCAAAAAACGCAGGATGAGAATTTCACTCTGAACGCCACAAATGATCGTCTGCAAAATGCAATGGATGCTTTGCGAGAAGATCATGAGGCGGCCAAGCAAGCCTTGGAAGCTCAGCATAGTGGTGATTTGAATAAGGCTACTTTGGCTTATCAGGTGACTCTTGATGGGAAAGCCAAAGAGCACGAAAATGCTTTGCAGGCATTACGTCAGGAGTGCAATGAGATCCTTGCTGATAATGAACAAGCACACCAGGCCGTTTGTGTCGCTTATGAAAACAATGAACGGGAATTGGTGGACTTGCGTCAGCAGCTGGCCAAGTCAGCGATGTCCGGTCAGCTCTTGGCCGGTGCGGTAAAGATTTTGGAAACCGTTTCCGAAATCTTTATCGAGTCTTTGTCCGATTTGCCACCGGACTTGAAAGCCTTGCCGACGGTTAAGAATATGTTGGCGGCGAGTCGGGATTTAGAAAAGCTAGTTAGTTGCTTGAATCTTTTTGACGACGCTTTTCTGAAAACTTCGCCGAGTCGGCATGTTTTGCTCGACATTTGCCACTCCTGGCAGGAGGAGTTCACTCGTCAATATCCGGACAGAGACCTTTACTTTAAATATCCGGTGGATGGCGAGATCACTTGTTATGAGAGGCACATTCGGGCGATTGTGCGCGATTTGCTGGCGAACGCCGTGGAAGCGACCTCTGATCAGTCGAACGGCGAGGTCAAGGTGAAGATTCAGATCAAGGCTCCACCGGATATTCCCAAGGGATGTTTTAAAAAGGAGCCGGTTCAGCCTTGTCTGCTGGTGCAGGTGCTGGATAATGGTGAGAATTGGTTTGATCCGGAACAGGCGGTCAAACCTTACTATACCAGCAAGGATGGACACCTCGGGCTGGGCCTGAGCAATGTTCGTTTCTTGTTGGAGAAAATGGGCGGAGAGTTAGAACTGCGCTCCACCCCGAACGGTGGTGTGGCAACGTTCTACGTGCCCCTGCCGTAAAAAAAGCCGTGAGGCTATCAGTTTATAAGCCGGTATTTTAATCAATACCGGTTTTTTAGTTTGCTTTTTAGTGTTAAAATTGGCTATAATGTAGTTATTGTCTATTTTTCAAAGGAGGTGCTTCATGATGTTGGAGGAAAAAATTCAGAATTTGTATGATGAAGTGCATACACGTCATGCACATTTCACGGTCAGGGACGCACAGATGTTACATGACACTTTGTCGCGTAGCAATGGTCGGCGAATCACCGCTAACGTGATTGCTCACCGGTTTAAAATTTCGTCGACTTTAGTGATGGCCTTGAAGGAGAAGTATAAGTCCTGATTTTTTGGTGAGTTTTCAAGCCACGTTTTTTCGTGGTTTTTTTGTTGATATTTTTTAATAAATTTTTTATAATAAAAACAGAACCTGCTTTTTTTCCAGGTTCGAGGAGTTTGCTCATGGTTGCGTTAGAAAATTCGGTCAGGGCATTGTATGAAACGGTGCATTCGCACCAACCTCATTTCACAATGGGGGAGGCTCAAATCTTGCATGACTTTTTGTCATGGAGTCACGGACGGGTGAGTGCCATTGTGGTAGCTCGTCAGTTCAAGATTCCTTTGCGATTAGTGATGCAACTGAAGAAAAAGTACCAGTAGAGTTTCCGATCAAAAATCAGCGGTCGCCCACCGCAAAATTAAAAAACCAAGCAATCAAACAACCATGAGAAAATACGAACATTCTATCATTTTATCATTTGGGCACCACGGACCTTCATCCGTGGATTTTTTTTACTGGTTTTTTATCCTAGTAATTCTCGCAATACAATTCAAAATAAGCTTTTTCATGTTGGCAGGCCGGGCATTTGTCCGGAGCTTCCAAGCCATCATGTAAATATCCGCAGTTGCGGCATTTCCATAATCGTTCGCCACCACGTTTAAAGACTTCATCTTTTTCAATATTTTCCAACAATTTTAAATAACGAGTTTCATGACCGGTTTCCGCTTTGGCAATAAACTTGAAAGTATCAGCCACATCTAAGAACCCTTCTTCTTCGGCAACGCGAGCAAATTCAGGGTAGAGGATGGCCCATTCTTCATGTTCACCTTCGGCAGAGGCCTTTAGATTTTCCATGGTTGTGCCGATTTTTCCAGCTGGATAAGTAGCCGTAATTTCGGTCATTCCGCCTTCTAAGTATTTGAAAAAGCGTTTGGCATGTTCTTTTTCATTTAAAGCGGTTTCCGCAAAAAAAGCGGAAATTTGTTCATAACCTTCTTTCTTGGCGACGCTGGCGAAATAATCATAACGATTGCGTGCTTGCGATTCGCCGGCAAACGCTTTGAGCAAGTTTTGCTCGGTTTTTGATCCTTTTAATTCTGGCATAGATTTATATTTATTTGTTAGTGCGTAAGTTGTCTTTTAAGTATAGGGGAATAAAAATAATTTTTCAATGAAATATTTTTGGAATGCGTGGCGTAGTATTAATTACAGGACCTGTTAAACCTAATTAAAAATTTAATTTTTAACTTTATGAAAGTAAACAAATACCTTATTGTTTCTGCATTAAGTCTTGCTATTTTAGGGGCCAGTGTTATGGGCGTGGCCGCTTATCAGGGCGATTATACCGTGAAAGGACCGGAAACTTCCACGGAACGTCATGAAGCGATGGAAGTGGCTTTTGAGAATAATGATTATGCTGCTTGGAAAGAATTAATGGGTGATCGCGGTCGCGTGACTGAAGTGATTACTGAAGAAAATTTTGCCAAGTTTGCCGAAGCACATCGTTTGGCTGAAGCCGGCGATTATCAAGGCGCTGATGCTATTCGTGCTGAATTGGGATTGCGTACCCGAGACGGAAAAGCTATGGGTGAAGGTTTTCAAGGTCGTGGTATGGGCCGCGGTCAGGGACAAGGTCAAAATCGTGCCAACTGTGATTGTCAAAAATAATAGTTAGGGTATAGATATAAAACAATCCCGGTTTTTGTCGGGATTGTTTTTTTGTTGCCAGGTTCATTGTCCAGTTATATAATATTTATAATTATTATCAATATTAAATAAATTTATGGAAAAGTTTTTTTCAAAAGATGATGTGATCGCGGTTTTTGGCGTTTCTACCAATCCAGAGAAATATGGTTATAAAGTTTTTTTTGATTTATTGAAGTTTGGCTATAAAGTTTATGCTATTCATCCCGATGGTGGTTTAGTGGGTGGACAGGTGAGATATAAAAATTTGAATGAGTTACCGGAAAAAGCCAGTGTTGCGGTTTTAGTAATACCACCAGCCGCTGCTTTATCAATGATTAAGGATTGCGTTCAGGTTGGTATTAAAAAATTCTGGCTGCAGCCGGGCAGTGAAAGTGATGAGAGTATTCAATATTGTAAAGATAATAATTTACAATGTATTTATAACGCCTGTATTATGCTACGTTAATATAAAAATTTAATTTCCCGCCATATAATCCAAAACTTCTGGTGGTAATTCAGCACCGTTATCCAAGGCAGTTTGGAAGAAAGTTTGGGCATTGATATGATCTTCTTTTGATACGTAAGCCAAGCCTAACCAAAAAGCGGCATAAGGATGTTGTTTGAGATTGCTGGTCAAAAGTAAGTTGATTGTTTGATCATAATCTTCTACAAAAAAGTGAGCAATTGCTAAGTTTTGTTTGGTGATTTCCGATTGATCCAATTCATAAGCTTTTTTCGCGTAGTTTAAACCTTTCTGATAATCAACATAATCAGGAGCGATTTCGTCTAAGTCAATATAAAATAAAGCCAGTGTATTATTTAACTGATAATCATTGGGATTGATTAGCAGTGCTTTATCAAAATTAGCTAGAGCGTTGGCCGGGTCGTTTTTTAACAAAGCTAGTTCGCCGGAAATTAGATAATAATCAAAAGAATCTTTTTCACATAAAGCTAGGGCTTCGTTGAAGGCATTTTCTGCTTGTTCAATCTGGGCTTCGGTGACATAAATATATGCTAAATTTTTCAGAGTATTGATTTTATTTTCATCGCCAACTACGTCGTTTTTTGCTTCCTCCAATTTTTGAATGGCACTTTGATTGTCACCGGCATAAAAATTTTCCAGGGCATCATTGTTTTTATCAATGCCTTTTTGTTCAAAACTATTATAGGCTCCTAAGCCAATAAAGGCGATAATCATTATCCAGGAAACAATACTGCCTTTTTTCTTTTTGGGAGTTTTTTCCGTTTCGTCATTTTTGGAAGACGTGGTCGGAGGGGTGTTCGTGGGCGATGTGACGGACGTGTTGATCTTGGTGGGCGTGGGGGCGGTGGTGCTCGGTTCGTTCGGTACGTCCAAACGACGCCCGCAGTTATTACAGTATTTTTGTCCGTTTTCCACCGGTTGATGGCATTGAGGGCATTTCATAATTTTTTGTTAAAAATATTTAAGATTTATTGAGCTTAAATTAAATTTACCAATAATATTGGGGAATGGCAAACAAAAAACAACCCCGATTTTTGTCGGGATTGTTTTTTTTGTAAATGTAGTGGTTCTTGTCATCC
>Ga0116157_10002171_pt1 | contig 19244 bp, 11 predicted proteins | sample AD_UKC048_MetaG_FD_89882 | JGI IMG/M metagenome (GOLD analysis project Ga0116157, IMG submission 89882) | Active sludge microbial communities of municipal wastewater-treating anaerobic digesters from USA - AD_UKC048_MetaG | ecosystem: Engineered > Bioreactor > Anaerobic > Digestate | place: USA...
CACCTGGCAGCCCATCTCAACGGTCGTGACCGCCGCCAGCGAGCCCGTGGCCGAAATCGTCTGCCGGATCTCCCCTTCGGTGACCTCCTCGAAATTCCAGGTCGGGGGCGCGTTCTGCTGCTTGTACCAATACCAGCCGCCTCCGACAAGGCCGAGGAGTGTTATTATAGCAATGACTATACAACCGTATTTCATTCGTCCGCTCCGTCATCTTCTTCGGGGGATGGGATGGAGGCATCCGGGGGAACGGGAACCGTTCCCGTCGCCGGAGACTCCTCGGGAAGTTCTGCCGCCTCGCTTGCCGACAGGACCGGCGGGAACGAGGCGATGTCGGATTCCGAGACGGTCTCGTCCGTGACCGCCCCGGTCGTCCAGGCCGAAACCCCGCCCACTTCGGGAGGAAGGAGGCCGAGGGCGCGGTCCAGATTGGCGAGGGCGATGAGACTGTCGTAATAGGCCGTGACATGGCTTCCGCGGGCCGACGAGTACGCCGCGCGCGCGTCGGTGATCTCGATCGGGGAGCCGAGCCCGGCATCGAACCGGCCCTCCGCCAGCGAGAGGGACTCGGCGGCCTGTCGGAACAGGATTTCCGAGGCCTCGAGGCGCTGGAACGCGTCGCGAACACCGGTGATCGCCGTTTCGACCTCGACCCGGATCGCCAGACGGCTCTGATCGAGAGCGGCTTTTGCCTGTTCCAGGCCGTTGCGCTGCTCTTCCACGGAGAAGCGCGTCAGCTTTCCGTCGAGAACGGGGATGGAAAGCTGCAAGCCCGCGCTCCAGCTCCGATCGAGGGGCGAGACCGTTCCGTTCCAGTCATACCCGGCCGAGCCCGAAAGGGAGGGATTCATGCCCCGTTTCACCCCGACCAGCCGCTGCCGGGCCGCCTCGACCTTGAACTGCGCCTGGCGGAGATCCGCCCGGGAAAAGGCTTCCTCGAGAATCCGGTTCGTGTCGAGCTCCGGCTGGACGAGCTTCAGAAACCCGGTCTGGGAGGCAACATCGATCGTGCCCTCGAAACCGACGGCTTTTGCAAGCGCCGAAAGCAAGTTCCGGGCTTCGCTTTCCGCCTTGATCACCGCGACCTTCGTGTTTGCCACGTCGACGAGGGCCTTCGTGATGTCGTAGGGCGCCCGGGAGCCCACATCGACGAACCCCCGCACTTTTTCGAGGTGAACCTCGTAGCTGTGGAGCAGATCCCGTTGGACGGCGACCTGGGCCATCGCCTGGAGAGCCCGGTAATAGGCCGTCTTGATCCCGACGGCGGTCGTCACCTCGTCCCAGGTGCGGGCGGAACGCGTGGCGTCGAAATCCCGCCGGGCGGCGTTCAGCTTCGCCGACGTCTGCCCCGCGTCGGTGAGCGTCTTGCGCACCGTCACGCTGCTCGATGTCGAATCTATCAGATCGTCACTGCCCGAAATACCGGCCGCGGACCGGGCGCGCCGGAACTCCTGCCGGTTGCGGGTGAAGGCGGACTGGACGTTCATCTTCGTGCCCATGCCGCTCCGGGTGCTCCCGATCCGGGCCTGGGCGGCATTCACCGCGGCTTCGGAGTTGCGGATCGTAGGATGGTTGCGCAGCCCGTATTCGAGGCACTGTTCCAATGTCCAGGGGCCGGATGCGGGCTGGGCACCGAGAGGTGTGGCGATTCCCGCCAGCCGGACGGCAGTCAGAAGGAGGAACCAGCGGATGGTTCTCTTGGAGAAAAATGCGTTCATGCCGGCCAGAGTACCACGACCCATTCGGCCATGCGAGAGAAGAAACGTAAAAGAATGTAAACTATAATAACAGATATATCCATCTTGGCGTGATTACGGACGGGTTCGGCGGTAGTATGGGAGGAATGAACCCACTTACGGAGGCTGATGATGAACACCCGCATCGACGCATTTCTGGCAGAGGATCTTGGGCCGCACGACTGTGATATTTCCGTCGCATCGATCGGACCGGCGGCAGCGAGACAGGCGATCGGCCGGGTGATGGCGAAAGGCACGGGGGTCATCTTCGGCCTCGAGCTGATCGAATCCGTGGTCCGGGCCGTCGAGACCCGCCGCCGTTCCTCCGGGACACCGGGGGAAATCGCCGCCGTCAAGCTGCTCGTTCGCGACGGGGAGCCCGTGAAGCCCGGGGACGTCGTTGCCGAGGTGACCGGCCCCGTCGGCACGCTTCTCACCTCGGAACGGACCTTGCTGAACCTGGTCCAGCGGTTGTCGGGGGTTGCGACCCTGACCCGCGCCTTCGTCGACGCCATGCGGGGAACCCGCTGCCGGCTGCTCGACACCCGCAAGACAACGCCGGGCCTGCGTGACCTGGAAAAAGCCGCCGTCCGCGCCGGGGGAGGCGTCAATCACCGGTTCGGCCTGTTCGACATGGTCATGCTCAAGGACAATCACATCACTGCGATGGGGGGCGACATCCGCGCCGCCGTGGCCGCGGCCCGCGGCCGGGTTGGCCCTGCCGTGAAGATCGAGGTCGAGGTCGCCACGTTCGAACAGCTCGAGATGGCGCTCGATGCGGGTGCCGACATCATCATGCTCGACAACATGTCGCCGGATCGTATGAAACGCTGTGTCGACCGCGTTGCGGGGCGTGTTCCCCTCGAGGCTTCCGGCGGCATAACGCTGGACACGATCGCCGCCGCCGCCGCGACGGGCGTCGATTACGTCTCGGTCGGCGCCGTCACCCACAGCGCCCGCGCCCTCGATATTTCGATGAAGATCACGCTGTGCTGAGATGAAAACAGCCCCGCACCAGCCGGTGCGGGGCGTTGGAAATGCCGATCAGAAGCGGCCGGTAAGGCTCACGACCGGTCCGCGATACCCGACCTCGATGCTGTTGGTGTCGGACTCGCCGTCGATCAGGTAGCCGCGCCAGCCCGCCGTGAGGAACCACTGCTCGTTCTTCGTGAGCGGATTGAGCCGCCACTCGAACTCGACCGCGTAGTCATACGTTCGGGCGCTGTCGCCGCCGCTGTTGACGGACAGATACTTCAGACGGCCGTTGACGCCGAACGCGTCGGTGAACCGGGCCCGCCCGCCGACGCCGATGTACGGAATCGGGAACGACTCGTCCCACGAGTCGCTGACCTGCGTGCCGAGATTGTCCGTGCCGGCCACGTCGACCGAGGCCCGGCTGAACTTGATGCCGTACAGAACCTCGATGTGTGAAGGATCCGTCTTGATCTTGGCCGGATCGCCGTAGACCTTGAGAAGACGTGCGCCCCCAAGGTCGAACCACCGGTTGGTCAGGTTCAGCTTCGCCCCGGCCGAGTAGGTCTGGTTGTCGAACGTGACCTGTTTGGTGATCGCCCCGTCATGATCGAGGGCAACGTACTCGAGCCACAGCCGGCTGCGTTTCGACAACGTGTAGGCGAGCTGGAGGGTCGGGACGGAACGGTCGTTGAAATCCCCGTCGCCCTGGAGGTCAATCTTGAGCCCTTCGACGTCGAGGTCGCCGTGAAGTTCGGATCTCCAGGCGCCGATCGAACCGCTCAGTCGCTTGGAAACCTGCCATTTCCCGAAGTTGCCCTTCTGGTCACCGGCCGGAGCCTGGGTGTCCCACTGCCAGCCGAAGGCCGCGCTGCCCATGCAGCACAGCATCAGGGTGGCGACCGCGAATCGCTTGATCATGGGTTCTCCTCCACGAAAGAATGAAATGCCCCTCTGAAGGAGAAATTGTATCAAGGATTTGTTCGATGTCAAATATTTTTGATGAAATACCCCGTCCCGGAATCAGCGCCCCTTCAGACTTGCCGGGACGAACAGGGAGGGATCGGCGGTCACGCCGTTCCGCTCGGCCTCCTCGAGAGAGGCGGCCCGGAGCCAGATCGGGCAGAAGGGCGACTCGCGCAGCCGCGTGAACGCCGCGACGACCCGGGGGTCGAACTGCGTGCCGGCGCACCGGCCGATCTCGGCCATTGCCTCGTCGAACGTCAGGGGCTTGCGATACGGCCGGCAGGACGTGATGGCGTCGAACGAGTCGGCGACCATGATGATCCGCGCCCCGACGGGGATCTCGTCCGCCTTCAGGTTGCTCGGGTAGCCCCGACCGTCATACCGCTCGTGGTGGTGCTCGATGATCAGGCAGACGTTCTTCAGAAACTCGATCGAGTTCAGGATCCCGGCTCCGATGTGCGGATGGGACTTGATCGTCTCGAACTCGTCGTCGGTCAGCCGGCCCGGCTTGAGCAGGATCTGCTCGCTGATGCCGATCTTGCCGACATCGTGCAGCAGCGCCGCGTGCCGGATCGTGTCGACCTCGGTGCGGGGAAGCTCCATCGTGAGTGCCAGGGCCACGCTCAGGTCGGTGACCCGGCGCGAGTGACCGTGCGTGTAGCTGTCCTTCGCATCGATCGCCGCCGCCAGCGCCCGGATCGTCTCGAGGTAGACGTTCAGCAGATTGTGATACAGCCGCGCGTTCTCGATCGCGACGGAAGCCTGGGAGGCGAGGGTGTCGAGCAGATCGAGGTTTTCGACCGTGAACGGCCCCTTCTTGTCGAGCTCCCGTTCGCAGTTGATCACGCCGACGAGATTGTCGCGATTCAGCAGCGGCGCCGAAATCAGCGTGACGGCCTTGGGGCCCGTTTCCAGAGCCAGCTTCTTGAACTGGGGTTCGAGGCCGGTGTTGCTCACCCGCAACGGCTTGCGCTGCCTGGCCGCCTGGCCCGCGATGCCCTCACCGATCCTGAACCGCACGTCCTTGATCCGTTCATCGTCGAAGCCGCGCGAGACCTGCACGTGCAGCTCCTGGGTGTCCTCGGAATACAGCATCAGCGTCGCGCGGTCCGACTCGGTGATGCGCGTGGTCATGTCGATGAAATACGTCAGCACCGAGTCGAGGTCGAGCGACGAGTTGATCGCCTTTCCGAGCTCCTGGATCAGGCTCAGCTCGGCGACCTGCTGTTCGGTCCGCTCATACAGGTTCGCGTTCGCGATCGCCTGTGATATTTGCCCTGATATACTGAGAAGCAGGTTCAGGTCGTCCTCGGTGAAGGCGCTTCCCGAGCGCTTGTTGTTCACATTGAGCACGCCCAGCAGCGACTTGTTGTGGAGGATCGGCACCGACAGCACCGAACGGGTCGTGTACTCCAGGCGGCCCGACCGGTTCGCGAACCGCTCGTCCTTCGAGATGTCCCTGATCAGAACAGGCTGCTTCTGCTGGGCGACCCAGCCGGCGATGCCCTCCCCGACCGGCACGAACACGTGGCCGACGAGCTGCTTGGGCATGCCGATCGCGGCGTCGAGCGACAACTGGTTGCGCAGCGGGTCATACGCCATCAGCGAGCAGTTCTCGACGTCCATCACGTCCTGCACTTGCTGCAGGATCATGTTGAAGAGGCGCACGATGTTCAGGGTCTTGGAAACCGACGAACTGACTTTGTACAGGGTCGTCAGGTATTCGAGTTTGCGGCGCGAGTCGTCGAACAGCCGGCGGTTCTCGAAATGCGAGGTCAGGAGCCGGCCGATCGTGGTCAGCAGCTTCTCGTCGGCTTCGGTGAAGGGGCTTACGTCTTTTTTCTGATACGCGCTCAGCACCCCGACGAGCCGCTCCTTCGTCGCGAGAGGCACGGCCAGCACCGAGCGGGAGAAATGGTCGAGGAACGAGAACTTCACCACGCTCACGTCGTGCGTCACGTCGGTGATCAGCACGGCCTTGCGCTGGGCCGCGACGTGGCCGTGAATGCCCTTCCCGACAGGAATGCGCAGGGATTCGAGCTCGCCGGGCAGCCCGAGGCTGGCGGCCATATACAGATCGTCCCGGTCGCCGTTGTGGAGCATCAGGGACATCCCGTTGCAGGCCAGCGCCGCAGCCGCATCCGTCATGACCTCGTTCAGGAGTTCGGCTTCACCGGCGCGTTCCGACAGCTTCTCGGAAATGGCGAACAGGTTGCTCATCTCCCGAACCTGCTGGTTCGAGCTGCTGAGCAGCCGGGCGTTCTCGAGCACCTTCGTGACCATCGAGGCAAGCGTGTTCAGGGTCGTGCAGTCGTCTTTCGTGAACGCGTTGATCTCGGACGAGTCGACGGCGATGACGCCGATCAGCTTGTCGCCCACCGTCAGGGGCACCGCCATTTCCGAGTAGATGGCTTCCGGGGTCTCGATATAGCGCGGTTCGAGCAGGACGTTCGGAATCACGAGGGGCTCGCGGTTTTTGGCGACCCAGCCGGTGACGCCCTGGCCGATCGGCACGCGGATCTTCTTCACTTCCTGGGGATAGGCGCCGCGCGCGACCGCGACTTCGAGATACCGCTTCTTGTCCTTTTTCAGCAGCAGTGCGCCGCAGGTGGCGCCTGTTATATCGATTGCTATATCCATCAGGAACTCGAGCAGGTTCTGGAAGTCCAGCGTCGAGTTCATGATGTTCGAGGCTTCCTCGAGCACCGAGAGAATCTTTTCCTTGCGTCGCAGGGCCTCGCGCTCCGAAGCGATCTCGGCCTGCTGCGTGAAGAAATGCTCGATCATCTCGGTCACGGCTTCGAGCTGCACCCCGGTGATCGAGGGCCCTCCCGCGGCATCCGGCCCGGAACCCGCATCGGCGGCCCGATAGGGACCGATCAGCACGGCGCCGTACAGGTGGCCGCGCCAGTCGAGGTTGACGACTTTGAGCGAAGTGCCGTCCGGCCGCATCATCGTGCCGCCGTCGGCAAAACTCTTCAGATCGGCCGGCTCGACGGGGCCGCCGAGGACACGTTCGTGTTCCCCGACGACGGCTTCGCCGCGTTCGTTGTAGACGGTGAGGTGGAGACCCGACAGGTGGAAGACGCGCTGAACGAACGCCTTCAGACTGGCACGGTCTACGCTTTCCTCCAGGTAGATTTTTTTGACCACGGTGCGCGATTGTCCTGGAAGTTGAAATCGGAACGGCGATGCCGCCGTTCCGCGAATGACAGGGGCGTCTTACCGAACGTCGACGACCGAGGAGGTGCCGCCGTACTTGTCGGCCACGGTTTCCTTGGCCTTCGGATCGCTGATCCAGTCGGTCTGGTTGATCACGAACTTGTACTCGTGCCGGCCGGGCTTGAGGGCAAGACTGCACTTCCAGACGCCGTTCTCCCCCTTCATCGGGTTGGCATCCTTGTTCCAGTCGTTGAAATCGCCGACGACGGAAACGCTGGTGGCCTTGGCATCCGCGTGCTCGAACGTGACGGAACCAGCGGCGGCCGCCGGTTCGGACTTCTTCTGGGGTTCACCCGCCGGTGTCGCGGATTCGCCGGATTTGTTCTCTTCCTCGTTATCCCACTCTTCGTCTTCCTCGAAACTGTGCTCGCGACCGATGATGTAGCCGATCCCGAAAACGCTTCCGACGATGAGCAGCTTCCAGATGAACCGCAGAAATCTCAGCATTCCTTCGACCTCCTGAGGATTGTTACTTCTTTATAACCCGAAGCGCGGCGTACTGCAAGAGCAGTGTCTTGCGTCCTGCCGTCGCGAAATCGATCGTCAGCCGGAAATCGCCGAGCCCCGACCCATCGGTCGAAACGACGTGGCCATGCCCGAAGATCTGGTGTACAACGTGTGTTCCGGCCTGCAGGTTCAGCATCGTTCCCGGTTCGGAGTTCTCGGGGGTCACGCCGGATCCCGATGGGGAGCTGCCCGCCGCGGGCGTCGCGATCTTCCGGAATCCGTAGCTGGGAAGCGGCTTCGCCGGAGTCTGTGCCCGGATATCCCGAGACGGTTCGGCCGGCGGCTGGGTGCGCGCGAAGCTGTAGGCCGGGGCGGACGAGCCCGATGACGGCCGCCAGCCCGTTCCGGAACCGGCAAATCCCGCGCTGGCACCTCCGCCGGGACGCCCTTCAAGCATGCCGGCGGGAACTTCCCCGATGAACCGGGAGACGGGGTTGCTCAGCCAGCCCCCGAACATCATGCGCCGTCGCGCGGCCGTGAGATACAACCGGCGCATGGCCCGCGTCATGCCGACATACGCCAGCCGGCGTTCCTCTTCGAGCTGGTGGGGCAGATCCTTCGACGAGTGGTGGGGAAACACCCCCTCCTCCATCGCCATCAGGAACACGACGGGAAACTCGAGCCCCTTGGCGTTGTGCAGGGTCATCAGATGCACCCGCTCGGCCGCCTCGTCGACGTCGTCGACCGCCGCGTGCAGGGCGACCTTTTCCAGATACTCGCGCAGCGTGAGCTGGCGGTTTTCCTCTTCCTGGAACCGAATGTCGGCCAGAAGGCTTTCGACGTTCGACTCGCGGTCCTTCGCCTCGTCCTCCTCCTCGGTTTCATACAGCCACTCGATGTACTGGGTGCGCTCGAGGATCGTCTTGGCGAGCACCGAGACCGGCGCGTTCGCCGCCGTCTCGACCAGCTCTTCCATCAGCTTCACGAACGCGGCCAGCTTGCCGCGCGGGGACGCGGCCGCCTGAACGAGGGTCTCGCCCCAGAGGTCGCCGGTGGCCGCAAGCTTCGCGACCGTCGCATCCCCGATGCCGCGCCGCGGGGTGTTGATGATGCGCCGCAGCGAGATCGAGTCGTTCCGGTTGCCCAGAAACCGCAGATAGGCAAGGATATCTTTCACCTCGCGCCGCTCGAAGAACTTGAGCCCGCCCGTCACGTCGTAGGGGATCATCTGGGCCGACAGCGCCTGTTCGATCGTCCGGCTGAGGCTGTTCATGCGGAACAGCACGGCCATCTGGCCATACGGGATCCCTTCGCGCTCGAGCCGCCGGATCTCGGAAACGATCCGCTCGGCTTCCTCCCGGTCGTCGGAGGTGTGGATGAACCGGGGGAGCTCGCCCGCGCCGTTGGTCGTCCAGAGCTGCTTCTTGTGCGTGCCGGCATTGTTCGCGATCACGGCGCTGGCGGCATCGAGGATGCCCTGGGTCGAGCGGTAGTTCTGCTCGAGATACACCACCCGCGCCCCGGCGAAATCCTTCTCGAACTCGCGGATGTTGCGGATCGTCGCGCCCCGCCAGCTGTAGATCGATTGGTCCTCGTCACCGACCACGCACAGGTTGCGGCTCGCCGACGACAACAGGGCGATCAATTTATATTGAGCCGTATTTGTATCCTGATACTCGTCGACGAGGAAATACCGATACCGCTGCTGAAGCCGTTCGAGCAGATCCGGTCGCGCGTTCAGCATCTTCCAGACGCAGAAGATCAGATCGTCGAAATCGACGGCCTGGTTCTTCGTCAGGGCTTCCTGATACCGTCGGTACACGGTCGTGATGCGCTCGGACTCGAAGTGCGGCGGTTTGAACTCCTCGGGCCCCTCGAGTTCGTTTTTCGCCTGCGAGATCAGTGACAGCATGGCTCTGGGCGTGTATTTCTTCGGATCCAGCTCGAGAGCGGCCAGCACCAGCTTCATCAGCTTCTCGCTGTCGTCTTCGTCGTAGATCGTGAATCCCTCGGGAAAGCCCGCGGCCTCGTGCCAGCGGCGCAGCAACTGGCTGCAGAACGTGTGGAACGTCGTGAGCGTCACGGCTTCCCCACGCCCCGGCAGAAGCGCCTGGACCCGCTCGCGCATCTCCTTCGCCGCCTTGTTCGTGAACGTCACGGCGAGAATGGCCGAGGGATCGACGCCTTTCCGCTCGATGAGGGAAGCGATGCGCATCGTCAGCATGCGGGTCTTGCCCGATCCGGCGCCGGCCACGACGAGCAGGGGCCCTTCGGTGATCTCGACGGCTTCGATCTGGCGCGGGTTCAGCCCCGCGAGCTGGCGTTCAAGGCTGGCGCTCACCGGTTTTCCTCGCCGGACTGACGGCGCTTCCCGACCAGGCCATGGTGACCCAGCCACCCGCGATGTAGGTGCAGCCGTCCCGGACCTTGAAATCATACAGCGGCCCCTGATGCTCCGTCGTCTCGATCGAGACGATGCTGTCCTCCTCGATCACGCCCCGCTCGCCGACTGTCGGCACGAGCATGCCGATCTTCAGATGCGAGGCGGGCAGCAGGTAAAAGGCCGGCTTTTTCGTCAACTGGATCTTGCGCACGATCTCGAGATTGTCGAGGGCCGACAGGGTCTTCACGAACAACTGGGCCTCCTCGTCGTCGTCGCGGGTCACCTCGAGATACCACTGGCCGTGACTCGTCTGACGGCGCCGGAACTGCTTGTGCTCGGCCCGCTCGGGGTCCTGGACGTTGTCGATGCGGATCAGATGCGCATAGCCGGGCCGGCCCCGCGCCCGCTCGGTGCCGCCGAAGATGACGAACTGGATGGCGTTGCTGGCCGTCTGGCCGGCCTTCGCGACGCGCATCGTGACGTGCGGACTGTCTTCGTACATCAGCCAGTCGAGCAGCAACTGGTGCGCCCGGGATGGAGTATCGATACGATTATATAATTCATGGACCATTTCATCCGGGAGGTCGGCTTCCATCGGCCGGGGCTCGAACGGCACGTCAGGGAGACCATACTTGAACATGGCGTATTTCAGCAGAAACTGGGCCTTGGCGGGATTCTCGGTCGACTCGATGATCCAGAGCCGGTCCACGATCTCCTGCTGGTGGAACAGATCGTGGCGGAGATGCTGCATCGAGACCAGGTCCTTCATCAGATCCGTCGAGAGGCCGACCCGGAACCCGAGCGCGTTGCGCTCCATCAGATACAGATGGTTCAGCCGCGACACCGTGTTCATCCGGCCGCAGCAGGGGTGGTCGGGGCTGCACGTCAACTTCGCCCCCCGCGACGTCGTCAGGGTCAGCACCGGTCCCTTGTGGTCGAACTGGACGAAGATGTCAGCGACCTCGTCGGCAGCCGATTCGCCCCAGCCGGCCGCGACCGCGATCTCGTTCTCCTCCCGCAGGTCGCGGGCGGAGCGCGATCCATCGCGGCTCATGAAACTCGTCTCGGCCGTCAGCATGGCATCCGTCCCACGGGGGGGCTGATTTCCGCGGGTTCACGACGCCGGGAGTCCGTGAACCCCCGACGTCGCGAACCCGCGGAGCGTGCTGACATCGGCCGTTCAGCAGCCGTAGGACAGGTTGAACTCGTAGGGATGCGGCCGCAGGGCCACCGGCATCGCTTCCTCGTCCGTCTTGCGCTTGATCCAGTTGTCGATCAGCCCCTTCGTGAACACCCCGCCCTCGAGAAGGAAGGCGTGATCGTCCTTCAGCGCCTGGAGCGCCTCGATCAGGCTGGTCGGAAGCGCCCGGATCTTGCTGCGCTCCTTCTCGGGAAGCTCATACATGTTGCCGTCGATCGGTCCCACGTTTTCCTTCTTCGGATCGAGCTGGCGGCGGATCCCGTCGATGCCGGCCATCATCATCGCGGCGAACATCAGATACGGGTTCGCCGTCGCGTCGCCGGCGCGGTACTCGAACCGCTTGTCGTCGGCTTCTTTCACATACCCGGGAATACGGATCGCGGCCGACCGGTTGGAGCGGGCCATCACGACCGAGACCGGGGCTTCATAGCCCGGCACCAGCCGCTTGTACGAGTTGGTCGAGGGGTTGGTGAACGCCGCCAGCGCCCGGGCATGAACGAGAATGCCGGTCATGAACTGGATCGCCGTCTTGCTCATTCCGGCGTAACCCTTCGGATCCGCGAACAGCGGCTTGCCGTTCTTGTCCTGGAGCTTGAAGTGGACGTGGAAACCGCTGCCCGGGGCACCGAACATCGGCTTGGGCATGAAGGTGGCCGTCTTCTCGTGTTCGACGGCGAAGTTCTTGGTCGCGTATTTGATGATCATGGTCTTGTCGGCCATGCTGCGCGGCGTGCCGAAATCCGTCTCGATCTCGAGCTGGCCGGGGCCGCCGACCTCGTGGTGGTGATACTTCACGCCGATGCCCATGTCGAACAGCATCTCGACGAGGCCGCCGCGAAACGAGGCATACAGGTCTTCGGGCTGTTCGCCGTGGTAACCGCCCTTGAGCGGCATCGGGTAGCCGAAGTTGCCCATCTCGGCATCGCCCGTGTTCCAGTGCGCCTGGCGCGCGTCGATGGCATACCCCGAGCCCTGCATCGCGTCCTTGAACGTGGCCGAGTCGAACACGTAGAACTCGTATTCCGGCCCCAGAAGCATCGTTTCACCGATCTTCAGCGTCTTGAGGAACTCCTCGGCCTTGTCGCAGACGAAGCGGGGATCCTGCTCGAAGCGGGGCTCGTCGCCTTCCGTGACGTGCATGTTGCAGATGAAGGAGAGGGTGGGTTGATCCCAGAACGGATCGACGAACCCCGTCGTGATGTCGGGAATCAGGATCATGTCGCTGTTGTCGACCTTCTTGAAGCCGTAGCTCGACCCGTCGAAGCCGAACCCCTCCTTCAGCGTCTGCGGGGTCAGATACCGGGCGGGAGTGGTGAGATGCCGCCACCGGCCGAACAGATCGCACGCCTTCAGATCGACATTGACGATTTTCTCGCGCTTGATGAACTGGACGACTTCCTGAAAATTCTTGAACATTACCCTGTCTCCTTTCCCTGGAAACGGCCTGCATGGCTCATTTCTGCCGCGTCGTCGGCGAACCGCGCGCGTCACGTAAGGATACCCGAGACCCGTTCCCAAGGCAACGGGATTTCGCCTTCTCGGAAGCGCCTGGGAAATCCGGAAAAATCCGCAGATGACGCAGATGGCGCTTATTAAAATCATAAACTATAGAACACCCTGGCCGAATCTCGCCGGCTCCAGGGCCGGTGCATCTGCGTGAACGAACGCTGAAGCACGGCGGGCGCGGAGATCACGAAGGTTTCACGGAGAGAAATGGTTTTCTCCGTGAAACCTCTGTGTTCATCGTGTTCTCTGTGATTCATCTCTGCTTTTTGAGTGTCTCGGGAAACTCCTGCCTTCATCCTGACCGGCCCGGCATTGACAATCCTGGGGCGGGCGTCTAACGTGGACCGACGCGGGTTTGAACGGCCCGACTTCTCATGAGGTGACGCAGATGCCCCCCAGACTGCCCAAGGGACAACGCAAATACCAGCTCGCGGCCATTTCCGACGCCCTGACCGACATCATCATCGAGGTCGAGGACGAGGAGCTGGTCTCGCTCGACCTGCCGAAAGGCAACAGCATCGAGCTCACCCCCGAGAATCTGAAGAAGCTCCAGAAGATCGCCCAGAAACACCTGCCGACCATCTCGCCCGGCGGATCGCCCACCAATGTCATCTACGGCGCCAGCAACCTCGGCCTCCGCTGCGCCTTCATCGGCTGCGTCGGAAGCGACGATTACGGCTACGACTACATCAACAACCTGCGCGAGAACGACGTCGACACCTACGTCTCGATCAAGCGGGGCCGCTCCGGCATCTGCTACACCCTGATCAGCCCTGACGGCCAGCGCACCTTCGGCCTCGATTTCGGCGTCACCAAGAAGCTGTACGATTACGAGATCCTCCACAGCCTGATCGCCGACTCGGAGTATCTGCACTTCTCGGCCTACGAACTGCGCGGGGAAAACCCGATCAACCGCTCGACTCGGCATGCCTACGAGACGGCGCGCAAGGTGGGGACGCATATCTCCTTCGACCTCGCAGACAGCTTCGTCATCAACTCGGCCCGCGCCCGGATCGAGGAGTTTCTCGTCGACCGCGTCGACATCCTGTTCGCGAACGAGGAGGAGGCCCGCGCCCTGTGCGGCCCCGACTTCCGGCGGATGCTGCAGTACACCGACCTGGCCGTGGTGAAACTCGGCGAACAGGGGGCCGTCGCGATAACCCCGGAGGGCGAGACCCGCATTCCAGCCTACCGCGTCGAGGATGTGCGCGACACGAACGGCGCCGGTGACAACTTCCAGGCCGGCTTCTTCTACGGCATGTTCAAGGGGCTGCCCCTCACGACCTGCCTGCGCATCGGCAACTTCCTCGCCGCCAACATCATCCGCCGCATCGGCGCCCAGTCCAAGGTCAAGATCCAGGGCATCGAGTTCATCATCTGACCCCCGAGGATAGACACCAGGCATCTGTCGGGGCGGGTTTCAAACCCGCCCCTACGCCAGTTATAGAGACTACAATATGTGGGGGCGCATCGCGATGCGCCCGGGAAAAAACCTCTGCGCCTCGGCGTCTCGGCGGTGAAACGGTCTCCGTGTCTCTGTGGTTCGTTGCTCTTCTCAGGACGGTGAATCGCCGCCGCCGTTCGGGCGGTTCGCCTGGCGGACGAGCGCGATTGCAAGAATAATTGCCGCTATATATCCGCCGAAGCCGAAGAACAGCGGTGCGGGTATCCCCCAGACGAGCCACTGGAACCCGGAAAAGGTGATGAACACGGCTGAGCTGAGAACCAGCGCCGCGATGATCAGGGCGAATGTCAGCTTCTGCACGAGCTGTTCGATGACGGCCATCGTCCGATGCTGGTGGGCAGGCTCGACCCGGAGGGTCAGGGTGCCGCGCTGCAATGATTCCAGCAGGTCCGTGATCTGACCGGGCAGTTCTCCGGCTGCGTCGGCCGTTTCCGAAAGGCGCTGCCAGACGAGCTTCCCCAGACGTTTGGGGGCGAGTCGCAAGGCCAGGAGCCGCCGGATGTGCGGAGTGACGGCTCCTTCGATGTCCAGGTCGGGGTCGAGGCCGTGAGCCACGGTTTCGATCGTGAGCATCGCCTTGCCCATGAGGAAACACTCCGGAGGAATCCGGATGCGATGCCGGCGTGCGCCGTTGAACAGTTCCCGGATCACCTCGCTGAGCTGGATCTCCTCGATCGGCAGACCGACGACCAGGTCCATGATCTCGCCGACATCGGCCAGAAACCGGGCCCGGTCGAGCGGCACCTCCCGCTTTCCGAGGGCTGCGAGCGCGCGTGCCGCGGCGTCGATGTCATTTTCGACGAGCGCGATGATCAGATCCGTCAGTCGGAACCGCATCGTGTCGGTGAGCCGGCCCACCATGCCGAGATCCAGAAACGCAATCCGGTTTTCCGGAAGGGAGAAAATGTTTCCGGGATGCGGATCGGCATGGAAGAAGCCGTGTTCGAACACCATCGTCAGAACCGCTTCCACCGCCGTCCGGGCGAGCAGCTTCGGATCGTTGCCGAGTGAGGAGGCTTCGGTGATCTTCACGCCCCGGATGCGCTGCATCGTCAGGACGCGCTGTGAAGAGCGGGCGGGATAAACGCGCGGGACGACGATGTGCGGATGGTCGCGGAACGCCGAGGCGAATCGCTGGGCGCTGCGGCGCTCGTGCGTGTAGTCCAGCTCGCGCATCAGGGCCTGCCGGAACTGGTCGACGATGGCCGGCAGATCGTAGATCCGGAGTTCGGACCAGAGGGCGGTAACCCGCTCCGCCATCTCAGCCAGAAGATGCAGATCGCGCTCGATCAGACGCCGGACCCCGGGGCGCTGGACCTTGACCACCACGTCCGTTCCGTCGTGCAGCCTTGCCCCGTGAACCTGGCCGATCGACGCCGTGCCGAGCGGCTCCTCCTCGAGCTGAGCGAAAAGCTCCGGGAGAGGCTTGCCGAGATCGGCTTCGATGACGGTCCGGATATCGGCGAAATCCACTGCCGGAACGGTGTCCTGCAGCTTTTGCAACTCCGTCGCGATCTCGTCGGGAATCAGATCGGAGCGGGTGCTGAGGATCTGGCCGAGCTTGATGAAGGTCGGTCCCAGGTCCTGGAAGACGAGCCGGATGCGCTCCGGCAGGCTCTGAGTCGCCATGTCGGCCTCGCCGGAGGGGGTCAGCCCGGAGACGGCCCGGGCCAGATCGGCCCCGCCACGGCGCAGCCGCGAGACGATGGGGCTGAACCCATGACGGACAAGCACCTGCAGGATCTCGCCCAGCCTGTTCATGTCGAGAACCAGGGCTACCGGGCGCCACTGCCCGAGAATGCGACCTTCCATGTGATCCTCCATCATCAGGGGGTGAAAGAATCGTTTGCGATATAGTTCCAGAGGTCGAAGTGCTCCGTGTGCGTCGCGAGCCGGTAGTGCTGCCGAAACGCGGCGCGGAAGGCGTTGCCGAACAGGTCCGAATGGGGTTCATAGATGTTGTGCAGAGCGAACGGCGTCGCCCCGCGGGGAATGATCCAGAGCGTCACTCTGCCCGCCCGCATCAGATCGATCGATGCGCCGGGCATATCCAGTCCGGCCTTGTTCATGTCCATGATGGCCGGGAGATCGAACAGGTGCGGATGTCCTGCCATCACGACGATGGGATGCCAGAGCGACAGGCGGTAATCCGGCGAGCGCCAGAGCAGCGGGTCCCGGCTGCCGTAGCCCATGGAAACCCTCTCCCCGGGATGTGCCGCGAGGATCTCTTGTATCTCCTGATGCGGGGAGGTGCGGATGTTCTGCAGCATCATTCCCCAGAAATACTGTTGGTTGACGATCGCAAAGCCGGCTCCGGTGAAAAAATAGGCGAACAGAAGGCCGAGTGCCGCCTCGCCCCGCCGGCTTGTCGGATGCAGGGGGGAAGTTGCCGCCATTCCCCGAACGGCGACGAACAGGGTAAGAGGAAGGAATGGCAGGAGATGGACCGGCCCGGCACCTGCTTTCATCGAGACGATGAGGACCGGCGCCAGGGCCACTCCGGCAACGATCGGAAAGGCGCGGGGCAGGAAGCGTAAACCACCGAATGCCAGGGGCAGGGAGGCGAGAAACAGCGCGAATCCCACTCCCTGGAGGGCAAGGCTTCCATCAAAGCCATGCTGGGATACGGATCCGAGAATCCAGAGGAATTGAGAAAGAGAAATCGTCGGAAACAGGGCGAACGGTGCTGCGGCAAGGCAGAGGCCTGCGGGAAGCGCTCCCGCGTCCCGCCATCCTGTGGCCGACGGGGAGCGGAGGGCGAAGAGGGGGATGAAGTAGAGAATCGCATGGAGCTTGAGGCTGATCGCCGCGCCCAGCGCGAGCGAGCAGATCCCGAAGCGCCCTGCCGGGGAGGGCAGCTCCTGTGCCACGAGGGCGATGGTGACGCAGAGCAGGATGAGAGGATCCGCGCGGTTCCCGAACGGAAGCGGGCCGAACAGAAGCAGGGTGAGAAGCAGCAGCCCCGTACCCAGGCGGGCGATGGCCGGCGGGGCATGGCGCCGGGCCAGCCAGTGGAACAGCAGCGGAATGAGCAGGGCCGCTGTTGCGCCTGCTACTTTCGAGACGCCCATCGTCGGGCCGAGGAGGCGGAATACAACCGCATGGACGGCGAACAGGGCCGGGCCGTAGGGCAGGTTGTACCGTTCTCCCGCTTCCGGAGCGTGATACAGTTCGCCGCCGTGCAGCCAGTTGAGGGCCTGTGCCGCAATCGACGGCTCGATGTGATCTACATACCCATCGTGGACCAGGTAGCAGAGCATCGAAAGGAGATACCAGAAGCCGGCGCAGGCCGTCATCACCGAGGCAAAGAGGCCGATGCTGCGCAGAACCCGTTCCTGCGCAGGCCGTTGGCGGCACACCCCGAGGACGGCGGCGGTGAGGAGAGCCAGGAGAGCGAATCCCGGAAACAGCCAGGTGAGGGGAAGCATGAGCGCCCGAACTCCTCCGTGTCTTCGTTCTGGGCTTGCGGAGCCGAATCGCCCGCGGTGATGTGCGCGCGTGCGACAGGCAAAGTATACGCGCGGTCCGGGGCGGATTCCATGAAATTCGTTCCCCGGCCGGAGAAAGGAAAACCCCGGGCGGGGCCTTGCGGCTCCGCCCGGGGTGCGGACACGGTGGTTGGGATTACTTCTTCTCGGGCATCGGGATCGCGGCCAGGGACTTGTAGAGGTGGAACCGGAGGGTGACGTCCTTCTGGGAGGCGTCGATGAGGGCCTTCGAGGCATCGGGCTTCGCGCTCTTGAGCGAGCGATACCGGTTCTCGCCGTAGACGTAGTCGGCCAGCGGCAGGGTCGGATCCTTGGAGTCGATCTGCAGCGGGTTCTTGCCTTCGAGGATCAGGTTCGGGTTGAACCGGATCAGCGGCCAGTGACCGGCTTCGACGGCTTTCTTCTGCTCGCCGAGACCCTTGCTCATGTCGATGCCGTGGGCGATGCAGTGCGAGTAACACATGACCAGAGCGGGGCCGTCATACGCCTCGGCTTCGGCGATCGCCTTGAGGGCCTGGGCCTGGTTGGCGCCCAGGGCGATCTTCGCGACGTAGATGTTGCCGTAGGACATGGCGATCATCGCGAGATCCTTCTTGGGCAGCGGCTTGCCGCCGGCGGCAAACTTCGCGACCGCGCCCTTCGGCGTGGACTTGCTCATCTGGCCGCCGGTGTTCGAATACACTTCGGTGTCGAGCACGAGGATCTTGACGTTCCGGCCGGAGGCCAGAACGTGGTCGAGACCGCCGTAGCCGATGTCATAGGCCCAGCCGTCGCCGCCGATGATCCAGACGGAGCGCTTGACCAGGTAGTCGGCCTTTTCCAGCAGCCGCTTGCAGTCGGCATCGGTGCATTTCTTCAGCGATTCCTTCATCTTGGCGACGTTGGCGCGCTGCTGTTCGATGCCGGCCTGGGTGGACTGGTCGGCGTTCTTCACGGTCTCGAAGATCGAATCGCCCTTGCAGGAGCAACTGCCGGCGAGCACCTTGTCGAGGAGCTCCAGCGCTTCGCCGCGCATCTTGTCGACGGCGACCCGCATGCCCATGCCGAACTCGGCGTTGTCCTCGAACAGGCTGTTGGCCCATGCCGGGCCGCGGCCGTCGGCGCGGCTGCAGTAGGGGGTGGTCGGCATGTTGCCGCCGTAGATCGAGCTGCAGCCCGTCGCATTCGCGATCATCAGGTGGTCTCCGTAGAGCTGGGTGAGCAGCTTGATGTAGGCCGTCTCGCCGCAGCCGGCGCAGGCGCCGGAGAATTCGAACAGCGGCTTCGCGAACTGGGAACCCTTGATCGTGGCGGGATTGGCGACGGTCAGATCGGGATCTGGGATGCCGAGGAAGTGCTTGAAGTTGGCGGCCTCGGCCTCGCGCAGCGGCGGCTGCGGAACCATATTGATCGCCTTGGTCTCGAGCTTCTGGCCCGCGGCGTCCTTCTGGTGGGCCGGGCAGATGTAGACGCAGGTGGCGCAGCCCGTGCAGTCCTCGGGGGCGACCTGGACCGTGAACTTCATGTCCTTGATCCCCTTCGCGTCGACGGACTTGAAGGTCTTCGGAGCGTTGGTGAGGTGTTTCGCATCATACGCCTTCACGCGGATCGCGGCGTGGGGGCAGACGAGCGAGCACATGCCGCACTGGATGCAGGTCTTTTCGTCCCAGGCGGGAATATAGTTCGTGATATTGCGTTTTTCCCACTGGGTGGTGCCCGACGGGAAGACGCCGTCGATGGGCATCTTCGAAACCGGCAGCTCATCGCCCTTGCCGATCATCATCGGGGCGAGCACTTCCTGGACGAACTTCGGGGCTTCGGCGGAAACGGCCGCCTTGCGCTTGATCTTGCTCGTGGCCTGCGCAGGAATCTTCACTTCGTG
>Ga0116157_10002175_pt1 | contig 19202 bp, 25 predicted proteins | sample AD_UKC048_MetaG_FD_89882 | JGI IMG/M metagenome (GOLD analysis project Ga0116157, IMG submission 89882) | Active sludge microbial communities of municipal wastewater-treating anaerobic digesters from USA - AD_UKC048_MetaG | ecosystem: Engineered > Bioreactor > Anaerobic > Digestate | place: USA...
AGGCGCTTTCATAATTTATATTTTTATGGAATTAATGATAAACTCTGCCACTTCAGTTTTTCTATTTTCTAATATTTTATTGTAGCTTTCTTTATCCACATTAACAAGAGCCATTAAAAGGGGCTCTCCGATAAATGGAAAAATATTTAAAGAGATTATATTGATAAATAATTGTTCTGCTTCAATTGGTTTAATAACTCCTTGTTTTATGGCGTCAGTTACTTGAAGTTTAAATTTATCAATTGAAGGAAAATTTTTTTCTGATCGCAGTTTTAGTATAAACTCTGGGTTTTTATTTAATTCTTGAATCACAAAATTTGGCAGGTAGGGATGTTTGATTACAAACGAAACATAATTTTCAGTGAATTTTCGTATTTTTTCAAATAAATCGCTATCATCATTCAATACTTTATTTAATTGAGGCGCTAACAACGAAAACGCACTTTTAAAAACTGCTTCAAATAGAAGTTGTTTGCTTCTATAATAATAATGTAATAAAGCTTTGTTGATTTTAGCTTTATCTGCTATTTCTTGCATTCTTGCGCCAGCCATCCCTTTTTGATGAAAAATTTCTTTAGCAGCAATTAATATTTCAGTTTCTGTGTTTTCTGTTTTTATTTTATCCATACTGTTTAATTGTTTAGTTTAACCATTCGGTTAACAAATCTACAAAAAAAATGGACTTGACTATGAAATGCTTTCATTTTTTATTTTTTGTATAAATTATCTTGTATTGTTCATATCGTATAAGCTCTAAGACCTTTCATAATAGCACTAATTGCTTTATCGTTCGCTATGCTCGGGTTAGATTGGCGCTATTGGCTCTTGGAGCGTTGGCATTGGATGGCAGACTTATTCCTGAACCAAATTCAATCATTGCATTTTCGAAATTGCAAACATAAACTCCCAAATTGACTAGCCGTAATTTCTATTTCAAGGGATTATATTTATAATTTCGGAAAATTTTAATGTCATGATGGAGCGTCATTTTGAAAATAAATTTGCCTATTTCCGAATCAGTAATCAGATTGTATTTCTAGAAATAAAGGACGATGTTGTTTTGGATTTGGATGTAGCGGCAACAATTACATCAGATCGAATGCAATTTCAAAATGACAAAAGTTATCCGGTGCTTTTCGATATCAATGGCTTGTCGGATACTGATAAATCAGGTCGGGATTATATGGCGCATTATGGATGGTTTCTTACTACACGCGTTGGCATAGTGGCCAAAACTTTTAAGGGATTGACCATTGCTAAATTTTATCTCTTGTTGGGTAAGCCGACAATTGCTACTAAGATATTCAGCGACGAAAACATTGCCCATAGATTCTTGCAGAGCCGTACCGAATAAAATACTAAAACTAAAAAACCTTGGAACAAGAAAAAAACAGCAAACGCATTGAAAGTATTTATCAAATGCTGTTTGAAATGGCTGCGGGAAATTTCAATTTCAGGATTGAAAAAACAGGCTCTGATGATGAACTTGAAGGTTTAATTGTTTTGGTCAATATGGTTGCTGAAGAACTGCGTGCCAATGTGTTCCATAATGGGTATGTCAATTCACATTTTACCTTTCAGTATCTTATACAGAATACCTTTATCTTGAATCAAGAATTTATCATCAAGAGCTATAATCCTGATCTGGGCAATAGCTTTGGATTTTCGCCCGATGAAATTTTCGATAGGAACTTCTCAGAATTTTTGTCCCTGGAATCACTTAATGTTTGGAATCTCATACGCGGCCTGATCATTTCAGATGTTTATTATCATAAGACTTTTCAATTCGCTTTCAAAGCAAAAGGCGGTTTATTGATTCCTGCATTCTGCACTGTAACCCGTTTGCTCCACAGCAGTAAAATACTCATTAGTTCAGTGACCATTGTTTTGCAGGATCACCTTACTGCAAATCCTGTATTGCTCAATGCTAATAACCAATCGCAGCCACCAAAAAGTTATGATGCCAAACTGATCCAGCAACTTTACGATTATATCCTTGAAAATCTTGATTCGCCGTTGCCTACGGTTAAAGAACTGTCTGCTAAATTTGCCACCAATGAGCATAAACTTAAAGATGGGTTCAGGCATTTCTTTAAAACAAGCATTTACCAGTTTTACAATGATGAACGATTGAAACGCGCGCATTTGCTGATTCAGCAGACCAATATCCCTTTGAAAACTATTGGCTACATGACCGGGTTTAATATTTATACCAACTTTTCAAAGGCTTTCAAGAAGCGATTCACTTATGCCCCGAACGTGTTGCAACGCAATAATGCGGATGGACACATTACTGCCGAGACACTGAAATATAGAAAGCATAGCCGTTCGGCGTTATTGACAATCTAAGTTCCCGAATTGGCAACCCCATTGAGATATTATTGCGGAATTTTATCATGACAAACAATAACAGCCATGAAAAGTACTCGTGCATCTTGATGAAATTGACTTTAAACTCGAGCATACTGAGCTTGATGTTTTGGGCGATGCCTATGAGTATTTGATTGGCCAGTTCGCCAGTGGCGCAGGTAAAAAAGCCGGTGAATTTTATACGCCTCAGGAGGTTTCCAAAATCCTGGCAAAAATTGTTACTACTGGAAAGAACAGACTAAAATCAGTCTATGATCCGACCTGCGGTTCCGGTTCGCTGTTGTTGCGAGTCGCCCGGGAAGTAAAAGATGTCAATAATTTTTATGGACAGGAAATGAACCGTACGACATATAATCTTGCCCGAATGAACATGATACTTCATGGCGTACATCATTTAAAATTCGACATCAAGCAAGAGGACACATTGGAGCATCCGCAACACCTAAACGACATGCCTTTTGAAGCCATTGTGGCAAATCCGCCCTTTTCAGCCAATTGGAGTGCGAATCCCTTGTTTCTTAACGATGACCGTTTCAGCCAGTATGGAAAGTTGGCGCCAGCCGGGAAGGCAGATTTCGCCTTCGTACAACACATGATTTATCATCTTGCTGAAAATGGAACAATGGCGATTGTTTTACCACATGGTGTATTGTTCCGCGGGGCAGCAGAATTGCATATCCGTAAATATCTCATCGAGCAAAAAAATTATTTGGATGCGGTAATCGGCCTGCCTGCCGACATTTTTTACGGAACGAGTATTCCAACCTGTATACTGGTATTCAAAAAATGTAAGGAAGATCCCGACCATATTTTATTTATTGATGCAAGTAAAGAAATTGAAAAGGTCAAAAACCAAAATATGTTGCGCGAAGCGCATATTACCAAAATCGTGGAAACTTACCGTAGCAGGACGGTTATCGAAAAGTACAGCCACCTTGCCACTTTAAAGGAAGTTGCCGACAATGATTACAACTTGACTATTCCTCGGTATGTTGATACGTTTGAAGAAGAAGAGGAAATTGACATTCAGTCCGTAATGCAGGAAATTTTAGATTTGCGGGAAGAAGGAAGACCCAGTGTTTTGAAATCTAAAGAAATCGGTGACCGGATCTTAAATAAAATTTTAGGATTTGTGGACACGTTTGTTCATGGTATTTCAGGGAGTTAGAAATGATTTTGCAAAAATGGAGGTTTAATTTTTGGCACTCTCAATAGTTAAAAACACCAGCAAATTCAATACACTACAATTCATCCATATTAAAGCACTCGATACTAAAAAGAGTATTTTTGAATATCAAAATGATGTTGAATATGGTTTTGAATACTGGTGCAACAAAGGTGGCTGTTATTGTCATGGGTAATTTTGGTAATGCAGGCATTGGCCTCAATTACCGTCATCAGACCTTTATTAATAGCGATGGCCAATATATCTAATGTAGTTAAATAAGACATTCCATTTGCCGTGCAATAGGGAACAATATCTCTCGTGTTGCTGCTGGCGATGATGTGACTGTTGTGTTTGCAGTAAAGTAGTGTGGCGCTTTCACCCGCACCGCCGATTTGCTTTTTTAACTGGATAAACTCAAACAACAACGCTTTATTTGAAGAAGTAGGGAAAATGACTTCTTGAATCCCCGAAAATAGAAAGATACTAGTGAGACTAGCATTAATGGTACGATTGCTCCGTAACTCATTCAATACGATATCTAACATAATTAATCTACTAGGAAAAAGCATATTAAGAATCGAAATCTTATCTGCCTTAAAGAGGTGAATCATCACATCTGCATCGATCAGGATTTTTACATTATTCATCTTCGGATTCGTCTTTAGATAATGGATCAATATTTATAGCATTGACCAATTCAAAGTAATAGGATTCCGAAATTTTTTGAGAAGTAAAAAGCTGTTTTGCGATTTGCCCATAATCTCCAATAATCTTATCAGCATTTCCTTTTTCATAAAGTTTTACATCATAGCCTAAAACGCGTGCGAAACTTTTTTTATACAACTGATTGCATCGATCAAAAAATGAGGCATCGACAAGTTCAAGGTTCACCAGTCTGAATGCAACCGCATTTACAGACACCTGATAATATTGCTGGATTTTAAAAACTGTTTCAAAGGTTATGGCATTCTTAGTCTTGCGTTCCTCTTCTGGTATCAATTCATAAATACCTAATTCGGGTAATAACAAATTAGCGGCAAAATAATCGGCTTTTTTTTCTTCGATATCGGTTTGCCTATCAAACAAACCTGTAACACATTGCTGAGATGTAAAGTTTTCCTGTATCAATAAGTGATATAGCTCATGTGCAATGGTAAAATGCTGCTTACCTATGCTATGATTTTGATTAACCATAATAAACATATTCTGAGCATTGGCCTTTACTGCCATTCCCGCAAGGTTGGCTGATAAAGGTTTGTAAACGGTGAGTATGTTATTTTTAAAAAGAAAACTATCTAATAGGATTGGGTCTGTTTCACCATAGCCATAGTCCTTTCGGAATTTTGATGCCTTATTCTGTAAATCAAATTGAAATAACTTGTTTTTAGCCATTAGCCAACTCTTTTATTTTTAAATAGTTCTTCACGATTTTCTGAAATTGGGCAATACTTGCCATGTCACTTTCATCCATACCGGCACTTCTAAAGGCAAATGCGAGACCGGCAATTTTAGTGATACTATCTTCTTCAAGTAAATCTTCTAGTTCAATCCCAAATAAGTTAGCCAATTTTTCTAAATTGATTATTGAAATTTCTCTTTCATTACTCTCATACTTACTTATAGTACTTCTGTCGGTACCGATAAAATTGGCGATGTGATCCTGTGTATATCCCATTTTTTTTCGATAAGATGCAATATTTGCACCTATGATTTCTCCAATTTCCATAGCTTCATCGTTTAGTTTGTTGTCACAAATGTAACTGTTTTATTTAATAAAGTAAATTAGTGTGACATTTTTTTATGATTGCAGAAAAAGTAAAATGATGATTTATTCGTTTTTTAAATACGCAAAACCATTATTATGCGCTATCGTAACCAACGGCTGAATACTTTCTTTGTACTTCAAATATTTCAAAACTGTCAAGGTTATCCAATATCAAAAAAATGTGAGCCTATATGATAGGCCCACACAAAATTTTAAGCGTACCGAATTAATTTCCACGTCACACTTTTACCTCCATAAGGAGGAAATTGATTCCCCTTTGCTAAAGGGATTGTTGTAGATGGCGAACTTTGTGCTTCCCATACACCTGATTCCGGACAGGTTTCTCCTGTTTTCCGGGTTGTTCCTAAAGGCAGTTTTGACATACTAATTTTTTTTTTATGTTATACGCTACAAACATAGAATGTGTGAAAAGCAATTCCTTACGGAAAACCATATTTCCTTTTAATGTTGAAGAAGTGTATTGTTCTTGGTTCGATGTGTTTTTGTTGGAAAGAATAATAGTTGCATAAAATGACCATAGAGCAAGAACTTGAGCAACTCATGCTATAACATGTCAAGTAATTTACTATTATCTGCATGCCAGGCTAATTTACATGCAACACGATAGGCTAATTATGATGCAGCAACATTAAATGGTGCTATGTAATTCTATCAAGTATATAGCACAACGACATAAAATAAACACAGATGTTTGTTATTATGCACAAATGTATTACTTTTGTGTATAATAACGAACACAACAAGCATGAACAAGAAGAAGCAAACCATATACCCGAAGTACCAGAAAGTGCTTGAGCAGATGGGAGAGAACATTAAGCTGGCACGGAAGAGGCGCAATCTTACGACTATACAGGTTGCCGAACGTGCCGATATAGGAAGGAGTACGCTATACCTTATAGAACTTGGCAGCCCACGTGTAGCCATAGGCGCTTACTTTAATGTACTTCGCGCCTTAGGCCTGCAAGATGACTTCCTGAAGCTTGCCGCAGACGATGCCTATGGCAGGAAATTGCAGGATTTGGAATTATTATAACCGCGAGAGATGGCACAGAACAAATTTGATATTTATGTTTATGCCCATTGGAAGGGTATGGCGGAACCTGAACTTACGGGTATCCTTTCTGCGCATTTTGCCAAAGGGAAGAAAGCGTTCAGTTTTGAGTATGACAAAGACTGGATCAAGACCAAAGAGCAGATGTTGCTTGATCCCGACCTGCAGTTTTATACCGGGCCGCAATACCCCAACAATAAAGAGAACTTTGGCATTTTCCTGGACAGTATGCCCGATACCTGGGGGCGCACCTTAATGAAAAGAAGGGTTGCGCAGGAAGCGAAAGCCAAGGATGAAAAGCCAAGGACACTTTATGATATTGATTTTTTATTGGGTGTTTATGATGAAAGCCGGATGGGCGCGCTTCGGTTTAAGACCGATCCTGACGGCCTGTTTTTAGACCACAGCAATGCTAACCCCACTCCACCCTGGTCTTCTATAAGGGATTTGCAGCATGCCGCAAAGGCATTGGAGAATGATGACGACCAAGCGGCACAAAAATGGCTGGCTGTACTGATGGCTCCCGGATCTTCACTCGGAGGTGCGCGGCCTAAAGCCAATATACTCGATGAAAATAAGGAGTTGTGGATCGCGAAATTCCCATCGAAGAATGACACTATAGATAAAGCCGCGTGGGAAATGCTTGCCTATGAATTGGCCATAAGCTGCGGGATAGCCATGGCGCCCAGCCGTATGGAGAAAATAGCAGGGCCGTTTAATACTTTCTTTACCAAACGTTTTGACCGCGAAAACGGCGAACGGATTCACTTTGCCTCTGCGATGACCATGACCGGGAACAGTGAGGATACCATTCGCGACCATACACCGAGTTATCTTGAAATAGCGGATTTTATACAAAACAAATGCGTGAACATTACTGAAAACCTGCACCAATTATGGCGACGGATTGTTTTTAATATTGCCATCTCTAACACTGACGACCATTTGCGCAACCACGGTTTTGTGCTGACGGATGCCGGCTGGGAATTATCGCCCGCCTACGATATCAACCCGTCTGTGGATAAGGATGGGTTGGCAATGAATATTGATACTGACGATAATGCACTTGACTATGGTTTGGCTAAAAGTGTTGGTGCGTATTACCGATTGAATGACAATGAAATGGATGTGATTATTGATGAAGTGATGGCTGCTGTCAGCCAATGGAGGAGCATTGCGGCGAAGCTGGGAATTTCGAGGGGAGAGCAGGAATTGATGCAGGGGGCTTTTAGGGTTTAGAGATTAAACTTTGGTAAAAAATGGCATATTTTGCCAAAGTTTAATTCTATAATTCATTTACAAACTACTACAGATTGTGTAGTAAACCGCTAACTAAATTTATTGCTGCGTGATTATTTTTTGAAGCAACTCCTCGGTATAATCGTCCTGCGAGCCACCGAAATATTTATCCAATATTTTTTCGAAAATCTTATCTGTTTCAGATACTTTTGAAAACAACGTCATGCACGACCTTAATTTCATGTCATCAGGCGTACCGAATATTTCGGTGGCTGTCTTGTCTTCGATTTTTAGTAGGGCTTCGGAAATTTCGATCAAGTGTTTTCCCAATACTGGATGTGCCAAATATGCTTCGGCTTCTTCTAAATCGGCAATGCCATAAAACTTTGCCGTTTCGCTAAATCCTAATCCTTTGATCTGTGGAAATACGAACCACATCCAATGCGATTCTTTTTTGCCATTGCGCACTTCGGCGAGTGCCTTGAGATACATTTGATTCTGCGCGTCTAAAAATTTGACCAATTCTTTATTCTCTTTCATAGCCTGCTAATTTACTAATAAATTCAATTTTTGCAATCGCTGACTTGCCTGCCGAATGTTAAATTGACTACTCCTTATTTTAAGCTGTCCAGATACGCTTGCAACTCAAACAGATGAATCATTTCATTTGATTCATTCTCGGGTAGCTGCGCTAACTCCACAAAATTGATGTTTTGGAATAACGACTTTTCGCCAAGCAAATCCTGCATGATGATGAAAACCACCTGAAGCAGATTTTTGTTTTTGCAGTGCACTGTGAAATCCTTTAGATAAACAATCATGTCGATTTTCTTTTCATCCTCGTATTCAAGTGGCATAAATTTAAGCTCACTGGCTTTTAGGGTGTTGTCTTTAAAAACATAGGGTTTGTCCAATCCGGCTTCCATTGCATCAATATCATTTGATGGCTGAATAAATGGTACAATCTTCCAATGCTTAAAAGGTGGTGCATGTTCTGCCAAGGTAATGACCTGGTCGAAATAATCGGCGTTTCCGTTGGCTGATATTACGAGCTGCAGTCTGTCGTCTGACTTTTCCGGAAACATGATGATGCTGTCCAGCCCTTCACAGTAATTGTGTAGATGTCGGTCGAGCCAATAAATGAACACCTTTTGGATTTTTGCGTCTTGTGTTCTTAGCGAGCGAAGTGTGACTTCATTGCAGTAGAACCACTCCCAAAATAATTTGATTTCATGTGTTTTCATAATTGAAGTATTTGATAATTAGTATTTGAAGAGATTCCTCCTGCGTCGGAATGACAAACAGGACGATCAGCGTTTGTCTTTGGTGTTTTTGTCGTAGGCAATCAGATTGACCATTTACTCACCAGATTTTTATTGTTTTTTATTTGAGTTCGTGATTATGCAATTTGTCAGCGCTTGTCTTTTGCATTATTGTCGAATGCTATCAAATTGCATAATTCGCGTAATCGGCTGCGTACGCGGACACCATAATGGTTTTCGATTTCTGTTGCCGAAAGGTTTGTTGTAATGTGTGTTGGGATTCTCTTGCTGATGAAAATGTCGTATCGACTCAGTAGCACTTCACCAATGACATTACATTCGTTGCCGTAATATTTTAAGTTGTTCTCGATACCTAAATCGTCAAGGCAATAAATCCTTTGCTCGGTATGGTAAGATTTGCCAATGCTGTACTGGTAAATGATGCTGTAACCATCGTTGATAAACTCGATACTGATGTCGCGGCATGGTTTGACAATAAATTTGTGTTCTGCTTTTGTCAAATGCTTCATCACGTTCATCAATGTGGTTTTGCCGCAGCCAACCGGACCAGCCAGCAGCACACCTTTATCGAGATCGATGCCGAATTGAAAAGCGGTCTGTTCGTCTCTTAGGAAATAAGCTATGAGCCGATAAATTACAGCATGGTCGCTTTCAATTATCCTGAATCTTGTTCCGTATAATTCGATTCCCTTTCTCTCGACCCATCGCATCACATCTGCATAATCATAGTGGCTCTGAATAGTCTTTTCCTGATGAATTGTCGAGGTGTTTGGTTCTGTCTGTTATTTCATTGGTGACGTATTTTGGAGCATTCAACATCCAGTTTCTTGCTGCGGCAGGCCAATCGGCCATTGGTGTCTTTCCTCCAACAAGCCAACCGATACTTTGGAAATAGTTGAAAAACTTGTTGGCTTCGAGTTCTGGAAAATCCTGCTCCCGGAAATAGGCAAGGACTTCGTCTAAAAGTGGAATGGCTGGGTTCTTTTCGGGATTGGCTTCGGGTGGTTTTTCTGGGCTTCGGGTGAAAACTTCGCGAATGTGCTGGACTGCTTCTTTTTGCCGACTGGTTTCAGTGCGCTCCGCGCTGTAGTCGGCGAATGCCGGAGAGGAGACTTCTCCTTTTTCATCGAGTATACGGTCCGGCATTTCTTTTTGCGCGGAACTTTTTTCTTTTTCTTCGGTATTTCCATTTTTAAAATCGAAATCTGAGTTTTCATTTTTATTTTCGGGTGCTTGCCCGTTTAACCCGTTTTCAATGTTTGGATTGTTTGTAATGTTTATATTGTTTATAGAAGGTACTACTGCTTGTTCACCAACCAGTTCAGGACTTGTTTCAGTACCAGCCTGCGACTTGTCTGCAACCTGTTTACCGACAGGTTCAAAATTTGGACTGCTGTTTCTTTCAGATTTGGATAATGGCTTCAGGTCATCGGAGAAATTGAAAAGGTATACATGGCTGCCTTTGAATGGATTGTAGGATGGCTCATAATTGATATAGCCTTGTGAATGCAGTGCCTTAAGGCATTTGTGGTAGGTTGCTTTTGAACTGATCTTACTGATGCGCATTACCTCATCGCGCGAAATGCTGATGGGATTTTTGAAACGGTTATAGTTCCAGAATTGGAACAATGAAATGTACAGGCTAACGTGCGTTGGGTTGAGTAGCTTGTCGTTGGCCACTTTGTCGAAAAAACCTGTAAGGTGCTTGATGTAATTCATGATCTGAATTACTTAGAGTTGAACAATGTCCGTTCGGACTTGACGGTGTTTTGCTCTAATAGCTTTTCTATATCCTGATAGCCGTAATAGATAATGCCACCGATTTTAGTATAGGACAAAGTTTTGTTGATGCGAAGCGTTTCGAGCGTGCCCGGCGATATGTTAAGCAGTTTTCTTACTTCGGAAGATTTTAGCCATTGCTTGGTTTGCTGCGGCTTGGCTTGCAAAAGCTCCCTAAAATCATTTAAAAGTAATGTGCGGAATTCGTTGAGGTCTTGTTTGGTAACAATTTCGACGGCCATAACGTATGTTTTAATTGGTTATGGCACAAAATTGTATCGATTGGTTTGTTTTAAATCACAAGCCAATCACAAGTTGTGAAAGAAAAAGTTTGAAATCAAGGCAAATTGCCTGCTGCAATAGCACTTTTTAGTTCCTGTACGAAAAAGGTTGGAGAGATACCGGTATTCTTGGAAAATGCCCTTGTGAAATGCTGTGTGGTGCTGAATCCTGCTTCTTCGCCCAAGGCTTTGTTAGTGTAGTTCCTAAATTTACTATTTTCCCGTAATTGGTTAATGATCCAATCTATTTTCAGGTCATTGATATAATCATTTGATCTTTTTTGCCGTGAATGGGAAATGACTTTTGAAACGTAAACAATGTTGGAATCAAACTTCTTAGCCAGTTTTGGCAGCGTAATGTCTTTCGCAAGGAACTGCTCGGAATTTTCAAACTTGTCGAGGTGCTTTAAGATTGAAGCTTTGACCTCGGGATTCATGTTTAGGCTGTCTGTATTTTTAATTTTGGCTTCGGCTGTGAGCTTCACTTGCTGTGCTTTACGCTCCATTAGCTTCCTGAATTTTCGCTTGTTTTCACGCGACTTGTAAATCATGTAACCCAACCATGCTACCAGTACGACAATAAGCAAAATAAATAAGATGTTTTGCTGCTTTTGGAACCGCAATGATTTTTCGATTTCTGATTTGGCATGCAACAGTTTTTTAGTATCATATTCCTTGTGTATGCGACCCGACAAATATTTGTAATTGCTGTTTAGGTACTTATCTGCAAGGAGCAGTTGATTGATGTATTTGAGTTGCGTTGGAAGGTCATTTTTACTTTTGTAATAGTCGATTGTGATTTCAAAACTTTCCCTGAGATTGGGGTATATGTAATTCTTCTCGGTAAATGCCTTGTTGACTCTTAGAAAATATTGCATCGCTTTTTCCGGCTGGTTCAAAGCCCAATAGTTTTTCCCTAAATAAAAATATGTTACTGTTTCACCGGCAAAATCTTTTGTCTTTATAAAGCTTGGCAATGTTTCGCTGAGCTTACCAATTGAAACGCTGTAATTCTTTTTAAAAAATTGGTTGATTCCTTCAGAGTTGACAAAACGTGGAATTGCCTCGTAATATTCCAGCCGAGAAGCTTCTTTTATTCCGAAGTCGTTTGTGGTGGTGCATAGGTCAAATTTTTCCAACCGATTGTAGCAGAGCGCCAATGAATGCAAAGAGGTGAGGTATGGAATATCGTCTTCGTTCTTGAAATAGTTGGCGGTTTCTTTAAAGAGCACTACAGCATCGTCGTAATAGCCCAGATAATATTTTATCTGCGCAATATTGTATTTGGTTTTATGCTCCAGGTATTTATCGTTTGTTCCTATCAGATGGTTATTGGCCATCAAGTAGTTGTCGAGCGCATTGTTGTAATCGGTCATGTCGTAGTATACAATCCCTTTTGTTAGATATGCTGAACCTACGAGGTCTTTTTCCTGAGTATGCTTGGCAGCGTAAATCATACTATCAGCATAATAGATTCTATTTTTCTTATCGGACTGGTGCAATATGATTTTATAGGCGTTCATGATGTGCCGCCAATTTTCCTCTGCCTTGGCCTTGTCAAGGTAAGCCTTGCTGTAAATTTTTGAAACATCACCTTGTTCATCATCTTCAAATCTTTCCAGAAAATACTCATACGACTTTCCTTTTAGGCTGTCAATAACGGCGTTCCCGTTTTGCTAACCATAAATTGAAAAACAAAGCATGGAAATGCAAAATGGGATAAAAAATCTTCTATCCATCATAAAAAATAAAATCTAAGAATGTGACATAATGCGAACTATTTCAAAAGTACATCATTAAGTCAACAACTGTTAAAATTTAGTGCAAAAATCGACGGTTTGCATTTTCGAAATTACACTACGGTTGCCCGATATGCAATATCGAAATCGCAAATTGCAAGGTTTGTTTTGGCAAAATCGGCCCTCTAGATTTGTCACTGAATTCAAGCAATGGATTGTTTATGAGGCAGTCCACATGTTCAAATCTCCCGGGCGAAATGAACTGAGAACCAAAAGTGATCAGTAACATTTTAACAGATTAAAAGCCATGAAAACACTAACCTTATGGACAATCATTTTAACTTTATTCGTGTCATGCAGCACAGAAAACGAAACGCTCGTTGCTGATGGCATCCAAACAAACATTACGAACAATGAAGTACTGCGTAAGACCGGAGTACATCCTGAAAACGGCGCCAATATTTACGATGCGGCCGGGCAGCTTTATTATGATATCAGCGATGCTTACCTTTTACAGGGAAATACATCTGTAACAACAAGTGGAACTATATCGCAGATTGAAAGCATTGCCAATTTGAACGAAGAGTATCTAACGTTACGTCCTGCGACTTACCTATCGCCGACGGCGGCGCGAATCGATTACATTTTGAGCAATCAGCAAGTAACCGCGTTAAACATCATTTCGAATTCCAGCATGACGGCAAACGCAAAATTAAGCCTGTCGGGATTTTTGACAGAGTTAATGAATTATAGCGATTTGCAGAAGGATTATGATTCGATCTACAAATTGATCGTCGATTATGAAACTGCAATCATTGAGTCGAACACCTTGACCGCTAATGATAAAAAGATCATTCTTACAACCACATCGGTTTCGCGTTACGGATTTTATTTTGCTTCAAAGCACAGGCGAAAACCACGCGACCGCGATTGGGATATTTCTTGGGGCCATATTATTGCTTCAACGGACGGAAGTGAGGAAAATACTGCCAGCGCCATCGTTAAGTCGGCTGTATGCGGAATTATAATCAATAAGTAAAGCAATACATGCATTTCGATCCACATAATTTATAAGCCTAAAAGTCGCTGCGTCAAATTACGCAGCGACTTCTTTTTAAGCACTTAAATGATTTACGATGAAAAATTATTCTCAAACCCTATTGCTGGAATTGAATCGTCAATTAGAACTTGTTCATGCGGAACATGAAGAACCGATTAAATATGCTGAACAAGCTATAAAAATTCTTATTTCGACTTTGGAACAGCTCAAAACATTTTTCATCAAATATGAGTTTCCGGGCAAAGATGATGAAATAGATTTCTTCAAACACGTCAAGCCACAGTTCGTCTATAAGCTGATTTACTACAATGAAATTTACAATATTGAAACCAACACGCCGTACGGCGGCGAAAAGATATTGCGCAAGTTCTATAACACGGAATTGGAAAAATTGAAAATGTATTTTGATGAAAACCTTGAGTTTTACCGTTATTACAGAACAGGAAACACTTGTCTTGACAAAAAGTATTTTTTAAGAGGGAAGCATGATATCAGGCTTACACTTGACAGCTTTTATTTTCAGGCAGATCACCGATTTACAACGTCACACGACTTCAAGGTCGCAAAAATTATGGCGAACGATTTAATCCAGGTTTTCCTTGAAGGTGAGACTCATAAGCTTGAAAAAAGGGCGATCCCAATGTCTGCCACTGATATAAATGCGAATAAGCAGAAATGGACCGGATCTAAAGTGGCATTGGTAGAACTGATATATGCGCTACATGCGGAAGGTGTTTTTAATAATGGTGCTTCGGGTTTAAAAGATGTGGCAGAATTTTTTGAATCGGCTTTGAATGTTGAGTTAGGGCAGTTTCATCGGGTTTTTTTGGAAATGCGGTTGCGGAAATCTGACAGGACGAAGTTTTTGAATTCTTTGAGAGAGACTTTGGTTAGGAGAATGGATGAGGTTGATGAACCCTGATTTAATTTATGTCTTTCTATAACTACAAAACAGAAAATTCTGTATCGTATTGAACGGTGTAATATGATCTTCGGTGATGCATTGTAATTTTTCAAAACCATTTTGGATTTCAGCTGTTAGTGCCGCTTCATTATATTGGGAAATATCGAGACCACTGCATTTCTTTGGCCCGTTTTCAGAAAATGTACCAATCGCTAGGTAGCCCGAAACTGACTGCCGTGCGATAGAAACGTACTGTTCGATTTGCGCTCTGGTCGTCAGGAAATGGAAAGCCGCACGGTCATGCCAAATGTCAAATGCAGCTTCGGGTAGAAATTCGGTTACGTCACTAACAATCCAATTCACTTTTTTTGCTTTTTCTCCCAGACGGGATTTTGCCTTTTCAAGGGCTTTTGCCGAAATGTCGAGGACAGTGATATTTTCATATCCCAGTTCGATCAGAAAGTCAACAAGGTTGCTGTCGCCGCCGCCAATATCAATGATTCTTGCCGATTTATCCAGGCCAAAAGACTGAATAAATTCTATTGATGTTTTTGGAACCTGCTGCGTCCAGCTTACCTGATCCGGGTTTTTGGTTTCGTAAACCGTTTCCCAATGTTTTTTATTCCCTGAAAACATAGTTATTTGATTTTTATATAAATGTGAGCGCATAACCCAGCAGCGCACCGCCTAACACAATAAAAGCACTGTTGATTTTTCTATACCCAAATGTAAACATTATTGCACATAAGGCGATCAGCACCGATTTCCAGTCTGTGATGACTTCCTTACCCATGGCATAGCATATCGCAACAATTATTGCTACAGACGCTACATTTACTGCGTCTAAAAAAATAGAAAACCAGGCTGACTCCCGGGCTTTCCTGACCAACGGGTTGAGCAAGGCCACAAACAGAAACGATGGCAGGAATATGGCTATTGTTGACAGTATTGCTCCCGATAGGCCATTGATTTGATAACCTATGAAAGTAACCGACGAGAAAACAGGCCCCGGCGTAAACTGCCCGACAGCAATGGCATCAATGAGTTGCTGCCTTGTGAGCATCCCGGTGCTCACAAACTCGGTGTCGAGAAAGGCAAACAAGACATAGCCGCTTCCGTAAAGGATGGCTCCGATTTTTAAAAAGATCAAGAACAATTTGAGGTTTGAAACCGAAATTTCAGGAACTGCGGACCCGAGATATAAAAACGGAAAAAAAATCCCGGAAGCATTCACGCCTCGCGAACCGCCCAGTGTCGTCAAAAATACAGCGGTAAACCCAGCCCCGAATAAGAGCCAGATTTCACCATATCCCAATAGAGAGAGCAAAAGGGTAAGGCTTCCTATGCTCCATAACAGTGGTGTCTTTAGCGATTTTTTGGCAAGCGGATAAACAGCTCCCAGAATGATGGCAATTATGGCTGGCTTAATGCCATAAATAAATGGCTGTAACTGCGGCAACTGACCGTAATCCTTATAAAGCCATGCAAAAAATCCTGTAATAAGGACGGCAGGGAAGATAAAGCAAAACCCGGCAATGATTAGCCCTTTCCAGCCCGCTTTTTCATGTCCGATGTGGATGGCCATTTCGGTACTGTTTGGTCCGGGGATGAGGTTTGTGGCGCCGATAAGGTCGAGGAAGTGCTGTTCGCTTAGCCATTTTCTTTTGGCAACAACTTCCTCTCGCATCATAGCGATATGAGCAGCTGGGCCGCCGAAACCGATGGTGCCAAGCTTAAGAAATAGTAATGCGATTTCTCTTAAACAAGCCTTTTCATTCATTCTTTATAAACCTTTCATCAACTGACCATTTCCCGGCACCCTCAATTAAAAGGAATGTTGCGCCAACGAGCATAGCCCAATCGGTACGGCTGCCGTGGAGCATTTCCCAGAATCCATCATTGGCCAGTACTTCCGATTTTGTGGTAGCAAAGGCGACAAGCATTATGATGATTAGTGGAATTGATGCCAACCTTGTCAGCAAACCCACTAAAACCAGCACACCGCATATAATTTCAAAAAAGCCTACGAAGCTTCCTAAAAAATCAGGGGATGGAAGGCCAATTTTAGCGAATCTACCTGCACCTAATTTATCTGCAAAAAGGAATTTTTGAATTCCCTCTGAAAGAAAGACCGCGCCAACCATCAAGCGGATTAGTAATGTGGTTTTGGATTGGTCCGTATGGAGTAGTTTTTGGAACATATTAGCAGCGGATAGTATTTAAAAAATTAATTGTGTAATGCTATTCTGAAGTCAAATTTACGGTATTAATTAACTAGGCTAGAGACTTTACAAAGTATTTTTTCCTGAACCAAAACGCAAGATTGACCAGAGCAATCAATGCCGGAACTTCTACAAGCGGTCCGATCACACCTGCAAATGCTTGTCCGCTGTTGATACCGAATACACCAATAGCTACCGCAATGGCCAATTCGAAGTTGTTTCCTGTTGCCGTAAACGCTATCGCTGTTGATTTAGAATAATCGGCACCAAAATATTTCCCAATGAAGAAACTAACCACAAACATGATTGCAAAATAAATCACTAACGGAATAGCAATACGAACTACGTCCATAGGGATTTGTACAATTAATTCTCCTTTTAGGCTAAACATGATAACAATAGTAAATAACAGCGCTATCAGCGTAATGGGAGATATTACGGGAACGTATTTGGTTTGGAACCATTCTTCCCCTTTAAGTTTAATTAAGCCGTAGCGGGTGATAATTCCCAAAGCAAACGGAATCCCCAAGTAAATACCAACACTTTCTGCAATCTGGCTTATGCTAATATTTACTATAAATCCGTCGTAACCAAAATAAGGAGGTAAGATTGTGATGAATATATATGCATAGACGCTGTATAAAAATACCTGAAAAACGCTGTTCAGGGCAATAAGCCCGGCCTCATATTCACGGTTCCCGTCGGCAAGATCATTCCACACGACCACCATTGCAATACATCTTGCCAGTCCTATCAAAATTACTCCAATCATGTATTCTGGGTAACCTTTGAGAAAAAGCAAAGCCAGCGCAAACATCAAGATTGGGCCAACTATCCAATTAAGGAATAATGATGCGCCCAGTACTTTTGTATTTTTAAAGACTTCACCCATTTTGCTGTAATTGACTTTAGCCAATGGCGGGTACATCATTAATATCAGACCAATTGCCAGCGGAATATTCGTTGTGCCGCTTGAAAAAGAATTAATGAAACCACTGCTCGAAGGAAGAAAGTAACCTAATGCAACGCCGAGAAGCATTGCTGAAAAAATCCATAAGGTCAAATATCGGTCTAGAAAGCTTAGTTTTTTTCTTTCGACTACAGGAGCGCAGTTATTTGCAGACATATTACTTTTTTATTTGGGAAAAGATGTAAAACATTTCGGTTCCAATTTGTATGCTTCTTTCCTGGTATTTTTCTTTTTGTTGGGGAGTATTATCAAATGCTTTCGGATCGTCAAACGTTATCGGAATCCGTTTTTCGGCACCCGAAATAAATGGGCATCCTCCATCGGCCTGTGAGCAAGTCATTATCGCGGCAAATTCTTCCTCTGGGTTGAATTCATCATTGTAGAGTTTAGAAAATCCAATTACCGGATGCTCATTTTCGGCAAATTTGATAGCGTACACAGGATTCTTTCCTTCAGCTAGAATTTGGACGTTAAAACCTGTTTCCTTAAGTGTCTCTGCGACCATCGGGAAAAGTGCTGTAGCTTCTGTTCCTCCGGAATAACAAAACACGTTTTCAATGCCATAATTAGCAGCAGCAGTTTGCGCCCAAACTTGCGCAAGGTGACTACGTCTCGAATTGTGCGTACAAATTAGGTTTAGACGGACTTCTTGTTTCACCGAAACTTTAGATTGAATAAAGTCGATTAGTGGTTGCAGCACAGATTTTCGTTCACTGGTAATATTTTCGAAGTCGAAGCGACTGGTAGCTTTTTCAATTTCGGGGAGTAATATTGTTTGTGTCTCCATTTTCATTTAGGTTTAACAGCAGCCTCCGCCAGGAGTGCAACAAGAGGTTTCATTAGTAATTTCGGACAGGCTTACCTTTTGCTTTCCATCTGGAATGCCACAGTTTTCTTGTGCCAGGCAAGCCGTTTTTTTGTTGAGTATATAAAGTCGTTGCCATCAAACCCTAAATCGTATTTGCCAATTGTTCCTGATTGAAATTCAACCTCAATTTCCAGATCTTCCATTCCTAATACTTTTTCAGAAAGAGCGATAATATTGGCTAGCTTTTGGGGTTTCAGGCGGTGTTCATAATCGTTGGCATCCCAAAGTTGGAAGTTGGCCACTTTTTCATTGCGTACTGTTCCGCCACAGTCAATGAAATGCTTTGTTATTACTCCAACTTCTGTTACATGGAAATGCTCGGGAACTAAAGTGTTGTCCTCTAACTTAAAGTTAACAGCTTCTAGATTGGCTAAGCGACAATTCAAGAACTTAATGCAACAAATCTTAATCCTTAGATTTGTTGTCATATGGAGAATAAACTTTCACGATTACGTATTGAGGAACGCATCGTAATCCAGACC
>Ga0116157_10002182_pt1 | contig 19154 bp, 15 predicted proteins | sample AD_UKC048_MetaG_FD_89882 | JGI IMG/M metagenome (GOLD analysis project Ga0116157, IMG submission 89882) | Active sludge microbial communities of municipal wastewater-treating anaerobic digesters from USA - AD_UKC048_MetaG | ecosystem: Engineered > Bioreactor > Anaerobic > Digestate | place: USA...
GACGAGAAGAACATCCTATCGACCATATCGATGGCGTTGAAGTCCAACGGGTACGCCGTCAGGACGGCGGAATCAGGAGCAAAGGCGCTCGATGAGCAGGCCGCCGCCGAGTGTTCCCTCGGAGTGTTCGACATTATGATGCCCGGCATGGACGGGCTTGAGCTTCTGCGCGTCTTCAAGGAGAAATGGCCCAACACCGCCGTCATAATGATGAGCGGGCACGGAACCATCAGCACCGCGGTCGAGGCCACCAAGCTCGGCGCTTACGACTTTATCGAAAAGCCCGTTTCGAGGGAAAAACTGTTGCTGACCGTCAAGCGAGCCATAGAGTTCCGTCGGCTGGAAAAAGAGAATATCGCCCTCCGGGACGAGGTCAGGCAGAAGCACGACATCATCGGCGAGAGCCCCGCCATGAAAGAGCTTGTCCGCAGAATTATGACGGTCGGCAACTCGCAGAGCAGGGTGATGATAAGAGGCGAGAACGGGGTGGGCAAGGAACTGGTGGCGAGGGCCCTCCACAACGCCAGCCCCCGAAGGGACTGCCCCTTCATCAAGGTGAACTGCGCGGCCATTCCGCACGAGCTTATAGAGAGCGAACTGTTCGGCCACGAGAAAGGGGCCTTCACCGGCGCGGCGGCTATGCGGCGCGGAAAGTTCGAGGCGGCCAACAAGGGAACCATCTTTCTTGACGAGATCGGCGACATGCACCTCGACACTCAGGCGAAAGTGCTCCGCGTTCTTCAGGAACACGAGTTCCACCGCGTCGGCGGAGATATCACGGTGAGGGTGGACGTCAGGGTCATCGCGGCCACGAACAAGGACCTCGAAGCGGAAATAAAGTCCAACAGGTTCCGCGAAGACCTCTACTTCAGGCTGAACGTCATCCCGATATATGTGCCGCCGCTCCGGGAGCGCAGGGCGGACATACCGCTTTTCGCGCGGCATTTCTTCAGGCAGTTCGCCGACGAGTACGGCCGTCCCTCGAAGCAGTTGACCGAGTCCGCGGTGGAGGCTCTGATGGACTATTCTTGGCCGGGAAACGTCCGCGAGCTTCAGAACTTCATGGAGCGTCTTTTCATCATGGCTGAAGAACCGGTCATCGAGGCGAAAACGGTCTACGGCCACCTGCCCGAAGGCGTCGCCCCGGACGACTGGCGCTCAGACGCGCCTCTAGGATCGTTAAAAGAATCCATGAACCTTTTCGAAAAAGAGTTCATAGAAAAGAAACTAAGAGAACACGGCTTCAATATCTCAGAGACGGCCCGCTCGCTCCAACTCGAACGCAGCCACCTTTATAAAAAAATCAAGGCTCACGGGATACGCGTGCCGTAAGCGCGCCGCCCGGTTTTTTCATCGCATATCAATCGACGAACAGCGAGGCAGAGACATGACGAAACCGAAATGGAGAAAGGCAGGATTGGCGATTCTTGCGGCGGCTCTATGCATGGCTTGCAAACCGACCGCCTCGGCCTCCGAACTTGCAGGCAGCGAGAGCTTCTACAAAGATGAAGGCGCTCACTTCGAAGTTCCCTTTGAATATTGGTCCGTTCAGGGCGTCCTCAGAGAAGACGGCGCTGATAAGCCTATCTATTTCACCGCGCACTTCAACAGAGCCGGCAGCGGCTACTTCCACGTCCGCAACGGCTACGGCTCGCTGCGGCTGGCCGATGGCGCGCACGACTTTCGCTCGTTCGGCATGGGCGTTGTTCAAGCCCTAGGAAAAGACTTGCTTCAGATGCGCGCCGAGCAACGGCCCGATTTCCCGGCGTTCAGGCGCGCGTACGAACTCGCCGAGAAAGGCGAGTTCGAGAACTTCACGCTCATCCCCGAAGAGGACGCCGCGATGCACAGAGGCCGCCTATACATCAACCTCGGCGGCAACAGGCTTGAGCGGATCTCAAACTCCGCTTTTGACTATCAGATCGACCTGAACACATGGGCCGGGGTTTTGAAACTGTCTTTGCTGTCCGGCCGGGAGCCTCTCTATTTCGACGCAAACCGCCCCGTCCGCGTTGAAAGCGTCAGCGACCTGTACGGCCCGGAGGCAGGCATGCTGGTCGGCTACGCCGTTCCCCGCCTTAAAGTCTCCGGCTCCCTCGCCGCCAAAGATGGCGAAGTTAAGCTGTCCGGCGAAGCTTGGCTCGAACACTGGTGGGGCAAACCGAAAGGCGAAGCTATGGCCCAGTCGGCGAAAACGCTGATTTCATTTCCCGACGGCGGAGACCTTCTGGCGGTTAAATTCTACGACACAAAAGGCGGACAGGTCAGCGCCGTGGCTCTTTACAAAGCTCCCGACGGCTCGATGCAGCGAGACAACGAGGTTTCGTTCTCCGCGCTCGAAAGCTGGACCAGTCCTGACACGCTGACCATTTACGATGTCGGCTGGAAAATCGAATCCGAATACGCGCGGGGCGAAATACGCCCGGCGCAGGGCGCGAAGGACAGCGAATTGATGTTGATGCGCGGAGTCGGCGGGTTCTGGTTCGGGCCGTGCGAGTTTACAGGCTCGGTCGAGCGAGCCGCTGCCATGCCCGCATCCGGTTTCGGCTTCTGCCGCTTCGCCTCCATAAAGGAATACCGCGCCGACTGACCGCCGCCCGCGTTCGGCACAAATCTCCTCCGGGAGCGCGTTTTGATAGAATGCAGCGTGGGCGTCATGGCCCACAACGAAGCTAAAAACATCGGAAATGTCCTCGACCGGCTCGCCGGACAGTCGCTGGAGCGCGCGAGCATAACCGAAATCATCGTCGTCGCCGGCGGTTGCGACGACGGAACCGAAGACGTCGTCCGGCGCAAAGCCGAATCAGACCCTCGCGTCAGGCTCGTCGTCGAGCCTGCCCGAAAGGGAAAAGCCGAGGCTGTCAATCGGTTTCTGGCCGAGGCGACGAAGGACGTTTGCGTGGTGGTCGGCGCGGACACTCTTCCCGACTCCCGCGCGGTTGAATTCCTCTGTCTTCCGCTGGAACGCGGCGAGGTGGGCATGACCGGGGCGCGCCCCATTCCCCTCAATTCGAGAAAAACATTCCCCGGATACGTCGTCCATTTTTTGTGGTCCATGCACCACGACGTGGCGCTGAAACGCCCCAAGTGCGGAGAGATGGTGGCGTTCAAGAAAGTCTTCGACCGCTTGCCCGCCGACACTGTGGTGGACGAGCCTCAGATAGAGGCCCTCGTGCGCGCCGCCGGGCTTCAGATCGTATACGAGCCGCGCGCCGAAGTATACAACCTCGGCCCGGACAACCTCCGCGAGATAGTCATGCGCAGGCGCAGCATCGTCGCGGGCTATGAAAGGCTGTCCCGCAGAACCACCCACCGCACTGCCACGCAGAGCCTCCGCTGGTGGCTCTTATCGCGGGTGGCCGTCAGAGCCGCGCGCGGCGAGGAACCCCTTCTTTTTCTCGCAGGAGCCGTCGCCGTCGAGCTGGCCGCGCGCATCCTCGGCTACTGGGACGCCGTTTTCTCCAAAGAGCCTCTCCATATATGGCCCCCGGCGGAATCAACTAAAGACCCGGCCGCGTCCTTCCCTCCCCGCCGCTGACCGGCTTCCTGTTCGCCCTCCCTTGTTGTGTTGCGTCCCATGTTGCAAGTATAATGGTTCCGACATTAACTAGGATTGGAGAAGCGCCATGGAAGAAACATACCAACAATTGAAGCAGTGCGTGCTTGACGGAAACCAGCCGGGAGCGGTCGAGGCGACCAAAAAGCTGATCGAAGCCGGGGAAGCCCCCCAGAATATTCTGGACTCCGCGCTCGTGCCGTCTATGGAGGAAGTGGGCGACCTCTTCCAGCGCAACGAATACTTCATACCCGAACTCCTCGTCGCCGCAAGAGCGATGGAGGGCTGCATGGCCATTCTGCAACCTCTCCTTTCGGCCGGCGACTCCAAACCGAGGGGCGTGGTCGTTATCGGAACTGTCAAAGGCGACCTGCACGACATCGGCAAGAACATCGTCGCAGCCATGCTCAAAGGGGCCGGGTTCAAGATTATCGATCTCGGCACCGACGTGGACGCCGCAAAATTCGCAAAGGCCGTCGCTGAACACAAACCGGACGTGATCGGCCTCTCCGCGCTTCTAACCACCACCATGCGCGAGATGAAGTCCATCATCGACGAGCTTGGCGGCAGTGGTCTCAGGGGCGGCGTGAAAGTCATGGTCGGCGGCGCTCCCCTCACTCAGCAGTTTGCGGACGAAATCGGCGCCGACGCATTCGGACAGGACGCCGCCGAAGCGGTCAAAAAAGCCAAACAACTCGTCGCAGTCTGAATCAAGACGCGTTTCTCGCGCGGGACGGCAGCGGGGCCGCGACAACTGTCCCGGTTCGCGGCGGCATAGGCGCGTCAGAATCAAAGCAAACGCGGCTGCGGGTTTTTAAGATGACGACAAACCGCAATAATTTCAAAAGGGATTCGGGGAACAATTTGCGCCCGGACGCGGGGCGCGGCGCCTCTGCGGATTTGTTCCATTCGGCAAAAAAAAAGATGAGGCTCGCGTTGCCCGCGCTCGCTTTCGCCACCGCGTTGGCCGTCGCTGCGCGGCCCGCCGTTTCGTCGGCGTTGTTTCCGTTGCGCGATGAGGGTCATCTGAAGCTTGAACCTGTTTCTGTGCGTTTCCAGCCCGCTGTTTTCGCCGTAAAAGGCGGGCAGGGCGCAATAGAGGGCTCCATAGATTTCATCCATGACGTGGCGGCTCCTTTTTACCTCATGCTGGAAGAAACCGTCGCCCGGAGCGAATCGACGCTGCGGGACCGGCTTGCCGCGCTAGATTTCGCCAGAGAGGAACTCCGTTTCTCACTCGGCGCCCATCTGATGTCAGTCGAGGAGCAGGCGGCTCGCCTTGAAGCAATGCTTAAAAACAGGAGCGCCGTCGAATGAAATCGCGCGGCTTAACCCGCCGCGCCAAAAACTGAAATCGCCGCTCTCCCGCTCTGACGGGAAGGGCTTGACCGGGAGGACAAATGAACAAGTATGACGTAGCAATCGCCGGAGCCGGGGTTGCCGGTTGCCATGCGGCAAGAAACCTCGCGAGGATGGGCCGCAGCGTCGTCCTCATCGACCGGCGCGAGACCTCCGGCCTCGGCCACGACTGGTGGGACAACGTGAACATGGGCATCTACGACGAGGTCGGGCTGCCCGCCCCCGAACCGCCGGAGTTGCTTCAGGGCAACATCAACTTCAAGGTCTTCCCTCCCGGACAGAAGACTTTCTCTTTCGTCGCTGACACCGCCGGAAAGATGAACGTGGACAGGAAGATGCTGGCCGCGCGACAGTTGAGATACGCGGTCGAAGCCGGCGTCCGCTTCATGGAAAAGACCGCCGCGCTCGCTCCTGTCGTCGAGAACGACCGCGTCGTCGGAATGCTCGCGCGCGCAGCGGACGGCTCAAAAATCGATATCCGCGCCTCCATCACCATCGACGCCACCGGTATCTCCGGCGCTCTCAGGCAGCATTCATCCGCAAAATACGGCTTCTCCAAATACATCAGCCGCTCCGAAATGTTCGTCACCCACAGGGAAATCCACAAGGACGACGCCCGCGAGCGCGAAAGCAGGGTCGTCTTCGGCATCAACAACGGCGTTCAGTGGATTCACCGCGAGCAGCCGGGCATGGCGGACTTCTTCGCCGGGTTCATCAACTTCCCCGGCAGGCCGCGTCCCAGAGACATCGTCGCTGGACTTCTGGCCGCAACTCCGGACGTCAAGCCGAACCTGCTTCGCGGCGGTTACGGCGCTCCCATCCCCGTCAGGCGCGGCTTCGACTCGTTCGTCGCCGACGGGTTCGTTCTCTGCGGCGATTCCGCCTGCCAGTGCAACCCGATTGACGGCTCCGGCGTCGGCAGCTCGCTGCGCGCCGCCACCATCGCCGCGCGCGTCATCCACTCCGCCCTCGAAAACGGCAGGACGGACGTCGAGGCTCTCTGGCCCTACAACGCAGAATACAAACGCCTTCAGGACGCCTCTTTCGCCCAGCTTCACGCCCTCCAGATGTTCCTTGTCTCTCAACCGAAAAAACTCCTCGACATACTCCTCGGCAGAGGCATCATCAAACCCAGAGACTTCTGGGGCACGGGCAAGGCGAAACAGGAATCCGCTCTCGGACGGATTATCAAGATGATGAAAATGATCGACAATCCGAGTTTTATTTTCAAACTGGTCGACGGCATGTCCACCGCGAAAAAAGCAAACGAGCTTTACATGCAGTTCCCGGAAAAACACGACCCGGCGGAATTCGAGAAGTGGCGGCGCGGCGTGAATCAACTGTTCGCGACCATACCGCCCGCGCTCGACGCTCCCGCCGAAATGAAATGATTGGGCGCCGCGAGCCGCGCCCGCTTCGGAGGTTGATTTGGACATCAAAAAAATCGGCATAGTCGGAGCCGGTGTCATGGGCGGCGAAATCGCTTTCGTCGCCACTCAAGCCGGATTCCCTGTGGTTTTGAAAGACATCGAGCTCCGCTTCCTCGACATCGGCGTGGCGAATGCCCGCCAGATTTACGAGTTCAAGGTCAGACGCCGCAGAATGTCAGAGGACGAGATGGAGCAGAAATTGAAACTTATCTCCGTCACCCTCGGATACGACGAGCTTGCGGACGCAGATTTCATCATCGAGGCCGTTCCGGAAAATCTGGAGCTGAAGCGCCGGGTTTTCTCCGAACTGGACGCGGTCTGCTCCCCCGGCGCAATCCTCGCCACCAACACTTCGGCGTTAAGCGTATCGGCCATCGCCGAGGCCGTCTCCCGCCCGGAGCGCGTGGCGGGCATGCACTTCTTCAACCCAGTGTCCATGATGCGTCTGGTGGAAGTGGTCAGGGGCGCGCGCACGAGCGACGAAGCCATGTCCTCCGTCTGCGCGCTCGCGGAAGCCATCGGCAAATCCCCCGTGCGCTGCGCGGACTCCGCCGGATTCATCGTCAACAGGCTCCTTTGCGCCGCCATGTTGGAGGCCGCCCGCTGCGAGCGCGAGGGCCTTATGTCCCGCGCAGACATCGACAGCGCCCTCGTCAAGCCAGACGCCGGGTTGCCAGTCGGCCTCTTTAAAATGGCCGACCAACTCGGCATCGATCTCATACACAAAGTCATGCGCATCCTGCAGGACGCTTTCGGCGACAGATTCGCTCCGCCCGAAGAAGTCGAGCGCCTCATCGCCTCCGGCCACCTCGGCGTCAAATCCGGAAAGGGATTCTACGACTATGGAAAATCGTGAGCTTGTCCTGAACAGAATCTTCGCCGCCGTAGTCGCCGAAGCAGAACGCGCCGCCGCTGAAGGCGTCGCCTCTCCGCAGGAAATCGACGACGCCATGCGCATGGGCGCTCTCTTCAAAAAAACCCCGTTCGCGTACACAGCGGAGGTCGGCGAGGAAACAATGCGCGCGAGACTCGACGAGTTCGCGGCCAAATACGGCGACAGGTTCAAAGTCTGAAGCCCGCGCTCCCGCGCCGCTCAAGGAGAAAACCGCGAATCGCCAATGTTGATTCCGCTCTCGAAAAAATCCCCCTCCGTCCTCCGCGACATCCGAAAAATCGGCGTTTACATCGGCGTCCCCGGACTCGGAGACCTGCTTTTCATCACACCACTGTTTAGGGAACTTAAAAAACTGTTCCCCGGCGCGGAGGTCGTGTTCATCGGAAAGTTGCTACGCGGCTACGTCCAACCTGTGTTCGACAAATGCGAATACATGGACAGGCTGCTCGAATTTCACCTCTACGATTCCCTGAACGCGCTCTCTTTGGCCCGGTTTGTAAAAATGCTCCGCGCTGAAAAGTTTGATCTGGTTGTGGACACCCAGAGGAAACTAGCCCCCAGCCTTCTGCTCCGTCTGGGCGGTCCAAGATTCATGGTGGGCTACAGCAGCAAACAGGCGTTCTCCGATTTCGCCGTGGACGACTCGCGCAGGGACTCTCGCCACACCGCCGACCTCTCGCTGGACCTTGTCCGCGCCCTCGGCGCCCTGAACCCCGACCCCACGCTGGAAATACCTCTGCCGTCCGCGAACAAAGAATACGCCGCCGCTTTCCTCGCATCCAACGGAGTCCCTGAAGGCGCCTGGACGGCTGGCCTGATCCCTTGCGCCGGTCACCCCTCCCGCAGATGGACTTCCGAAAAATTCGCCGCCCTCGCCAGCAGGCTCCGCGACGAACTCGGCTGCTCCGTTATCTGCTTCGGCTCCCGCGCGGACAAAGAAGTCATTGACGAGATTATCGCCGCGACGGGGCAGGGCGCGTTCTGCGAAGACTTTGAGCGCGGCTCCATCCTCGATTCTGCGGCTCTCATGTCTCGTTGCTCCGTGATCGTTGGCGTGGATTCAGGCCCTCTCCATGTCGCCGACGCCGCAGGGGCTCCCTGCGTCGGCATCTACGGCCCCACTCTCCCAGAAAGATTCGGCCTTATCGGCTCCCGCTCCAAAAACATCTGTCTATACACCGAATGCTCCCCGTGCTCCGACCCCGAATGCATCCACCGCAAATGCCTAAACCAAATCGAAGTCGCAGAAGTCTTCAACGCCGCACGCGCGCTCCTCGACAATTCCGCCTCCGACTGATCTGCTGTCGCCCGATAAAATATATCGCGCGAAGGATGCGGGTCGCCCGGAATAGGCGATAACCGGCAAAAGACGGACAAAAGAAACAGCGAATCGCCCAGATGGGAAACGACGCGCAAAAAAATGCTAATCCATTGTTAGGATTCGGGCTGAATGTCGGTTTGGTTTTCGGACTATCCGGCGGTCAGTCGATGACTTCGCAGTTGTCGAGTATCCGCTCGATCTCGTTCTTGCGGCCCAGAAGCATCCTTTGCTTGTCCTGAGCGATGTTAAGCTCGGCGTTTTCGGAGATGTCGCCCCATTCGCGGGCGGTGCGGATGTCGGAGAGCGCTTCTTCCATTTTCGAGCTGTTTATATCTTCAAGCTCGCTCACAAGCTGGTCGTATTTCTCGCGCGTTATCCTGTAGACATCGTCCTGTTCGCTGTGACGTTTTGCTTCGGTCACTTCGATGCCGGGGTACTTGTTCTTGAGGGCCTGAAGCCGTTTCTGCCGCTCCTCGAAATCGAACGCGATGCAGTCGAAGAAATGAGAGGCGAAGAGGGACACTACTGCCGCGGGCTGCGCGTCGAGGAACTTGTCGATTTTCTTCTCGTCCTTGAGAAGCTTGACCAGTTCGTCTTCCTCGCGGGTGACGCTTGGGCCGTCGGAATTGTTGCGGCAGGAGTATGCGGATGTGAAGTGTATGTTGTTGAGAATCCTGAACATGGAGGAAATGACCACGTCCGGGGGAGGCGCGACATCCTCAATATCGGAACATTTTTCGATCTGGGTTTTCGACACCCACACGAAGGGCTGCATGTTAGTCGCTATATCCGCCATCGCCACATCGACGATGTGTTTGATATAGTCTTTGTTTTCCATCGCCAACAGCGTGTCGAGCGTCCAGTCGCGCTGGGTTTTCTTGAACCGCTTGGTGAGCATGAAAGCGGTGTCTAGGAACTGTTCAGGGCTGAGCTCGAGCAAAAGCTCGAAAAGGCGCTTGCGCACCGCGTTGTCCATGACTTCGGACACCGCGACCGCCGACTGTTCAACGTCGAACATGCGGATTTCGTCGTATATGGAATCTTTGATGGCGTCGTGCTGTTCGGGATCCAGCGTCTCTAAAAAAATGAGCGCCTCCAGTCGGGCGCCCATTTTGTTCGTCTGGTTCATCGCGGTTCCCGTGAAGAAGGTCACCGCGGTTTCCCTGACATCCTCCATGGGGACGCCTTTCTGTTCGAGCTGCATCATATCCCTGACGATTTTTTGTTTGTCCTTCAGGGACGGAGACTGCCTGAAACGGGCGAGCAGCTCCTGAGCGATCTCGCCTAGCTCCCCCTTGTAAGAAATCTTTCCGGCCTTGTCCACTTCGAAGCGCGGGTCGGATTTCGCCGCCTGCGCTAAACGGGTTTGCCATTCGGCAAACTCATTCTCCGAGACAAGGGCCGGGCAGACCAGCCCCTTCAGTTCGGCGGGGGTTATCTCCGCCTGTTGGTCTTCCACCAGCGCCAGAGCGGCGTCCAGAGGCTCCTGATTGATATGTTTGGAAAACTGTTCCGCTTCGTCCCTTTTCCTGAGATGAAAACCCCGGGACGAAAGCTTAACGAGGGGAGCGCGTTTCTTGCCGGCGGTGTCGAATATCTCGTCTTTCCCGCCTTCGAACTCCACGAGCAGCTCGGAATCGGAACTGAGGCTCACTTTCCCGATGCCGTTGTTTTTATGCCAGACCCAATCGCCTTCCTTGAAACTCTTCGCCATATTAAAGCGCCTTTCGGGCTTTTTATGCGCCCGTCCGTCTTTTTCGGACTGTAAATTCTATACATCCGCGTCATCGAAGTCAAGCGCGGGAGGCCAACTTCGACGTAAAACATTTCAGAGCGCGGAAACAAGCGCGGATTCCGGGTTTGGCTCAATGCGCGTTTATTCGGCGGGAATCCGGTTTTTCCGCAGGCGGGCCTGGATAGGCGGGCTCGACGCGCGCCGGAGAAGTCGGCGCGGATAGCAACTTTTTCGCGGACAGGATAGCACGGTTAGCGAATATGTAACAACTCGCGCCCGAAATCGCGTTTTTGCGGGGATGGCTGCGGAGGTTTTGAAAACATAGATAAATAAACTGCTAATATTGCGCCGCGAATAATTAATATTTCTCATTGACAAGCTGTCAAAGGGGCGTATAATCGTAAAGGTATTATGAAACACATAAACGTAACACGAAGAAAAGCCGCCAGAAAATGGTTTTGCGTCTAAGGAGGAACTCTCAAATTGAAGGAGCAGGCGAGCGGTCGCAGCCCGCGCCGCCTTCTATGCCTTAATGCGCAACGTTTTTTCACTCACCCTCTATGCCTCCTACATTTCGGGAGGCTTTTTTTTGCGCAAAGACTGCTGGCTGGACGCGCGCTGACGCTCGGATTTTCACGAGAAAAATCCGATTCAACCCGAATCCGTCATTAGGATTCGGGAGCGATTGTTCATAGCGACGAACTGCTTGGTTGCCGCAGGGTGTAAGCAATTGCATTTGTTTTGTTGTTATGCTAGTTTATCCGCATAAGAGATATGGCAGAAAATATGACAAAAGCGGACAGGACGCGCCTCAGAATCATCGAGGCCTCATTGCCGTTGTTTCTAGAAAAGGGTTACAACGGCACGTCAATGCGGGAACTGATGTCCGCAAGCGGGGTCAAGGCGGGCAATTTCTATTTTCATTTCGATAGCAAAAAGGCGCTTGCGCTTGCGGTGATGGATGAGGCGGAAGAGATATTCTTCGATGTGATGAATGCCGCCTGCGAAGCGGAAGGGCTTTCTCCGGCGCAGAAGCTTGGGGCGATGATGGGGGCGCTGGCGGCGCTGATCGAGGCAAGGGATTGCGCCGGCGGCTGTCTTTTCGCCAATTTTGCGCTCGAAATGAGCGACGCGGATGAAGACCTACGCGAACGGACCGCCGCTTTCTTCGAGCGTTGGCGACTGATGATCGAGAAGCTTGTCAGAGACGCCCGCCGCGAAGGCGAACTTCCTTCAAATATCGACTCTTCCGGTTTTTCTGAATATATCATCATGGCCCTAGAGGGCGGAATAATGCTATCCCGGCTAAAAAAAGACGCTGCCCCTCTCAAATTCGCCTTCTCCACGCTCCGCGACCACATTTTTTCTCTCAAGGAAAAACCAACGCTTCAAGACGGTTAGGTTGTTAAGTTATTAAGGGAAAACTTTTAAAAAGTTTTCCCTTAAAATCCCTTTCAAAACGTTTCACGCTAGCGCCAAAGGCATAGCTTCGCTTCCGCCTTCGGCGCTTATACATGTTATTAGATGATTCTACCCACTACCAAGTGTGCCATGCGCAAAGCTTTTTCCTTTGCGCATGATGCTTTTTACCAAAGTAGTTAGTGGGAACTTTCATTTAATTCTTCGTATATCATGCGAAAAGATATTTGTAGAGTTTTCTATGAGAATCTTCTTCTGGAACATTTTCACAAGAGCGACGGGACGCGACGCGCCAGCGTCGCGTCCCGTCGCGCATTGAAAAGTTTGAAGGATTTTCAAGGAAACTTTTCAAAGTTTCCTTGAACCGCCGGAGGCGCTTTAAATGCCTTGCGGAAGCAAACGCTTATTGTACGGTGTAGCCGCGTTTCCTGTAGGCTACTCTTGTTATCAGGGAAATGTCGGTTAGGTCGATGTCGGCGGGATTTATCTGAGTCATCATGAAAGTCATGAACATAAATTCCAAGGTTCGGCTCGGATTGTCTTTGAACGCTTTGCGGTCAACGGAGATAACGAGGCGGTTTTCATCCGGAGCGCAGACGGCGGACTTGTTGTCGGCGACGATTTCGCTTCCGTGAAAGTAGTAGAGACCGCATTTGACGGCGATATTCAGGGGGGCGTAAATGACTACCGCGCCTTGTCGGAGAATCGATTCGATGCCCGTGTCTCCGCTGGAGATGTCCGGGTTCAGCCATCCGGCGACGTAGATGTTCGCGGCGGTGGGAGACAGCCGGCCGGGAGACACCTTGCCCTGCGTGTTTATCGTTATCAGAACGCGTTCCTGCGTGAATCCGACCCGCGTGGATTTAATATAAAGCGATTCAGGCGTCCCGCTGTACTCAAACGCGGCCCCGTCGAGTCTTTCGTGGGGTATGGACATCGGGAAGAGGCAGCCGGAGGGGCGAAGCGCGGGGCAGTCGAGGGTGTCTGCGCGGCAATCCGCTTCTTTTGACATGGCGCCGACCACGACTTCGACGGCGCAGAAGTTCTCTACATACGCTTCGTCGAACGCGTTCACCGCGTGTATGCCGAACATGATTTCCGTTCCGGACGGCTGACCGGGGATGACGCCTTTCCAGACGTCGCCGGAGGATGAAGTTCTCTCCATTCTAATTCTCGAGAAAGAGGCTCCGCCGTCGGCGGTGTAGTTAATGAAAGCCTCCCATACTTCGGCTGTCTCTCTTTTACGGGCTTTTTCGATGACGGCGGATACAGTCACCGGCTCGTTTTCGCGCGGGTAAGCGGGCGATATCTCGACTTTGTCGACGGTCGGAAACGCGCGGTTGTCTATAGCGTCCTTGACTTTGTCGGCGTCCTCGCGGGAAATGCCGAGCTGGTGGAGATAGTTGCTCATGGAAGCCCAGTCCGAGGATTCCTGAGCGGAGACGGGGCAGCGCGCGACCGCGAGCGCCAACGCGGCCAATGTTGCGGTTATGACTTTTCTCATATTGTTAGCTCCTTGCCAATCCGCCGTCAGTCCCCCTGTTTCCAGAAAGTTTCGGCGATGATGTCGTTCTCATATTTTAAGTAATCTTTAAGTTCTTCCACCTTATAGTTCATAAGTTTTTTTATTCCTACGAGAGTTTTGCCGGGGATGCGGGCGAAATGCTCGGCCTTTTTGAAGGCTGCAGTCTCCAGTTCGGCGGATGGAACTATCTCGTCCACCAGTCCCAGAGAGAGCGCTTCGGCGGCGGTTATGTCATTTTCCGACAGGAGCAGTTCGTAGGCTTTTGATTTGCCAAGGATTGATGATAGGAAGAATGTGGCTCCGCCTTTAGGGACCATCCCTGTCTTGAAGTATCCTTTCTGAATGACGGTGTCGTCGGCGACTATCCTGTAGTCGCAGGCAAGGCTCATGTTCAGGAACTGGGCGACGATGTTGCCGCTGTCCACAGAGATGACGAACTTGTCCTGCGAGTACAGCTCGACGATGAACTGGCTGTAGAAATTCAGCATTCTGTGGATTTTGAGCCTGTCTTTTTCCTTCGATGCGAAATCAATGAACTCCTCGTACTCGCGCATATCCTTCTGTTCGGAAGTTCTTGCGACGATGATTACTCTGAGGTTTTTGCTGTCGCCGCACTCCTTGAAAGTCTTGCTCAACTGGTCCATGTCGCAAAGCCCGGCGGCGTTGAAAAGAGCTTTGCCCTTGAATCTGAAGATGGCGATGTTGCCGAACGATTCAAACGTGAACGAGTCGTAGATTCTTGCGCATTCCTTGCCGGTCATGGCGTGTCCCTCCCTGAGGTTTATAAAAGCGGAGAACCCTGATCCGGGTTCGCTCAAGCCTTGTTTCAACCGGGAACTGGGTCTGCGTCCCCGGAGCGCGCATTATATGATTCGATATATCTTATTTTATCAAGCAACTCAATGGTTTGAACAGGTTTAGAAAGAAATGAGTTCGCGCCCGCCATAAAGCAGCCAAGCTTGGCAGAGAGGCTGGAGTCGGAGGAAACAGCGATGATTTTCGGGGCGTTTGCGCCGAGGCCGAAGATGGCGCGGCAGGTGTCGTGTCCTTCAATGCCGGCGGCGTCCATATCGACAATGACGGCTTCGTGGCGTTCTCGCGAGAGGGCTTCGAGGGCTGCGGCGGCTCCTACTGCGAGCGAGACGGAGAACCCGGCGGACTCAAACGTCGAGCGCGGACAGGCGCAGTCCTCAATGCTGCCGGATACGATGAGTATTGCGGCTTTGAACGGCATGATATCGCCTCTATTTCCCGAAACGGAGCGCGGGCGACAAAGCCCCGTTTGCAGGGCAGTCAGTCGGGACGCTTGTCGAATCCGACGAGTCCGCAAGCTGAAGCAAGGCCGGCTTTAGCCGTTTCATAATCTCGCTTCGCGGACGCGAAATTCAGACCCGCAGAGGTTAAGTTGTGCTCTGCGTCAATGACGTCCAGTTGAGTGGCGAAGCCCTCCTTGTAAGAAAGGGAGGCGATGCGATAGCCTTCCTCGGCTGCGGAGAGGATGATTCTTGACGTTTCGAGTCTGGCTTTCGCCTCAATGATCTGGAGGTATGCGGCTTCCGTCTGAATCTTCACGCCGTTTGAAAGGTCGTCCATTTTCAGGTCGAGATCGTCGGCGCGGAGCCGCGCCTGAGCCGATTTTGCGGAGGCCAGCCCTTGGTCGAAAAACGGATACTCGACCGCGAGGACGGCGCGCCATGAGTCCTGAGGGCTGAACATTGAGCCTCTGGAATGAAAGGACCATTGTCCGGCAAAGGCGACGGTCGGTTTGTTCTTTTCAAGTTCCGCCGCTAGGTTCGCCGCGTCTCGCCCTTTCCGGATCTGTTCGAATTCTGGCCTGTTGCTCGCGGCTAGCGCCAAATAATAATCAAGGGGCGCAAGCTCGATATTCTCGAACGCGTCCCGGTCGGTTATTTTCAGTTCTTTCTCATAGGGCATGCCGACGATGTTTGCGAGAGCCCGCATTGCTAGGGTTAGGTTCTTTCTTGCCGTCGCCAGTTTTTCTTTGGCAGATTGCAGCTCGACCTCGGAGCGGATGACATCGAGTTTGATTCCCAAGCCCGAGTTGAAGAGTTCGACGACATCCTTCATGTGGGACTCGGAGCGCGAGACCGACGATTCTAGCAGTTTGACGGCTTCGCCGGCTAGGATGGCTCCGTGGAAGAGAGCCTTGACCTCGGCGGCGAGGTTTATTCTCGCCAGCTTGGAATCAAGCGCGGCGATGTCTTTGCCTTTGCGCGCGGCGGAGACGGCTTTTTCCTTTTTGCCGAAGGTGAACACCGGTTTGACCACATTCAGGTCGCCAGTGTGCTGCCATTCTGGGTTCAGGCTGTATTCAATGAGTTGAATCTTGGGGACGGGGTTGGAGATGGCGAACATGTCGGAGCCGGATATGTTGACCGGGGCGACTTCGTAATAGGAGAGGGGGAAAGCCAGCTTGCTTGAGCTTTCAACGCGCTGGTAGTTGCCGTTGAGTTTCAGGCTTAGTCCGAACCGCGACTTAACCTCCGCGAGCTTTTTCGCGGCGGATTCGGCGGTTAGGTCGGCGGAGCGGATGGAGCGGTTGGCGGACAGAGCGGTTTCCACCGCTCTGTCCAGAGCGAGCGGAGAGTCCGCGAGATAAAGTTCCTGCGACGGGATGTCCGCCGCCGCGAGCGGATGAATCGCGGAAAGAGCCAGAGCGGCCGCGCAGGCCGTTATAAATGTTGTTATTCCGATTTTCATTCAGTAGTAGCCTCCCCGTCGGGTGTTTTCTCCGCTCCGCTCGTCGCGTCGTCGGATCGTGTTTTTGAGAAAAAATTGTAAAGAATCGGCACTACGAACACGGAGAGAACGCCGGAGACCAGAATGCCGCTGACCAATGCGACGCCGATGTCGTTTCTCATCTCCGAGCCGACGCCTTTCCCGAACGCCATAGGAATCATTCCGAAGATGGCGGCGAGAGTGATCATGACGACCGGGCGGAAGCGCTCTTTTGCGGCGTCGATCATCGCCAGCGAACGCGGCCTGCCTTTTTTTACGTTTATGTTGAACTGGTCCATAATCAGTATTGCGTTGTTGACCACTATGCCGCTCATCATGACAATGCCCATCACGACTGTGATGGAAAGGTTGTAGCCGAACATGTAGAGGCCGATCATGACGCCGATGAGCGAGAGCGGAATCGTAGTTAGAACGATGAAAGGCTGTTTGAAGGATTCGAGTATGGCGGCGAGGGTGAGGAAGATGAGGGCGATGGCTATGATGCCGGCTTCGGCGAGACCGCGCTGCCCTTCGTTCATCATCTCGTAGGTGGTTCCGAAAGCGTATTCGTATCCTTGAGGAAGGATGTTCTCGGAGTCCACCGCTTTTGAAATCCTGTCGCCTGCGATGCCAAGCGGCGTTCCTTCTTCCAGATACGAGACGAGTTTGGAGATGCGGCGTTTGTCTTTTCTGATTATCTGTAAAGGCGTCTTTGTCTCCTCAATGTCTGCGACGGTGGAAAGCAGGAGCGGGCGGCCGGGCGCGCCGGGCAGCAGGAATTCTCCAACTTGCTCTTTGCCTTTGCGCTCGTCGAACTTGACGACGATGTCGTAGTTCCTGTCGCCCTGCTTGAAGGTTCCCGCGACAATTCCTTCGAGGTTGCCTCGGAGCGCCATGCCGACGGCGATAGGAGGAGTTCCGAGGTCGGCCATCACCGCGCGGTTCGGCCTTATCTTTATCTCCGATTTTCCGGGTCTGACGGTAGTGTCGATGTCTCTTAATCCTCCGAGATTCCCGGCGATAGCCTGCGCGCGCAGAGCTAGCTCGTCGAGCGTTTCAAGGTCGTCGCCGTAAATCTCGAACTCAATGTCTGGATTCTGTCCCCCGACGGCGGAGGGGATGGACACCGCGACGATGCAGTCCGGCGTTCCTTTTAACCTTTCCTGAACGATGTCCATGAGGTCGTATATCGATTCTTTTCTTGCTGTTTTTTCAGGGAACACCAGAAGCATCTGAGCCAGATAGACGCCTTCTGTGTTCTGTCCCGCCACGCCCTCGACTTTGCCTATGGTGGTTAGCACTCTCTTGAGGCCCGGCACGTCTTTAAGGCGGGATTCGACCAGCTCGACGCGGGATTCCGTGGTCTCGATATTGTAGCCGGTCGGGAATTCGAGTCTCACGCCTATCTGCGCTCTGTCCATAATGGGAACGAAGCCCATGCCGAGTTTCCCGGCGAGTGAAAGAGAATAGAAGAGGACGAAGACGACCGCCACAAGGAAGATAGCCGCCGGGACGCGGCGGCGGCGGTTGAATTCGAGGAACGCGCCATAGGCGGAGACCGCCGCGTCGAACATTGAATTCCACGCGCGTTCCATAGACGCGACGGGAGACTTGCCTCGCGACGCGGAGGCGGGCTTGAGCATAACCGAACACAGCACAGGGGTCAGCGTGAAGGAGATGAACAGAGAGACGGCGGTCATGATGACCATTGTCAGCGCGAACGGTTTCAGGAAGAGGCCTATCATATTGTGCATCATGGCTATGGGAAGCAGAACCACGAGGTTGGTTCCCGCGCTGGCGATTACGGCTACGGCGGCTTCCGTCGTTCCCATCCGGGAGGATTCCTTAACCCTTCCCGTCCTCTCCAGCCATTTGATTATCGCCTCGATGACCACGATGGAGTTCATGACAAGGATTCCGATTGACATTCCGATGGCGAGCAGCGTGGAGCTGTTGAGGGAGTAGCCCATGAAACCCATGAAGAGGAAGCCTATGACGATGGTGATAGGCATTGTGATGGCGACAATAAGGGTGGTCCTGAAGTTGTACAGGAAGAGAAAGAGAATGGCGGCTGTCAGCAGTATGCCTTGCCAAGTGTTGGACCAAGCGCTGTCGACAATCGCCTGAGTGAACACCTCGTCGTCCGACACCCATTCGAGGGTCATGCCGCCGGGGATGTTATTGTTGATGTCGGCGATGGCTTTTCTTACGCTGCGGATGACTTCGACGGCGTTAGCGTCCGCTTTTTTCACCACTTTGACGACGACGCAGGGTTTTCCGTCGAGGGTCGCTTTCTGGCGCAACTCTTCGGTTCCCATCTTGACGACCGCGAAGTCCCCGATGTAGTTGCGCCGGCCGTCCTCGTTTGCCGCCTCGATTAAGGCGATGTCGGAGACGCGTTTGAAGTCGGCGTCGAACTTGACGGAGTGCTCCTGAGAGCCGCCGCTGACGCGGCCTGAGGGGATGACGCCGACGCCGGAGGAAATGGCCTGAACCACGCTCATGCTGGAAAGGCCTCTTGCCGCGAGGGCCTCGCGGTCAAGCAACACATGAACCTCCCGCTCCGCGCCGCCGATTACCTGCGTCTGCGCGACGCCTTTGATGGTGGTTATCTTGTCGCTGAGGTCGTTGGCCGCGAAATCGTACATCTCGTCGATAGTCGCGTCGCCCGTCAGCGCCATGGTCAGCACGGGAGCTTCGTTTACGTTGAATTTCAGTATCTCGGGGTCTCTAACGTCTTTGGGAAAGTCGTTCCTTATCAGGTCGATTTTTTCCCTTACATCCATCGCGACGATGTCGACGTCCACTCCGGTGTTGAACTGAAGGAGCGTTATCACGACATTTTCCGAGCACATGGATGTGACATGCTTGAGGCCCTCGATGGCGACAACTTGGTCTTCAATTCTTTTGGCGACATCGACCTCAAGCTCGTCGGGACCCGCTCCGGGATAGACGGTGACGACGGTGATGATGGGCATCTCCATCCTCGGAGCCATCTCGAGGCCCATCTTCTTGTAGGCGTTATAGCCGAGGAATGAGAGCGCGATGATCAGGCAGAGCATCGCGACGGGGCGGCGCACTGACGCGTCGGAAAGAAACATTATTCCGCCTCCCGCCTGACGCTCACAGGCGTCCCGTCGTCAAGGAACCGCTGCCCGCGAACAGCCACCAAATC
>Ga0116157_10002190_pt1 | contig 19123 bp, 18 predicted proteins | sample AD_UKC048_MetaG_FD_89882 | JGI IMG/M metagenome (GOLD analysis project Ga0116157, IMG submission 89882) | Active sludge microbial communities of municipal wastewater-treating anaerobic digesters from USA - AD_UKC048_MetaG | ecosystem: Engineered > Bioreactor > Anaerobic > Digestate | place: USA...
GTCAAGAGTTGATAGTATTTTGTTATATAGTAAATATTATAACAAAATAAACATTGCAGAGATTACAAATGCTATGATAACAGAAAGCATAAATACTTTTCGTAATGCAGGATAGTCAGGATATGCAGGTACGGATGCTTTTTCGAGGATTAGATTTGCACTTACATAACCGGCTTGTGATATCATTGTCTCAGCTTTTGTTTGGATTAGCTGAGAATAAAAATCTTCGTTTATCGAATATAAACGTAATAATTTGGCATATTCTATTTCGTCATAAGCTGAATCAACAAATACCTGGCTTTCAATTTCGTTTATTCTTTTGTCATATTCGATTTTTTCTCCATTTAATCTAATTATTGTGGAGTTAACAAAATCTACTATTATGTCCTTTTTTGATTGTATTTGTTCATCAATTACTTTTATTTTATGATTATTCGCAGTAACATCAAATAACAGAACTTCTTTTCTGCTTAATAATTCCTGTAGTGAATTTATCATCTCTGAAAGGAACTTCTCAGATTGTTGACCAGAAAGCATTGCCAGTATTTCGTATGTTTTTAGTTCAGGCTCTGATTCTATCTTTTTAGAAATCTTTTCTAGAGTCATTATTTCAAAGTCAACATTTATCAGTTTGTTCTCCAGCTCTGTGATCTTTGACGTATAAATATTTGCTTTGTTGAACAGTACATTATCACTTGTTGCTCTGATATTATTCTGGACCCTGAAATCATGCAAATCTTTTTCTGTAGAATTCAATTGAGAAAAAACATTTTCCATTTGCTGGTCAATGTAATTGACAATATTATTTGCACTTTCTTTCTTTTTATTCTCATCAAATTGAATAAATTTTTCGGCAATCGTATTTGTTATTTCTGCTGCTTTGCTTGCATTGTAGTCATAATAAGTTATAAGAATAGTTCCAGCAGTTTCGTTAAGAATTTGAATATTCAAATTAGCACTAATACTGTAAAGGACAGTATTCGGGTCATTTATTGTGAAGTAATATTGAGACTTATTTTCGGGATCTAATTCTATTTCCATATCTTTTTTCGTGGGGAAATGGATGAGAATTTCCATTCCGAAAACAGATTGCCATTCTTCCGGATTTAATCTGTATTCATATATTTCGCCATTAATCTCGTAAGATAGGTTGCATTTATAATCAATAAATTCGCAGTTAATTTTTTGGTCGAGTATTACAGGATTATTCAGTCTATATTTAATTTCAAAAGGAGTACTTCCATATAATTCCGTAGACAAAAATGTGCCCTGTCGGTAATAACTAACTTCAAGCGGTAAAGCAGCAACAACAGTTTTAAGGAACTCATGGGATCTTATCAACTCTATAACAGGGGCAAGATCGTTTTCCATCACGACAGAATTAATCCCGAGAATTTGGTTTGTTTTATTTTCATTCTTAATCTGCAGAATTGATGTGGATTTGAAAACCGGAAGCGTATAACGATAGTAAGCTAAACCTACTCCGAGACATACTACACCGATAATCAGCATTACCCAAAAATTTCGTTTGAATATTGTTAGGAAAGTTCTGGGGTCGAATTTCTGGTTTAGAAAAGGTATTTTTATGTTTTGAGCCATTTGCAATTATTTATTTAGCCTGAAGAATACCCCGTAAATAGTGACAAGAGTCGTTACTAAAGTAAGGTAAGGACTTATTTCACGAAGTGCTCTGACAACGTATTGAGGCTTACTGTCAATATAAATTATATCATTTGCTTCAAGAAAAATATTTGAGTTTTTTAAATCAGATAGATTAGAAATGTTCCAATAATAGATTTGAGGGTTTTGAGTTAAATCACCTCTTATAAGTTTAATTTTGTATGACCTGCTTATTTCGGTAATTCCACCCACTTCTGCTATAGCTTCGATAAGGGTTAAGTTTTCGGTTGGCATTGCGACAATAGTAGCTTTAGTACCACTGTCCATAAATATCATCACTTTGCGGTTTGTTACCTCAACTAGCACAAAAGGATTAACGAAATACTGACTATATAATTCTTCGAAATATGCTTCAATTTCGCGGACTGTTTTGCCACTAACCGGTACTCTACCCAGAATAGGGACTTTAACCATTCCATCAAATTCAACTGAAAATTCAAAACCGCTTTGATTGCTGTTTTGAGTATTTCCACCCGCACTTTGATCAGCTTTGAAAAATGATTCTCCAACATTACTTACCACTCTCAACGAAATTTTGTCATAGGGTTTAATAACATATTCAAGTTTTGAAGCTTCAAAACTGTTTACGGGGTGCTCAGGGGCTGTTTGAAACATCTCAGAAGGTCTAAGTGTCTTACAGGAATTAAATGATAAAAAAACAATTATTATACAAAGTATTCCACCGATTCTGACTTTCATTTCATTTTTATTACTATATGCAAAATTATAAAAATATTCTATTATGCATAGTAATCTGGGAATTATTTGTTTGGAAAAATATCGGTATAGGTAGAAATGCTAAAAAATCGGGTCACTGTAAAAGTTCATCATATAATGATTTCATGTCATTAATAAGTCTGTTATAGTGAAATTTTTCTTTGACAAAATCCCAGCCTTGTTTAGACATTTGATTCCTCAACTCATCGTTTTCAACTAATTGTAATAGTTTGGCAGTAAAATCTTCGAGATTATCATTTTTGGCAAGTAAAGCAGTTTTGTTTTCCAGTACAATGTTATCTACTCCACCGACATTTGTTGTTACAATAGGAGTATTAGCAGCCTGTGATTCAATTAATGATACAGGGGTACCTTCATTGTATGAAGTGAGAGCAGTAATTTCCGATCCAGCAAATACAATGTCTGCATCCTGTATCCAAGAGGTAAATATTACATCTGCTGAATTTGTTTGTTCTTCAGGGAATGAACATTTAAGTCCAAGAGAATAGCATAGTTCAATTAGTCCGTTCCTTAACTGACCATCTCCAACAATTACAGCTTTTATTTTTTTTGAGGATTTTTGTTTTACATTGTTGATGGCTTTGATAAATAAAGGGTGATTTTTTACTGCCACTAATCTTCCGATTATTGAAATTGCAATTTCATCATCAGCAATTTTATATCTTTCACGGAAATATTGGCGTTTTTGCTGATAGTTTTGTTGAAAACGATCAAGATCAAAGCCGAGCGGAATAACTCTGAACTTGTTTTCGGGTGCAATTTGGTGGACATTGCATAATTCGTGTTTTTGAAGATCACTAATTGCAATTATAATATTGGTTTTTTTAGCAAGATCTCTTTCAATTTTTTTAAAGATGGCAGTAGTATATTTATTGAAATAGGAGTGAAAAACATGTCCATGAAAAGTATGAACAATAACGGGAACGCCTTCACTTATTGCAGCTTTTCTGCCAAGATATCCTGCTTTTGACGCATGTGTATGAACTATATCGGGGCGATATCTTTTAATTATGTTTTTAATTTTATTGTATGCTGTAACATCGTTTATGCCTATTTCACGAACCATTTCAGGTATTTGAATAGCATGAATCCCCAGTTTTTTTACAATATAATCTGAACAGGCTTCATGTTTGTCCTGCATGCCTCCAATTAATAAAGTCTCGTAGTCAGGATATAAATACTTAGTCAAATAAGCAACATTATATGTCGGTCCGCCAAGATTAAATCTGTTTATTATTCTTAAAACTTTTGGCATAACGATTAAATATAGTATTTTTTCCACCAGCTCTGAAAAACAATAATCGCCCACACTTTTGAAGCAGAATCCTCGGGGTTATTCGATTTAATCTTGCTTTTAAGTTGATTAATTATTTCGTAATTAAAAACACCTTGTTCCTTAATAAATGCTTTAGATAACAAATCATCATTTATCAATGACCATAATTCGTTTCTGAACCATTTGAGCAAAGGTACTTCAAAACCATGTTTAGGCAAATTTAATAATTTTTCAGGAATCAAATCAGAAAAGCTGTCTCTTAAAATCTTTTTTCTTTGAGAAGATGTAATCTTGTAAGATGAGGGAAGACTAAATGCGTAATCTACAACTGTATGATCTAGAAAAGGAGTTCTCACTTCGAGACTATTTGCCATTGACATACGGTCAACTTTTGTCAGCATGTCGCCTTCGAGTACAAGTTTCATATCAGTATGTAAAATGGTGTTTAAATCTGTAAAATCATTTTTCTCTGAATTGAAGTAATATTTCAGTTTACTATAATTTTCAACATTAGTTTGTGCATTTAACAGTTTGTTTGAATAATCTTCAGAACCAATGCTTGCCCAAAACCAATATCTTTCGAAAGGGGGCAATTTATAGGCTTCAGCGAATCGGTTGATTTGTCTTATTAGATTTGCTGATTTCGAGTTCCTTGATTTTGGTAATACTTTCCATACAGGATTCATCACAGAGATAAGTTTTTCTTTATTTCCTGAATATTGTGCATTATAATGTGCCGTATATTTGTTGTATCCTGCGAAAATCTCATCAGCACCGTCTCCGCTAAGGGCAACAGTAGCTGTTTTGCGTGTCAGTTTACTCAAAATATATACTGCAAGGGCTGAAGAGTCAGCAAATGGTTCGTCTATATAATTTAAAACATATTCTAGATTAGCTAGCAAATCCTCATTCGAAACTCTAAATTCAGTATGATTAGTATTGTATTTTCTTGCAACTATTCTTGAATATTCAGTTTCATCAAAATAATCTTCGTCTTTGAACCCAATAGAAAAAGTATTTAACTTATTTGTATGTTCAGAGGCTAATGCAGTAATTATTGTAGAATCAATTCCTCCGCTGAGGAAACAACCAAGCGGGACATCAGAAACAAGTCTGCGTTTTACTGCTAAAGTCAATAAATCTCTCAATCTGCTTTTTGCAGTGTTGTAATCGTCGAATTTTTGGTCATAAATAAGTCGAGGAATTTCATAATACCTATTTTTTTCAACACGATTTTTATCAATTTCGAGGTAAGTCCCAGGTTCTAATTTTTTTAAGTTTTGTATTATATTACAATTAACAGGCAAATAATTCAATTGAAAATAAATCTTGAGCGATTCATAATCAATATGTTTTGGGATACCAAAGGCAAACAAAGCTTTCATTTCTGAAGCAAAAATCAGTTTTTCTTTATCCTGATAATAATATAGAGGATTAATTCCCATTCTGTCTCTAGCTATCAGACAGTAGTTTTTTTCGGCATCATAGAAAGCAAAAGCAAAGCAACCATTTATTTTTTCCAGAGCTGATTTCCCGTATTTTATTAACAAGTATAATAGTACTTCGGTGTCAGATTCAGATTTGAACTGAATTCCGTCTTCAGATAATTCTTTCTTGTATTCTTTAAAGTTGTAAAATTCACCGTTAAATATTAATGCATATTTTCCACTGTTGTCAATAAATGGTTGCTTTGCAGCTTCAGATGTATCAATAACTGAAAGTCGGGTGTGTCCCAATCCGATTTGATTGTGGAAATAGCTGTTCTTGTAATCAGGACCGCGATAAGAAAGTTTATCTACAGCAGCACTAAGTTTGTCTCTGTAATTTTCAGCAGAGCCGCTGAAACAATAAACTCCGGTTATTCCGCACATAAATTTAACCAGTATTAGTTTTTAATTATCTTCAAGAAACATCGGATCCCATGGTGGTAGCATAATGGCTTTCGCGTCCAATAATTTAAGAGTTTCTGCATCTAGGTATTTTTTATTTATGACTAGTCTGAACATATATTCATTGAACCATTCATCTGTAAAAGTCAAATAACCGTTATGTCCATATGATGCACCCCAAGAGTTTTCGAACTGCCATTTAATCGGATTATCACTTTCGTCAGTATCGCAGGCTATGAGCAGCATAGCGTGTGATGACCCACTATCAAAAGTTTTTATTCTTTGGGCTTTAGTCATTGGGAAATCTGTTCCGAGCAAAGATTCAAAATCGTAGTTATTAATATCAAGACTGCCATCATCTTTATTTAATTGTTTCCCGACATCACAAGAAGCATACATAGCTTCGTTGTTCTTAATGCTTTCCAAAGCGAAGGTTTTTATTTCATCCGAAGGTAAATTTAAAAATCTCCAGTTTTTTCCCTCCATAACATTTCTGTCATATTCTATTTCGTAAACTTTATAATATTCGCGACTGGGATCATTCATTAACATTACATAGTTGTTTATATCATATTCGGGGAAGATTTTTTTGAAGAATTCCTGAGGCGTATATGTTTGGTATTCCTTTATATTCTTTTCCTTGTCAACAAATCTATATGTGAATTTAGCAGGAGGCTCACCCAAAAACAAAACCAGAAGACGATATATTTCGGAAATCATTTTATACTTTTCCTGATTGATTTGTGTTTCTGTAGCTTTTGAATTTTTCAGTTCACGCAATTTTGAACCGTATTCTCTTAGTTTTCTTGCCAAAATTCTGTTAATCCAAGAGGTGTTTTCTGAATGATATGTTTCAGGCATTACTGTATTTGGAACGACTCCGTATTTTGTAATGATATTTGCAAATGAATTCCACACGCCACCGTCACCAATAGGATTTTTAAATAACCATTCAACAGTCTGATCAGACATTTCTTTGTCGGAATTCTTAATTGTCGCTTCAAGGAATAAATTTGACTTTTCCAGAAGATCCCAGAAGTACAAATAATTAGTCGAAAATTCAAAACCAGAAAGATTTTCAGATTCTATAATCAATGGTCTTAAAGAGTTGAGACCCGTAAACATCCAGCATCTGCCCGAACTTTTTTGGTCGGTTATACCACTGACATTTACCTTGTATTTAAAGTTGTGATCCGTTTTGCCACAAACATCTCTATTCAAAGCAACAGTTTTAATATCATTATTCGATAAAGCATTTCGTATTGCAATATCATTTTCTGCATTTTTTTTATACTCACTTCTTATCTTCTCTATTGTCTGAAAATCAAGAGATTGTGTATAAACTAAAACTGAGCAAAATAAACTTGAAATAATTAAAGAAAAGATTTTCTTCATGTTTAAATTTTTTCTTGCAAAGTTAAAAATATCTGTGAGAAAGGTGTAATTTAATTGTTCATATAGACAAAATATTCTAGAATCTTTATGTTCAAACAATATATATTTGTGCTTTTATGGGTATTCTAAAAAGAAATATAATAGCACTCTATATCATTAAGATAGCTAAGTGGTTTATGCTGTTCATGCCGATAATTGTACTTTTTTATCAGGAAAACGGCTTAGGTTTGCGGGATGTTCTTACTTTACAGGCAGTTTATTCAATCGCAGTTATAGCTCTTGAAATTCCTAGTGGCTATCTTGCAGATGTCTGGGGAAGAAAGAAAACCATAATTCTAGGAGCTATTTTTGGTACAATTGGTTTTGTAATTTATAGTTTTACTTCGGGATTTTACGAGTTTTTAGCTGCCGAATTGGTTTTAGGATTCGCTCAAAGTTTTATTAGCGGTAGCGATTCAGCTTTGTTGTATGACAGTTTGAAAAATGATAACAAGGAGAATTATTTCATCAAATACGAAGGCAGAGTACTGGCAGTAGGCAATTTTGCCGAAACTATCGCTGCGTTAGTTGGTGGATTTTTAGCAGAAATAAGTCTTCGGACACCATTTTATTGTCAGACAATTGTTGCTTTTGTGGCTATACCGGCTGCGTTTTGTCTAAAAGAACCTGCATTCATTAAAAGCGATGTGAAGATGGGCTTTAAGCACATACTTTCAATAGTGAGATTTTCATTATTCAAATCTAAAAACCTATCATATAATATTTTATTATCAGCGATAATAGGATGTGCCACTTTAACGATGGCATGGTTTCTTCAGGCTTATCTGTGCGAAATTCAGGGCTTTTCAAAATATCAAATTGGAATAGCGTGGGCTATTGTAAATCTAACAGTTGGCATTGCAACAATTTTTGCATATAAAATAGAGAAGACCATCGGAAACAAAATGACAATTCTTTTAATCCTTTTAGTTATCAGTGGTTCTTATATTGTTTTAGGTCTTACTGATGCTCTTTTTGTATTTGTTGTTATTTGGTTGTTTTATATTTTCAGAGGCATTGCAACACCTATCCTAAAAGATTATATTAACAGATCGTGTACCCCTGATATAAGAGCAACTGTGTTATCAGTGAGAAATTTTGTTATAAGGATTTTATTTTCTGTTTTTGGCCCTTTTGTTGGTTGGTATGCAGATGTATTTTCTTTGCAGCAGGCTTTTCTTATTTCAGGAATATTGATATTATCGAGTGGATTGATTGTATTTCTGGTTTATTTTCCACTCTTAAGAAAGAATCGGAAAGCATAATTTTAGAGAACTGTGATAAAATAAAAAAACTTTATTCTAAAAAGCTTTTCTTTTATAACAAAATTTCTCATCTTTGTAATTCAGTACATTTTTATTTATGCCGGATTCAAAACATAGGGTGATCTCAAAGGAAGATTTTCAGAAAGTCCTCAAAGTTAAAGGTTTTCCCGGGCGTTTGATTTCATCATGGGGTATGCGGTTGATGAAGTTTGACAAACTTAATGATTTGTATGACAAGGCTTATGATAAAGATAGTATCGTGTTTGCTGAAAACTGTCTAAGATTATTAAATGTTCACTTATCTGTATCGGAAACAGATTTAAATAATATTCCCGAAACAGGACCTTTAGTAATTCTATTTAATCATCCTTATGGAGGTTTAGATGCATTGGCGATAATGCTTGCAATTTTTAAAAAACGTCCTGATACAAAATTTATTGCCAATTTTTTGCTCAGTAGAGTAGAACCTGCTGCTCCCCATCTTATTTCTGTCAATCCTTTTGAATCAAGAAAACAATCTTATTCAAGTTTGTCAGGTTTAAAGGAAATGTATAAGATTGTTGAATCTGGAGGCGCAATCTGTATTTTACCTGCAGGTGAAGTTTCTACAAAATATGGAAAATCAAAAGTTGTAGAAGACAGAGATTGGCATATTAATGTGATGAAATTTGTGAAATCAGTAAATGCCCCTGTTGTTTCGGGTTTTGTATCAGGTCAGAACAGTAAATTATTTCATGTTTTAGGTAAAATAAACCCATCACTAAGAACTGTAAGACTCCCTGCTGAATTATTAAATAAGAAAAATCGCGACATTTTTATTCGTTTCAGCGCTCCATTACTACCTAAAGTCCTAAATAGTATTTCTGACAAAAAGCTGCTTGCAAAGGTTCTTAAAGCAAGAACATATTGTTTGAATGACAAGGAAAAATTCTTTGATAACACTAATGAAAATTGCAATTATCAAAAAATTGTTGCTCCTCAGAATTCAGAACTGCTAAAAGAAGAAATAAATAAGATTAGGTCCACAGATTTATTATTTACAGCAGAGAATTATGAATGCTATTTCTCAGATCATGATAATATTCCTGCAATTTTCAATGAACTTACAAGATTAAGAGAAATTGCATTCAGAGACATTGGCGAAGGCACCGGCAAAGAAAGAGATTTTGATAAATACGACAGTTATTATCATCATTTGTTTTTATGGGATTCTGCCAGCTCTGAAATTGTTGGTTCTTATCGTATTGGGATGGGAGCAGATATTATCAAAGAAAAAGGTATTTCAGGTTTTTACTTAAATACTTTATTTGATTTTAAAGAAGAATTTCAGGAACATCTGAAAAAATCAATGGAAATGGGTCGTTCTTTCATCGTCCCTGAGTACCAGCGTAAACCATTACCATTGTTTTTACTTTGGAAAGGGATTTATCATGTAACTCAAAGATTTCCGGAATATAAATTTCTTATTGGACCTGCAAGTATTTCGAGTTTATATTCAAGCAATGCCAAAATTCTGATTGTTGAATATTTGAAAAGAAATCATAATTGGTATGAACTCGCAAAAATGGTAAAACACAGGAATGGTTTTGATTATAAAACTAATCATCATCATCATGTTTTGCTGGATACTTTTGAAAATGACCTTAACACATTTGATAGATTGATTAAAGATATTGATTTCCATCATTCAGGAATACCTATTTTAATTAAAAAATACTTGTCTCTTGGTGGTAAAATTCTTGACTTTAATGTTGACCCCGATTTTAACTATACTGTTGATGGCTTTGTTGTACTTGACATTGAGGTTGTATCTCAGGAAGTTATCAATTCATACAATAAATAAGTAAAAAATGGTTCAAGATCCTGAAATTAAAATTGAAGGCTCACTCATCAGACATTTCAGTAATCTTGTAAAAACAAAAGGAGGGATAAATCTGGCTCAAGGAATTCCCGGTTTTAAGCCACCTGAAGATTTGCTTAAAATATTGTCTTCAACGGGCAAGAATGATGTTCATCAATATGCTCCCGGTTCAGGGAATACATCTTTAATTGAATTTTTATGCAAATCCTATAGAAGTTCGTCAATAATGGCAGATGTCATTATTACTAATGGCGCTACAGAAGCAATTTCGCTTGTTTATAATTATTTAATGTATATCGTTGATAAGGAGGATTTTAATGTAGCTGCGTTTTCACCGGCCTATGAATCCTACATTCATCTGCCACAGATTTTTGGTCACAAATTTTTCCCAGTTATTATTGATGATGACAACTACTTTGATGAAAATACATTTGAAAGATTTTTTGTTGAGAATAAAATTAAATTGTTATTCTTGGCAAGTCCTGGAAATCCTTACGGTAAATCAATCACTAAAGATAAACTAGATTTTTTAATTAACCTTGCAGAGAAACAGAATTCATTTATAATTCTGGATGCTGTTTATGATGAATTATACTTTAAAGATGCAAGAGTTGAATTTTTTGATAAGGCTATATCTGAGAATGTGTTTTATGTAAACAGTTTTTCGAAGAAGTTTTCGATAACCGGTTGGCGTATTGGATATTTTTTGATGCATAATAAACACTATAGCAAAATGTGTTATGTTCATGACTATATAGGCTTAAGCGCTCCTGCTCCATTACAATATGCAATAGCAGAATATGTCAGAGGCGGTAATTATAATGAGTATATTGAAGATCTGAGAAGAAAAGTAAAGACGAATTATTTATATGCTATAGAAAAGTTGACAAAATCAGGTTTTTATTGTCCGAATGCAGACGGTGGCTATTTTGTTTGGTGTCGTTTACCTGTAGGATTTAATGATAGCCTGAAATTCGGTTTGGATATCTATGAAAAAACTAGGACTGCCGTTATCCCAGGTATTCATTTTGGTCAGGAATGGTATAAATATATAAGAATAAATGTAGCCCGACCATTTGAAGAATTCAGTGCTGGAATAGATAATATAATTGAATTTGTTAGCCAGAGAAGAAAATTTGACGAATATATCTGATAATAGTATTTGCCGTGGAATGCAGAAAATGTGGAGCTTGTTGTATAGCTCCGTCAATATCAAGTCCTATACCTAGTTTGCCTAATGGAAAACCTAAAGAATTCCGCTGTCCGCATTTGAATGAAAATAATTTGTGTAACTTGTATGATAGCACTGAAAGACCATTGGTATGCAGTATATGCAAACCAGATCCGGATTTTTGTGGCAAATCCTTTGAAGAAGCAGTAAAAATTTTTAGTAGTCTTGAATAATATTACTCAGAAAGTTTTAAATTTGTAAAAATAATTATTAATCTAAATTTAATAAAATGAAAAAGAATAGTGTTATTATTATCGCAATGATTATTCTTGTGGGAGTTTTATTTACTGCATGTCCTTATTCCTCCACTGTTCCCCTTTCGGATACTGGAGTAAGTTTTAGTAAAGATTTGTTGGGGAAATGGATGGTTCAGGATGAGTATTCTGAAAATCCTAATTATTTTATATTTTCAGATATTGACGGCAAAAAATTTAAAGCTGAAAAATATGAATTTAATACAACTGATGAAATTTATGAAGTAAGTGGTACATATATGTGTCATTTGACAGATATCGGGAGTACGAGATTTGCTAATATGAATCAGGATGGGACATTTTATTTTTACAAAATTGAAATGGTAAATGATAATCAGTTCAAACTGTTTGAAGTTACTGATAATATTGATGAGACATTTACATCTTCAACAGAATTGTACAATTTCTTTAAAACATATAAAGATTTGAGTTTTTTTTACAACAAAGAAGAGGAAGTATATAATAGAGCTACAGAATAGAGTTCCATATATCCCATGCTTTATCTGCCTGCTCGTAAAGCATGGTTAACCCATTAACTGTGGTGGCTCCTTTGTCGGAACATTTTTTCAGAAATTCAGTTTGGGCAGGGTTATAAACTAAATCAATACAATAGTGATTCTTTGTAATATATTTATAAGGAATATTTGGGAATGAAACTATATTTGGGAACATCCCAACAGGAGTTGCATTAATAATTATGTTGTGTTGTAAAATTACAGCTTCTGTCAAATTAGAATATGATATATGTTGAAGGTTTTGAGGATTTCTGGAAACATTCAAAGTTTTAATATTCCTTTCTTTCAGAACAAAACTTACTGTTTTACCCGAACCTCCGCTCCCCAATATCAAAGCTTTACTGTCTTTTGGAAATTTTAAATTGTCAAATGTCTTGCCTAGACCAAAAACATCAGTATTAAATCCTTTTGTATTAATAGAATTCTCTGTGCGGGTTATTTTTACAGTATTTACTGTTCCCAATCTTAAAATTATATCATCTACTTCGTTCAGATAAGGAATAACCAATTCTTTATATGGAGTGGTAACATTGAGTCCTATAAGATTCGGATAACTATTAATAATGTTAGTGATTTTTGAAATTTCAGAAATGGGAAATAATTTATATTTTGCATCGCTTATCCCAAGTTTTTTGAACTTTTCCTCAAAATATTTTTGAGAATAAGCATGATCCAAAGGATATCCGATTAAACCAAATTCTTTCATTTTTTTCTTTTTAATAACTTTTTTAATATAATGAAGGCAATCACTATTCCTATTAAAATAATTGAAATAATTGAAATTTCATGATTGTATTTGTCTATAAGATCGCTTTGCCCATGAGCTATATAACCCAGAAGTGCCAGAATTGCATTCCACAAAAGAGCGCCTAGTCCAGTAAATAATGTAAAGCTTATAAAATTCATCTTAGCAAGGCCTGCCGGAATAGAAATAAGTTGTCTTATTGCAGGTAAAAGTCGCCCAACAAATGTCGAAATTTTTCCATGTTTTACAAAGTAATCTTCAGCTTTTTGAATTTTTGCTCCATTCAACAAACAAAAATGTCCAATTTTAGAATCCACAAATTTGTAAATAATAGGTCTTCCCAGCCACAATGCCAAAAAATAATTAATAAAAGCTCCAATCAAAGCACCCAAAGTACCAAACAAAACAACAAGAAAAATATTTAGTTTACTATCTGGTTTGCTTGCAATATATGCAGCCGGAGGAATAACAACTTCTGACGGAAATGGAATGAAAGAACTTTCAACAATCATTAAAACGGTGATGTTTCCATAATTGATATTTTCCGAATACCATTTTTCGACACGTTTAACGAGTGTATTATTTTGAGTTGTATCGCTATCATTTGCTTTTGCAACTAAGGTGCATAATATGATTATTACAACCGAAAATAACTTAATAAAAACTAGTTTCATCGCTCACTAATTTGTGGCGCAAAGTAAAACAAATAATAATATTTATAAAACTCAATACAAGTTTATTTTTCAACAAAATTACTTTTAATACTTTTGTCTGTTTGCAAATGCTACCAACGATAGCATTACTGGAACTTCGACTAATACTCCAACTACTGTGACTAATGCTGCTGGCGAATCGTATCCAAATAGCACGATTGCCACAGCTACAGCCAATTCAAAGAAATTGCTAGCTCCAATCATTGATGAAGGTGCACACACAGCATACGGCAACTTTATTTTTTTACCTGCGAACCAGCTTATAAAGAAAATAAAATATGTCTGGATAATTAGTGGAATTGCAACCAAAATAATAATCAAAGGATTTTTTGTGATTATTTCTCCTTGAAATGCAAATAGCAAAACCAATGTTACAAGTAGGGCAATGATTGAAAACGGACGAAGTTTTGGCAATAGTTTGGTTTTTAGCCATTCTTCTCCCTTTGATTTAACAACACTTCGATTTGTTATGGATCCTGCTAGCAAAGGAATTACTACAAAAACCAAAACACTGGTGAACAGAGTCTCATAAGGTATCTTCACATCTGTAATTCCAAGTAGCAAACCCACTATAGGTACAAAAGCAAATAGAATAATTAAGTCGTTAACAGCAACTTGAACCAAAGTTTGGTTTGGATCTCCATCTGATAGATACGACCAAACAAAAACCATAGCTGTGCAGGGCGCGGCACCAAGTAAAATTGCACCAGCAATATATTCACCTGCCATAGATGGATCAATAAATGCAGCATAAATCTTGGTGAAAAATAACCATGCAAAAAATGCCATACTAAATGGCTTGATCAACCAGTTTACAATAACCGTTAGGATTAAGCCTTTTGGCTTTTTTCCAACTCTTTTTACACTCGAAAAATCAATCTGAAGCATCATCGGGTAAATCATCAGCCAAATAAGAATTGCAACTGGAATGTTTACATTGAAAACTTCCATTTCGGTAAGAACTTTAATGTCCTCTCCCACAAAATTGCCAATTATTATTCCTAACCCAATACACAACGCTACCCAGATGGTAAGGTACTTTTCGAAAAATGCTATTTTCTTTATTTTCTTATCCATTAATTTTCACTTTTAACACCGCACTTTAAGTATTTTAGGCATCCCGAAAAAACAGAAATTGCTTTAACTATATTAGCTAATTACAGTTTTTTCTCTCACAACCTCGTTTAATATGAAATCTTGCAAACAATTTCATATTTTTTCGAGGATCCACGAAAAACTACAAATCCGTCCGAAAGGAGGATTTTGTTTTTCGGGACTCTAGACGTTTTAGCACACTTTAGGCACTTTTATACTCTCATAAAGCCTCGCAAACTCCAGCTTAATCTCATCTCTTACTCTGCGAAATTCTGATTTTATAAACTCTTCACTGCCAACCGCATGAGAAGGATCGTCGAACCCAATGTGCAGACGATTTTTCACCTTTCCAATAAATGCTGGGCAAACTTCATTTGCTCCTCCACAAACTGTTATCACATAATCCCATTCTTCGCCAAGATATAGGTCAACAGAGTCGGAAGTGTGATGCGAAATGTCAATTCCAATTTCTTTCATTGTCTCCACAGCTCCTGGATTAAGTTTGCCACTTGCTTCGGTTCCTGCCGAACGAACTATTAGGTTTTTATCAAATGATTGCAAAAACCCATGTGCCATTTGCGATCGGCAAGAGTTGCCTGTGCATAAAATTAGTATTTTCATAATTTATTTCTTTGCCGAAACAGTTACGCTGAATATCCCAATTCGGCCAGATTTAGTTTCTAGAAGTTCAGTTTCCGTTAAATAATTCCTCATTATATCGTCTGGGATTTCTATTAGTTTTTGTTTATGGACGGTAATGTCTTTAAAATTTTGATCCTTAATTATTGAAAGATATTCAGTTAAATCAATCGCCCCCGAAACACAGCCGGCATACATTTCGGCATCGTTTTTAAGTTTTGCTGGTAGTTCACCTTTAATCACCACATCCGAAACACAAAAATGTCCGCCAGGTTTTAACACTCTATAAATTTCGCCAAATGCTTTATTTTTATCAGGGACCAAATTTAAAACACAATTTGAAATTACAACATCAAATTGATTATCTTCAAATGGCATTTCTTCGATATCACCTTTTGTGAATTTTACATTTGTGTAACCAAGTTTAGAGTTATTCACTCTTGCTTTTAAAATCATTTCATCAGTAAAATCAAGGCCGGTTACTTTTCCACTGCTACCTACCAAAGCTCTGGCAACAAAGCAATCATTGCCCGCACCAGAACCCAAGTCAAGTACCGAATGACCTGCAGAAATACCTGCATATTGTGTTGGAATGCCGCATCCTAAGCCAAGATCAGCTTCGGGATTATATCCCTTTTCTTTGTCATAGCTCTCGCTGAATACTGTATAATCAACTTCTCCACAACAGCCACCAGTCCCGCAGCATGATTGTGCATTTTCAGTTTTTGATTGTTTGGCTATTGCACTGTACTTGCTTTTAACAAGCTCTTTTAAATCAATTTTATTTTTCATATTTTGTAACTATTTATTTTTAAAATTTTAATCACTCATTATCAGCTTATCAATCTCTTTTGCCAGATCTTCCTTAAATCTCTCTGGTTTGTTTACAACATACTGGAAAGCTGTTTCGGTTAAGTCAATATTCTTTTCTTCGTTTTCAGGATAAACGAGCATTAGGGTAGAACCATAAGCAAAATATTTGTCAACTAATGTCTTGTTTACAGGGTCTTGATAATTATACTCTTCAAATTTCACTACTCCGTTAATGATTTCGTCCCTAAAGTTTTCAACCATGACTGCTTTAGTCTTTGATTCTATTTCTTTACAAGTATGGCAACGTTCGGAAGCATGAAAATAATAGACGATTACTTTTGGCGTTTTTTGTTGCGAAAAGGTAAGCAATGAAATAACTATCGTAAAACTAAATAGAACAAGTTTTTTCTTCATAATATTTGTTTTAAACTTATAATCCACTATTTACAATCTCGATGATTTTCTCTTTGAAGACTTCAGGATTTGTTAATGCGTTTTGAAAAGCCATTCCGGTTATATCTTCGGCTTTGCCATCAACAATTATCAGTAATGCAGATCCTGCTATTTCGTATTTTTCGGCTATTCCTTCATTAGCATTGTCGTCAATATTGATGTCTTTAAAAGCAATGTCTTTATTATCTTTGTAATTTTCTTCGTAAGTAAGTTTGGCTATATCTCCGACTGCTACACAGGTTTTGCAACGTCTTTCTCCGTGAAAATATGCTATAGTTATTTTTTCTTTAAATTCTACAGATTCTTCTAAATTGTTGTTTCTATTTTTGCATGAATGGATTCCTAAAACCATTGTTAAAACTGAGACAATTAAAATAAGTTCTTTCATAATTTCACATTTTATAGATTTATATTACTTTTTATTCTTCAAATTTCGGTATTTTAATTGACAAACACATGAACCAGATAGCATTTCACTATTATCAATAATTATTGGCAGCTTTAGTTTTTCCCAATCGACCAATCCTCCAGCTAAATTAAATATGTTTTTAAATCCGGCTTCTTTAAGTTTTGAAATTGCTTCTTTGCTTCTTATTCCTACAGAATCGGCAATTATATACGTGTCCGAATTGTTAAAATCAGCCATATAATCATTGAGCTTGCTAAGTGGAATTTGAAAAAAGATTGGCACATCAAATTTCTTGTAGTCGCACAGATAGTCTTCTCTGACGTCGATTAGAATTGCACCTTCGTTGCAAATATTAAAAGCTTCTCTAGGGGATAAGTGATACATATCCCCTGAAAATGAAGCCATATTTTTTGCTTTTTTATTTAGCATAATATTTATTTAAGATAATCCCCCATAAATCAAACCAGCTATTGTTGCCATTACAATTACCAATGAAACATAAACCACAGTTTTTTGAGTTCCCATTACACCACGAATTACTAACATGTTTGGTAAAGATAAAGATGGTCCGGCTAATAATAAAGCCAAAGCGGGACCTTTACCCATTCCAGCGTTTATAAGCCCTTGTAAAATTGGAACTTCTGTTAGAGTAGCAAAGTACATAAATGCTCCTACTACAGAGGCAAAAAGATTTGCAAAAATGCTGTTTCCACCAACGAGGTTTGCAATCCACTCATTAGGAATTACACCAGCAATTGTTTTGCCATCGTGTGTAGATCCAAGTAGAAATCCGGCTGTTATTACCCCGATTGCCAATAAAGGCATAATTTGTTTGGCAAAACCCCAGGCTGAAAGAGTCCATTCTTTATTGTCTTCATCTTTTTTGTCAAATAGAGTAATTATACTTAAGCCAGCAATAGCAACCATAACAGGTACTAAAGGAGCTATTTTTAGGTTTTCAATAAATCCAAATGATAAAAAAGATGCTATAGCAGTTGCGGCTGCAACCATTAAAACCCACTGCCATTTAATTTTCAGAATATAAATAAGTGAGAAACCGAGTAGAATACTAAAAAATGCAGTAATTAACCATTTGTTTACCCATATATAGTACCAAGTGCTCGAAGTGTCACCTTCGCCTGGTGCTCCCCAGTTTGCAAAAACCAAAATGAGAACCAGCACAAAGAAATGAAATGTGGTTTGCCACATCGGCCTTTTCTCTGGAGGGGCAACAATGTTCATCTGTTCTTCTCTTTTTACTTTTTCTTCCTTCCTGTAAATTAATGACATGGCAACACCTATTATTACACTAAACGAAACAGCACCAACTGTTCTAGCTACTCCCATTTCAAATCCCAGTATCCTTGCGGTTAAAATAATTGCAAGAATATTTATAGCTGGACCTGAATAAAGAAATGCCACTGCTGGACCTAAGCCGGCACCTCTTTTATGGATACTTGAAAACAGAGGTAGAATCGTACATGAACATACTGCCAATATCGTTCCGGACAATGCTGCAACTGTGTATGAAACCCATTTTTTTGCATTTGCTCCGAAATATTTTAGCACAGAGCCCTGACTCACGAAAATTGAAATTACACCGGCGATAAAAAATGCAGGTAATAAGCATAATATTACATGTTCGCGTGCATACCATTTAACTAAATCAAGAGTCGCATCAATTGCTGTTGAAAATCTTGCACTTTCAATTGGTAGGAAAAAAGCTGCCCCAAATATTACAGCAATCCAAATAAGGATTTTTATTTCTTTTTTCGTTTCCATAATTTTAAGTGCCTAAAGTGCCTAGAGTGCCTAAAATGCACTAAAGTACTTAGGGCTTTTGTAATTTTATATATGATAATAATCCATTTTAATTAAAATTCTCGTAAATATTCAAGACTCTTGTCTCTTTGTATTCTTATATCTTAATTCAATTCATTTTAAGTACTCTAGGCACTCTAGACACTTTAGGCACTCCAAGTACTTCTACAAGTAAAACACCCACATATAATATAATCCCACCAAAATAAAAATTACTGCAACAACTCGCCTAAACCATAACTCAAAGGTTTTTAATTTGTTGTAGAATTTCCCTACACTCGACAAACTAAAA
>Ga0116157_10002193_pt1 | contig 19112 bp, 19 predicted proteins | sample AD_UKC048_MetaG_FD_89882 | JGI IMG/M metagenome (GOLD analysis project Ga0116157, IMG submission 89882) | Active sludge microbial communities of municipal wastewater-treating anaerobic digesters from USA - AD_UKC048_MetaG | ecosystem: Engineered > Bioreactor > Anaerobic > Digestate | place: USA...
CCTCAAATGGCCAGCCCATTGCGTACAAAACTGCTGGGTGTCGGCTTCGGAGTGAAGCTCGCCCCAGGCTTTCGCAGAACGAACGCAATCAGCGAGATCCCGAAAAATATAAATCGCACGCGTTCCCGGGATGGCATCAAACAACATGCGTATCAAATGCGGCTGCCACCCAGGATATTTAAAGCCCCAGAGTGTCCGCCCATTTTTTTCCGCATGCTGCTGGCAATACGAAAGCCCGGCAAACGATCCCTCTCGCAGTGCGACCAGATAGCCATCGATATCGGGCATCAAATCCGGAATCCAGTCATTCGTATCGCCCTGCATCACGCGATCAAGACTAATGGCAAAACGCTGGCGCGAATGCAGGTACACCATTTTGCGCGAGGCGAAAATCTGCAGCTGCAACTCGAGATCCTTGCCGATTTCCTCGCCGTAGATCAGGGTGTTTTCTGACGAGCACAGTAATCGCTGCAGCAGAGTGGTGCCGCAGCGTATCGTGGGTGAACTCAGCAAGATGGGCCTGGGTTCAAGCATGCGCAAAACAAATTCGAGCGCTGATTATTTTACCCGTGCAAGCGAATAGACTTCGCTGGCCGCACGCAGCCCCGAAAGCGCAGCGCCTTCCATGAAGCCCTGCCATTCGTAGAAGCTGCTGGTGTGTTCACCGGCAAACAGCAGGTTTCCTACCGCCTTGGCTTCATTATCGGCAATGGTCGTGAAATAACCAGGGCGATTGCAGCTATGCGAGCCCTTGCTGAACGGGTTGCTCGACCAGTTTTCGGTGTAGGCCAAAACGTCGCCGCGGCCATTGCGTTGCGCGGCATCGTTCGCGCCCGGAAGTACGCCCTCCAGGTAGCTCAGGAAAGACTTTGCATCCGCTTGCACCGTGCCGGATTTCATGCTGCGAGACTGCATGCCGCCAGCGTAACCTGCGAGGACTGCACGAGTATTATTCGACATGCTTGGATTGGCTTCCCAGGTCGACTGAATCGAAGCGCTGTCGCTGTAGCCGCTTCCGTTGAGGCCATGGCGAGTGTACCAATAAGGCTGTTTGAAACCGACCATCAGCTTGCTGTGGTCACCCATGCTGGCGTTGCTGATGGCGAGGCGTTTTGATGCAGGCAAGTTCAAGCTGGCATCGAGTTCGACATCGCGTAATACGCTGAATGGCAGGGTCATCACGACCGCTTCGTGGTCACTTTGCAGCGTGCGGCCACCGACATCGAATGTCAGGCGCAGGCGGTGATTCGCAAGTTTCCGCACGGCGAGCAATTTGTAACCGAGCGCCACTGGTGTCGGCAGTGCCGCTGCCAAATTCGACGTGATGCGATCATTGCCTTCGGCCACGCGCAAATTTTCGCCGCTGAACACACCGAAAGGGGACAGCTTGCTTCGTTTGTCGGAGTAGACAAAGCGCAGGAAACTGATCGCGCTAAGCTCGTCGATACCGGCGCCGTATTCGGCCATGTAGGCGGAACTGATTACCGTCCTCAACAGATCGCCGGCTCCGTGCAGGATCAAATAGTCTTCAAGACTCATGTAATCGAACAAGGCATCCGCTTCGGTAAAACTGTCGGCAGTTGGACAGGTAAGTGTATTCAGATCTTCGCGGATGGAAGCCGCGAATGCACGATATTCTTCCGCCACTTGGGCTTCGGAGTACATGCGACCACCGAACTGGTAATACGCCGTTCCGGGAAACATTGTGGAATCTTCAAGTGTGAGCCCCATCATCCGTGCATAACCGATCATGGTCTGGTGCGAGCCATTGATAAACTCGCCACCGCGTTCGACGACTTGGCCGGGGAAGAAACCACGCAGACTCGAGCAACGACCGCCAACACGCTCTGAAGCTTCAAAGACGCGCGCCTGGATACCCATGCGCGCCAATTCGGAAGCACAGGCAAGGCCGGCAAGGCCGGCGCCTACCACGGCGATGCCACCACCGCCCGAGCTACCCAATTCGATTATCTTGCCGCCAAGTTTGGCCATGCGAGACCAGGCGGTCGGAGAAAGCGCACCAACGGCGGCTGTTGCCGTCGCTGCTACAGCGCCTTTCGCAAATTTTCGACGGCCCGCAATACGCAGGTTTTCCTGTTCGATTGCTTCCTGTGAGCTTTCGCCGGTTCGTTCGCAACGTTCTGCCAAACGCGCCAAGCGAAGCAATTGCGCCATCATGTTACTGCGACTCATAAGCACCCCATCCCCTGAATGTGTGAAATTAGATATACCGCGTTGCCATACTCTGTACAAGTCAATATCCGTGACATGTTTCAAGCAGGTCTGCCGGACAAGAAACTTGTGACACGAATCAAATAAAGTCCGCGCAATAACAGTATTCGATGACGACAAATAGTCGTATCAAACCAACGTTGTTCGGCAGTCTTCGGCAGTGCCCCGCGCGATGATATCAAGCACGCAACATCTCGGGTGGCGTACCGACGAAGAGTTGACGAGTTTTTACTTGCCGTTCTCCCGGTTCGCACTATTATGGTGCAATGTCGGATCCTGCTCACATCAGCGTCGAAAGTCTCGCCACTCCAGTGGCCTGGTTGTCCGCTGCAGGTGCCGTACAAAACTGCAATCAAGCCTTTGCCAGCTGGCTGGGTGTTAGTGTCAGACGATTGCAAGGCATGCCCTTGGGCGAGCTCGATGTCGAAGTGGGGCGTTTGTCCGAAGTATTCCAGCGACTACCCGAACACGGCCATACCTTGCGGGTGCATCGTGCAAGGCTGGCATTTCCGGGCTCTGGCGAGCATTTTGCCGAACTCTGGCTGACGCGCCTGGAAAGTGCTGAAGTCCGGCTCGAAGCACATCCAAGCGAAGAGTTTCTCGGCGAAGATCCGGCCAAGGTCTTGCCGGCGGCCTTGTCGGCGGCACTGAAAGGACTGGCCCATGAAATCCGTAATCCACTCGCCGGCATGAAAGGCGCGGCGCAATTATTGTCGCGTCGCGTCGACGATCAGGACTCGAAGGAATTGATCGAATTGATCGGTACCGAAGTGGAGCGCCTGGCGGCACTGGTCGAACGCTTGTTGAATCCTGCGCCGCCGCGCGAGTTTGGTGCCGCCAATATTCATGCGGTGCTTGAACGGGTACTGCAGCTGGCAGATACCGATGCCGGCTGGGCAGTAAAACTCGTGCGCGATTACGACCCGAGTTTGCCGGAGCTGTATGCCGACGCCGACCGACTGACGCAGGCGATCTGGAATCTCGTCCGCAATGCCCTGCAATCGGGTGCATCTCAGGTCGGTTTGCGAACCCGTGCGGAACATCATGTGCTGATTGGCGATACCGCCCACCGCCTGAGTTTGCGCGTCGAAATTTCCGACAATGGTCGCGGCGTACCGGAAGATCTGGCCGAACAGATTTTTCTTCCGCTGGTCAGTGGTCGTGCCGAAGGCACCGGTCTCGGCTTGGCGATGGCACAACAAGTGGCACGTGAACATGGTGGTTCGCTCGGTTACCGTTCGCGGCCGGGCCACACGGTTTTTACGCTGTTGCTGCCGGTCAACGATGTGGAAAGCGATGACGAATAATTCGCGCCTGTGGGTGGTTGATGATGATCGCAGTGTTCGCATTGTGCTGAGCCAGGCTTTGCGTGATGCTGGCTATCAGGTCCACGGTTTTGATTCTGCCGATACCGCCTTGTCCGCCTTGCTTACCGAAGCCCTGCCGCAGCTGGTGATTACCGATGTGCGCATGCCGGGCACTGACGGCTTCAGTTTTCTGGAGCAATTGAAAAAACGTCATGAAGGAATTCCGGTCATCGTGATGTCGGCCTATACCGACATCAGCTCGACCGCGAGTGCCTTCCGTGGTGGCGCGCATGAATTCCTGTCGAAACCCTTTGATCTCGATGAAGCCGTTAGTCTCGTCGCGCGTGCCATGCCAGAAAAATTTCCGGTCGCCGCCGTCAGGCCAAGTGAAACGGGAAGCGAATTGCTCGGCAGCACGCCGGCGATGCGTGAACTGTTTCGCGCGATTGGCCGTCTGGCGCAAGCGCCCTTGTCGGTGCTGATCACCGGCGAAACCGGCACCGGCAAGGAATTGGTAGCGCGAGCCCTGCATCGGGAATCACCACGTGCCAACAAGCCTTTTGTTGCCTTGAATACCGCGGCGATTCCGGCGGAATTGCTGGAATCGGAATTATTCGGTCATGAAGCCGGAGCCTTTACCGGTGCAAACAAAAAACAGATTGGTCGATTTGAACAGGCCGATGGCGGTATTTTATTTCTCGACGAAATTGGCGACATGCCGGCCGCATTGCAGACGCGCCTGCTGCGCGTACTCGCCGAGGGTGAGTTTTTTCGCGTCGGTGGCCGCGAATTGATCAAGGTGGATGTCCGCGTCATCGCGGCAACCCACCAGAATCTTGAAGCCCTGGTAAGGGAAGGAAAATTTCGCGCCGATTTGTTGCATCGTCTCGATGTCGTGCGTTTGCAACTACCTCCGCTGCGTGATCGCAAAACCGATGTGCCGGCACTGGCGCAGCGTTTTCTCGAACAGGCCGCAACGCAATTGAATGCCAGCGCAAAACATTTCAGGCCGGAAGCTCTGGCACGGATGGAGCAACATGACTGGCCCGGCAATGTGCGCGAACTGGAAAATCTCTGCTGGCGTCTGGCCGCATTGGCACCCGGCGACAGCATTGGCCTGAAGGATCTCAAGGCCTGCCTTCGCAGCAATGAACTCATTGTCGAACCACAGAATGTCTGGCAGCAGGCGCTTGCTCGCAACACACAGCAATTACTGAGCCATCGGGAACAGAATATCCATGCACAATTGCGCGAGCAATTTGACCGTATTCTGCTGGAAACCGCACTCGATTTTACCGATGGCCATCGCCAGCAGGCGGCAGAAAAGCTGGGTCTAGGAAGAAATACCTTGACGCGGAAACTGGGTACGTCACGTACGGGGAAAAACAATGAGTCCACCTGAATTGAGTATTCGCCACGCCGACATTCAAGATGCCGAACTACTGGCTAGTTGGGCGCAAACCATGGCAATGGAAACCGAGCACAAGCAGCTCGACGGCGACACGGTATTGAAAGGCGTGCAGGCCGGTATTGCCGATCCGAAACGCGCACGGTATTTCATTGCCATGTCGGGTGATCGTCCCGCCGGCACCTTGATGCTGACCACGGAGTGGAGCGATTGGCGCAATGGCGATTGGTGGTGGATCCAAAGCGTTTATGTGCATCCGGATTTCCGCCGGCAAGGTGTTTTCCAGGGTCTTTATCACTACGTCAAGAAAATGGCCGAACAAACTCCCGGCGTTTGTGGCCTGCGCCTGTACGTCGAGCACGAAAACGTGAATGCGCAAAAGACCTACGAAAAACTCGGCATGCAGGACGCCGGTTATCGCATGATGGAAGCACTTCTATAGATTCTGCTTTGCAGTGGCAACTAGCATCGCCGCCATCTTCTGATGGATGAGATTAATTGCTTTCAGCGGGCGAATCAGAACCTTGAATTCCACGATCTGCCCTTCGTCGTTCCACTTGAGCATGTCGATACCGTTGACGACAATGCCTTCAATTTCTACCTGGAACTCCAGCGCGGCATCGCGAGGGCCAATGATTTCACGAATGTATTTGAAAGTGTCGTTGAAGAAAACGTGGAAAGCTGCGCCAAGGTATTGCGTGGTAATTGCCTTGCCGGTCTGCGGAGTATGTACAACTGGCGAATGAAAGACGACGTCGTCTGCCAGCAGTGCATCGAGACCTTTCGTGTTTCGCGTTACAACCAGCGCATGCCATGTGGAAAGCGTATCGATCATGATAGGTTCCTATTCAATGTTGCGAGTTGGCTTGGGATGCCCAGCAAGCAGAACAGGATCCCGATGTGCTTGATAGTAAATCAATGCAGCGATTGAAAGCGGCTCGGCCATGATGACAATCTAATTAGGCGAGGTTCAGTTGCCAGGACACGCCAAACCGGTCATTGATCCAGGCGAACATCCGGCTGAAGCCGTAATTACCCAAGGGCATCAGAACGGCACCGCCATCGGACAAAAGAGAAAAGACTCGTTCCAATTCGGTGATGGAATCAAACTCCACAAAGGTAGAGCTCGCCGGTGTGAACGAGAATCCGTGTTTGACAGGACTGTCGGAACACATGAACTCGCGCCCGCAGAGCGTGAATGTCGCGACCTTGATTGTGCCTTCAGTACCGGGATCGCCCTGTGCGTAGCGTTCGACTTGCACCATGCGGGAATCGGTGAAGGTGGAGAAATACAGATCCAGTGCAGACTGTGCGTTGCCGTCCTGGAACATCAGAAATGGTCTGGTAATTGTCATGGGATACCCCGGTCTTGATGGAGAACGTGTCGCTGGTAGTCACGACAGAACCGACGCTGTGCCGCGTTGCCTGCTTCGACAGCTCATGTGGATTTTGTAATCACGCGAACGACGGCATAAGGGCTATGGCGATCGGGAAAAGCCGATGGCGGATAAAAATACACCCAATACTCGCGATTGCCGCTACAGGTGTTTACAAACCACTGTTCATCCCGGCTGCCATTATTGCCTGAAACAACCGTGCCGACTTTGGTGATCGACACGGCGCAATTAGGCGGAAGCTCGGCCTTGATCAACTTCAGCCAGGCGTCTTTCATGCTTGCAGATGCGCCGGCAGGCATTGCAACAAGGAGAAGAAGCATGAAAGGCATCAGGGTTTTTGAGAAAGTTTTCATAAGTCGCCTGGCTCGCAAGGCAATAGGTCGATGTAGCGCATGATAAATAAATGCAAATCCGATGCGAAGTCTGTGTAAGCAGCGCAGTCGGGATTGTTACTTCAGGAAGGCCTGGAGTTGTTTTGTCCGTAACTTTGTATGGTCGGTCTTGCAGGCCAGATAAAGCCCGGTACGTATGGTTCCATCACGCCAGTAATTGAACACGGCGTCGCAATCCTTGTCTCTGAAGCTTATCCATAATCTTTGGGCTGCAATAAGCGAGTTTTTTGCGTCGCGATGTTGAGTAGAGCCAGTTTCACTCTTTGACAAACTATTCATGACTACTTTATAGGCTGCATTGAGTTCTTTATCCGCCTTTTCAAAGTCCAGTCTTGCGCATTCATTCATATCAGGTGTCGTCATTGCTTTGTCGCAATCCAGGGCTGCGAAGCAGTTTCCGGCGGACAATAAAAGCATAAGCAATAAAAGTTTTTTCATGATGAGTCTAAATACCAAAATAAGTGACCGACGCGACAGACTATAACTTGCTTGAATCCGATGTTGCCATGGAGAGCCGCTGGATTCCTTGGCTAGACGTTTTTGACATGGCCGGAATCATGCCTGGCATGGGAGATGGCATGCTCCAGTTTGTCATAGTCATAACCTTTGTATGTGTAATAACTGCCGTTAAACTGTATGCCCAGCTGCTCCATCAGGTTCGGCTCATTGGAATAATAGATTCTGTTTTCAAGCACAGCCGCTTTTTCTCGTAGTGCCTCTTTCCTTATTTTGTCCCGCATTACGCAGACAAACAGGAAAAGCAAAAAACAGATTGGCCAGCCAATCATGCCAAACCCCACATGGATGGAAAAGAAAACCGCAATGCAGATAGCACTGATTATCCATGGGATTATCAGGTCCATCAGCAATGATTTGCATATTCGGAATGCGAGATTATTACTCATGGTTAATCAAAAAAAACCAAAATAAGGGGCCGGTGCGCCGGATGATAGCTCACTTGAATCTCATGTTTTCAGGCACGTAACCTTGCTTGGGTATTAAGGCCTGTAGTACCGAGATCACAAGTTGAATTTGCGGCTATATTTGAGTGGCCAGATAACGGTAAAACGAACTCCGCCTTCCAGGCGGTAAGCCGCAGTCACTTTGTCCAGAAGGGAAAGCTGCTCGAGAACGGGCTTGGACCGCCGAAATGTTGATGCAGGTTCGGGTGTCATTATGAACAGATTGATCTCACGGGCCCCTGTGTCATAGCCATCAAGCGTGGCACTCTCACCGAGCAAGTCGGTCAAAGCCCGCTCAAGGGATTGAATCTCTGTCGGGTGGTCAATGGACACCTTGCGAAATCTGAGTATTAGTTGATATTGCATGATGTGATTTCAGGCCTGACAAACAAGATAAGGGGCTGGCGAAGGGATGGTTCACTTGAATGTCGGATTTTCACGGCGGTCCTTTGTAAGTGAAATTCTATGTATGCCAGCCGAAAGATATAGTCTCTGACCAAGTCGGCACCACAAAATTAAACCTGGCTACACACCATTGTGGCGATCCGTAGTCAGTCATCAAATTATTTCTCTCGTATCGAGCGTTTTTTTGGCAATCGACTTCAAACCACCGCATTGCCAAACACATATTTTTCGCAGACGGTATTCAAATCGGCCGGTCTTGCGAACAAATATCCTTGTCCCAGAGTGAGCCCGAGCAGTCGCAATTGCTGGCGTTGGTCTTCGGTTTCGATGCCTTCGGCGATCACGTCGAGTCCGAGTGAATCTGCCATCAGGCGTATGGCGCGAACGATGGCGGTGCTACCACCGGCTTCGCCTTCCTGCAGGGCATTGACGAAGGAGCGGTCGATTTTCAAGCCCGATAGCGGGAAGCGGTGCAAATAGGAAAGCGAGGAATAGCCAGTACCGAAATCGTCGAGCACGGTATGCACGCCGAGTTTCTTGAGGATATAGAGACAGCTGGCGACTTGCTCCGGATCTTCCAGCAAGGCGCCTTCGGTGACTTCCAGTTTGATGCTTTGCGGTTTGACATTGTGGCGATCCATTAATGCCAGAAAGCGTTCGGCGAAAGTCTTGTCGCGCAGATGCACCGGCGAGACGTTCAGGGTGACGTAAGTGCCCATCACCACGAGTGATTCAAGATCAATGCAAACCTGTTCGTAGATTTGCCAATCCATGGCTTCCAGATTGCCGGTTTCTTCCGCTACTTCCAGAAATTCGCCTGGCGCGAGCAGGCCGCGTTCCGGATGGTTCCATCGCATCAGTGCTTCGAAGCCGACGACTTTGCCGTCGATCAATTGTGCAATCGGTTGATAGAACGGCTGGAATTCGTGGCGGTGCAGGGCGCGCCGCAGATCGTTTTCCAGATCCAGTGTTTTCAGCGCAATTTCGTGCAGGCCTTCGTCGAACAACGCATGTTTCTTGCGACCACTGGCCTTGGCGCGATACATGGCGACGTCGGCATCGCGCAATAATTCTTCCGGATTGCGGTAACGCGCATCGACGATCGCGATGCCGATACTGGCCGAAGTGAACAATTCCTTGCCGGCAATTCGCATCGGTGCGCTCAGGGCGCGAATGATGCGGTCGGCGACGATGATCACGTCTTCCTGATCGGCGATGTTTTCCAGTACGACGGCAAATTCATCGCCGCCCAGTCGCGATACCAGATCAGGTTCGCGGACACAGGTACTGATCCGTTTTGCGGCTTCTTTCAGTAATTCGTCACCGACCAGATGGCCGACCGAATCGTTGACGACCTTGAAGCGGTCGAGGTCCAGGAACAGGACGGCAAACAGGCGACTGGCGTCGTTATGGTAGCGGCCCAGTGCGCGACCCAGGCGACCCAGCAAATGACTTCGATTTGGCAAGCCGGTCAGCGCATCGTGCAGGGTTTCGTGTTTCAGCTTGAGCTCCATGCGTTCGCGTACCAGGATCTGGTCACGCAATTCATTGTTCGCATGCGCCAATTCATAAGTCCGTTCGGTAACGCGATGCTCGAGTTCGGCATAGGCCTTGCGCAGGTTTTCATTGGTCAGGCGGCGTTCCAGAGCATTGGCGATATGCACGCCGACGAAACTGACCAGCTCCTTGTCGAGCTCGGCGTAATGGTAGTCCTCGGTGTAGCTTTGCAGTGCGATCACGCCTTTCACTTCGCCTGACAAAAACAACGGCACACCCATCCAGCTGACCGATTTGGTGCCGGTCACGGTGACTTCGCCTGCCTGTTCGAGCGCATCGATGTCGCGGCGGTTCAGCAGGGCCGGCTTTGCGGTTCGAATGACGTACTCGGTCAGGCCCTTGCCGATTGGGCGCGAATGGCGTGCAACATCGCGTTCATCCGCCGTGTACGGAAATTCCAGATTTTGTGCGTCATCGGAAATGAAGGCGATATAGAAATTCTTCGCATGCAGCAATTCGCCGACGATCTTGTGCACGGAGGCGTAGAACGAATCCATGCTGGAACTGCTCTGGCTGACTTCGGCAATCCGGAACAGGGCTTGTTGCAGGCGTTCGCCACGCTGTCGCACGGCAACTTCCTGCTGTAACTCCGCCGTGCGTTCGCTGACGCGCTTTTCCAGTTCTTCCTGGGCTTCGCGTCTTTGCAGTGCGGTCAGGATATGCTGGGCCACATAGGCCAGAAGCGCCTGGTCTTCATTGGTGTAGCAATGCTCGGCATCGTAGCTCTGTACAACCACGCCACCGACCACTTCACCGTGATCCAGCATCGGTACGCCCAGCCAGTCGAGGCTTTCCGGACCCAGGGTTTCATCGCGCGGCACATTCAGTGACTTGATGATTTCATTCGAGGGCCCGTGAATCGGTTTGCCGTAACGGAGCATGGCCATCGTGACGCTGTTCGGGATGTCCTTCGTGTAAATTTTTTCTTCCGGATCCGGAACGATGGAATCGTGTGCATCGACAAAATAGATGAAACGCATGGTTTCATCGCTTCGGTCATAACGCACGATGAAGAAATTTTCCGCATACATCAGGCGCCCGACGATCTGGTGCAGGTCGTGTAGTACCTCGTGAGTTTCTTTGTCGGAATTGGCCAGGTCGCTGATCGCGAACAGCGAGCGTTGCAAACGTTCCGCACGAGCCAGACGATCGACGTCCACCCGAAGACGTTCGGTTTGCAGGACCGACTGACTGCGCAAGGCGAGCTTGCTCAGTGATTCCTGCCATTCCTGACTTTGGCGCGGATCGGAGGCATTGGTATCGAGATCGACACAGAGGCAGGCCCAGAGATGCTGTTGGCCAGTCAGCAGAATGGCGACATGCAAAATTTCGGTGCCGATTCTTTCGGCATAGCTGCCTTGTTGGCGTGCTTGCCGGATCAGCATTATTTCTTCGTCGCCGAGCTCCTTGTCGGGTACCGATTTCCAGTCATTCGGTTCCGACAAGGCGGTATGCCAGATCAATTTGGCATTCCGTGCGCCGAGACTTTCGAAATGGCGCAGCGTTGCGTTTGCGAGCGATGCCATATCCTGCGCCCAGAGCAGTGTCTGGTCGAAAGAGTCCGGTTCGCGCAGTAGCAGGTTTCTAAATGCCATTGTTAGCACGTTGCCACAGAGAGCTGTTTTCGTCTAGCTTGCGGCACCCGGTCTGGCTGCGATAAGCGCGCGTGTTACAGGATGTTGCGCGTGTTGCCAAATGTCGCTGGCCGCTCCCTGTTCCAAAATACGTCCGCGATCCATCACCAGTAGTTGATCGGCCAGTGCCCTGGCACATGCCATGTCATGGGTAATAAACACCAGAGCGAGTCCGCGAGTCGCCAGGATATCGCTTAACAAACGGATGATTCCGGCACGATGATGGGCATCCAGCGCCGAAACCGCCTCGTCACACAGCAAAATGTCCGGCGACATCGCCAAGGCGCGCGCAATCGCGATGCGCTGTTGCTGGCCTCCGGAAAATTGGTGGCGATAGCGATCCAGTGCATCGGCATCCATGCCGACCTGTTGCAGTAATTCGCTCGCGCGTTCGCGTCTTTGTCCAGCGTTCATGCCGGTTTGTATGCGCAATGGCTCGCCGATAATGTCTACGATTTTCTTACGAGGATTCAGTGAAGCGGCCGGATCCTGAAACACCACGCCCATTCGCCGACGCAAGGCTCGCAGGCGGGAACCCGATGCCTGCAGGATATCTTCGCCTTCGAGTTTCACGCTGCCGCTCACACCCTGCCTGATCAGGCGCAGACAGGCGCGGCCAAGACTGCTCTTGCCGCTGCCGCTTTCGCCTAGTATCACGAGGCATTCGCCACGCTTCAAATCAAAACCTGCCTGTTCGACGGCATTAATTTTCGCGCGGGGATAGCGAATGCTCAATCGATCGACCTGCAGAATACTCGCACCGATCACGTGTGCTGCCGGTTCGGGTAAATGTTCGGCCGCAAGCAATTCCTGCGTGTAGGGATGCTCGGCATGGCGAAATATTTTTTCGCTGCTGCCGGTTTCAAGTAATTTGCCGCGTTGCAAGACCATCACTCGCTGGGCATAGGCGCCGAGCAGTGGCAAATCATGGCTGATCAACAGAATGGCCAGTTGCAGTTTCTGTCTCAGGGAATCCAGCAGCTCGAGTGCCTCGCGTGCGAGTCGCGGATCCAGCGCGGACGTGGGTTCGTCGGCAATCAGGATTTTCGGTTTGCCCGCCAGGGCAATGGCCAGCAATACGCGTTGTCTTTGCCCGCCGGACAGCTGGTGTGGATAACGATGCTGCAATTGTTCGGGCTCGGGCAATTCGAGTTGTTCGAACAACTGTAATGCCGCTTTTTTTGCTTGGTCGGCGGAAATTTTTTGCAGAACCTTGATCGATTCGCAAAGCTGGTCGCCCACCGTTCGCAATGGATGCAGGGCAGCCGAGGCATCTTGCGGCATCCAGGCAATCACGCGGCCAAGCAAGGCGAGATGCTGCGGAGAATTGAACGCGATTTCTTCGCCGAAAAAACGCAGTTGGCCATTGGCACGCAGGCCCGGTGGCAGCAAGCCCAGTAGCGACAGCGCCGTCAGGCTTTTCCCACTGCCCGATTCACCGACCAGGCCGAGGCATTCGGATTGAGCGCATTGCAAAGACAAAGGGCCCAGCAAGGGTTCGTCCTGCTTCGTCAGATGTACCTGCAGGTTTTCAACACTGAAAACCGGCGTCATCGTGAATCATCCTTTCGGACATCGAGCCAATCACGCAAGCCATCGCCGAGAAACTGGAAACTGGCCAGAGTCGCCACCAGAAAAACCGCCGGAAAAATCAGCGACCACGGCGCGCTGTCCATTTCCTGGGCGCCTTCATAGAGCAAACTTCCCCAGCTAGCGGAAGGTTCGTCCACGCTTAACCCGAGAAAACCGAGAAAACTTTCGACCAGAATCGCCTGCGGTAAAATCAGGCCGAGATACACCCATGCAATCGGCATCAGGTTCGGCAACAAATGCCAACGTAAAACCTGATCGAAACGCGCGCCGGCGGCAATCGAAGCCAGCACGAAGGGCGCTTCGCGCAAACGCGCGGCCTCGCTGCGCATCACGCGCGCCAGATCAATCCAGACATAGGCGCCGATAGCGGCCAGCAGCAAAAACATCGAACGCCCGAACAAGCTCAGTAATAAAATCACGATCAATAAAAACGGCAGCGCCGACATCACATCCAGCAAACGCACGATCACGCGCTCCACCCAGCCGCCGGCATAACCGGCAATCGCGCCAATGCTCACGCCCAATGCCAATGCCAAAATACTCGAGAGAACGCCTATCGTCAGGGACAATCGGCCGCCGGCCAGCGTGCGCGCCAGAATGTCGCGGCCGATCGCATCGGTACCAAACCAGTGCCCACTCAGAAAAGACGGTGCCGCCGATAAAAAATTCCAGTCCGGGCGATGCGGATCGAAGCGAATCAGCCACGGCCCCAGCACGCAGCACAGCGCGAGAACCAGCAAAAAAATCAGGCAGACTCGCACACTGGTGGGGAATGATCGAAAATAGTGCATTCGCCTATCGTATCCGGCGTTATCATGTTCGCAAAGGAGCAATGTATGACTTTCCCCATGAAGCGGCCACGCCGCATGCGCCGCGATGATTTTTCCCGCCGTTTGATGCGTGAAAACACCCTGAGTGCCAACGATTTTATTTTGCCGGTATTTGTCCATGAACTGAGTGGCCGCGCGGCCGTGAGCTCCATGCCCGGTGTCGAGCGACTGTCCATAGACGAGTGCCTGAGAGTGGCCGAACAGGCCGTTGCCCTGAAAATTCCGGCGATGGTTTTGTTTCCCGTGACGGCACCCGACGCGAAATCCCTCGATGGTGCCGCAGCCTGGGATGAAAACGGACTCGCGCAACGCACGATTCGCGCGCTGAAAAAAGAATTTCCGGATCTCGGCGTGATTACCGATGTCGCGCTCGATCCCTACACCACCCATGGCCAGGATGGCCTGATCGATGACAGCGGTTATGTTGTCAATGATGACACCGTCGCTGCCTTGGTCGCACAGGCGCTTTCGCATGCCTATGCAGGTGCTGATGTGGTGGCGCCGAGCGACATGATGGACGGGCGCATTGGTGCGATTCGCGAAGCCCTGGAAGAAGAAGGCTTTATCAACACGCGGATTCTGGCCTATTCGGCGAAATATGCCTCAAGTTTTTACGGCCCATTCCGCGATGCCGTGGGAAGTGCGGGTGCACTGGGTTCGGGCAACAAGTACACCTATCAAATGGACCCGGCCAATAGCGACGAAGCCTTGCGTGAAGTGGCGCTTGATCTTGAAGAGGGCGCCGACATGGTGATGATAAAACCGGGCATGCCGTACCTCGATATCGTGCGCCGGGTGAAAGACCATTTCGGCGTGCCGACTTTTGTCTATCAAGTCAGTGGCGAATACGCGATGCTGAAAGCGGCGGCGCAAAACGGCTGGCTGGATGAAAAGGCATGTGTGCTCGAATCGCTGGTGTCGATGAAGCGCGCCGGTGCCGACGGCGTACTCACGTATTTTGCGCTGGATGCCGCACGTTATTTGAAAGAGATGTAGTGGGACCGACGGAAGTCGGGACAGTTTTGCGAGGATTATCCCGACTTCCGTCGGTCCCAGCTTGCATTTATTGGAGAATCACATGACACAGCACTTTGCCGTTTTTGGTTATCCGATCGCACATAGCCTCTCGCCCCGAATACATGCTGCTTTTGCAAAACAGCAAGGCATAGCGATCGACTACACCGCGATCGAGGCGACGCCGGAAAATTTTTCCGAAGCATTGAAAAGTTTTCACAAGTTTGGCGGCCGGGGCGCAAATATTACCCTGCCGCACAAGCAAACGGCTTTCGCACTCTGCGAAAAAACCAGCGAGCGTGCGCAGCGGGCCGGTGCCGTGAATACCTTGATCCGTACGGAAACAGGTTGGGATGGCGACAACACTGACGGCCCGGGCCTGATCCACGATTTGACCGAGCGTCATCGTCTTGATTTACGTGGGCGTCGAACCCTGTTGCTGGGCGCAGGCGGCGCAGCGCGAGGCGTGGCACCCGCATTGCTGGATGCCGGCATCGACGAATTATTCGTGGTGAACCGGACGGCAGGAAAAGCCGATGTCCTTGTCGACGCCATCGGTCAGCCCGGCCGCGTGCATCCGCGCTATTGGGAAGATCTGAAAGATCTCGGCAGTTTCGATTTGATCATCAATGCCACGTCGGCCGGTCGCCAGGCCAGCAGCACGGCACTGCCGTTTACACTCGTCACGACGCGTACGCTGGCGGTCGATTTGAGTTACAGCGAGGCAGCGATTGCCTTCATGTCGTGGGCAAAAGCGGCAAATGCCGGCAACGTGCTGGATGGTCTGGGTATGTTGATCGAGCAGGCCGCGATCGGTTTTTCGATCTGGCACGGCGTACGTCCGGAAACCGATGAAATCTATGGGCAGCTCCGCAAGGAAGTTGTCGGATTGCATAACGGCGATTAATTTGTCGGCACGGCCTGCAATGCATTGCCAAGCCGTGCCGAATGATTATTGCAAATGCCCGAACAATAGCCATATGTAGATCGCGACACTGGCGGCGGAGGTATAGGCCAGAAATTTGTGGAATGCCTCGCGTTCGCTGAACAAGGCGATGCCGGACAAAATAAAGAGTAGGGTGTGGAACACGAGATTGGCGGTTTCAGGCAGCGACCCGGTCAATACAATATCTTTCGATATGCTCGCGAGCAGCAATGCCATCAACAGCCCGAAAAACCAGCGGCGTTGTGCGTAATAACTTTCGCGCAGGTTCATGCCAGTCGAGGTGGCACCCGGCAGTACCAGAATCGAGAGCAGATAAAGAATAATCGGCGGTAGAAGGACAAACCAGAATTCCAGGAATGTCCATTCTTCCTGTTCGCGAAGCGTGAACATCGACCACCAGGTTTGTACATGCGTCACCAGCAGGATGGCGGCCCAGCAAACCGAAGGACCGTAGGCGCGGAATGAGGACCGTTGTTCAACCCACCGGCCAAAACCCGATAGCAATTGCGTGATGCCCAGTCCGAGAATGATGGAGATGAGTACTGCGAGATAATTGAATTGGTCCATGTCGATTAATTATCCCCGGAGTAGGGTATCGAATCATTTTTGAGTGATTCAGAAATTTTATGAAAGGTGAAAGTGCCGACGACGCCTTGCCAGTAAAAGTAGATGAACACTATGGCCATCACTGGCCCGTTCGCAGTTCCGGTCTGATACATGATCAGGATCTTGGAGGCGATGAAGTACAGCAGCATGATGACAGCACAGGTCCGGCTTCTTCGATAGATACCGTAGGCAAGCCCGAATATGAGAATGACGTCACCCAGCTCCCAGGCCGTAAAACCCAGAATGCTGTGACCGAATATCGCAAACAATGTCACGATCAGGGTGATCAAACCGGAAAAAATTGCCGCGATCCAGGCATGTTTTATTTTCTTGAGCACCTCATCCGGAACCGAAAATTCGGTTTTGTAATCGCGTACTTCCGCGACCGGGGCTTCGTAAGGATTATCGGACATGAGTAGCTGTCGATTACGGAGACGGTTTTATCGTACCGCACTCAAATCGAAATGCGGGTTCTCGATAATGCCGAGCCGGTTGCCGAACGGGTCTTGTACGGAGGCGACTTTAATTCCGCCGCCGACATCGGTGACTGGTTCCAATTCAGAGGCACCAAGCGCGATCAGCCGTTTGAATTCCGTTTCGATATTTTCCACGCCCCACATGGCTTGCGTGCCGGTGATGCCGGGTAGTGCATCGGGAATCAGACCGAGTTCAAAACCGCCGACGGAAAAACCGACATAGAAGGGTTCATCGAAATAGGGCGGTGTGCCCAAAACATCGGAATACCATTGTTTGGCTTTTTCCAGATCGGGAGCGGGATAAGCGATAGTGCGCAGGCCGAGAAGCATGATGATCTCCTTGTGAAAAACGGTGTAAAAAACAGTGTCTAGAACGGCCCGATTTTATTGGCATCTTCAATCAGGCGATTTTTTTCGGCATCGGTAAGTTCACGGGTGAAATAGACCAGCAGATTCGGATGCACGGTATGTACGAAACCGGCAGACAGATCGATGCGTTCGGCAAGTCGATCGCCGCAGTAACCGAAGATCGCGGCATAGTGCGGCGAAAAATACGCCATCGCCCAACGCAAGGCATGCAGGTACAGGCCGCCTGCTTTCGCTATTGCGTTCCGGCTTTCTCTGCTTAATTGCCTGACCACGCGATCATCAACACAGGCGCCGCCGCCGAGCAGGAAATCGCCGAGATCGGTGGCATGCATATAGGCAGCCGGCAGCCATTGCCCGGTAACGCTTCGGCAGAATACGACGACATGATGCGGAAAATCCGGCGCCGCTTGCCGATAACGATGCCGAAACATCGATTCAACCAAATGCTGGCCATCGGGAATCACTTCGATGCGGATGTATTCGTCGAGTGGCTTGTCCGGATTTTTCTTGGAGTTCATTCAGCTGCACTCCTCGAGAATCGCCTCAAGTTCCAATGGGGATTTCCAGTGTGCGCCACAAATATAACGCGGTAAATTCCACAGATCGCTGTGCTGGGTAACGGGCCCCTTTTCGCCCCCGACGGTAGCCAACAATCCCAGCCTGTCCGCATGCTTCGGAAGATATTCCTGGCTTAGATATTTATTGGCCTGACCGTAAGGGTAGGCAAAGACGCGACAGGGTTTATCGGCGAGACGTGCATTGAGGTAATCGAGTGACCGGTCAATCTCGTGCCGTGCTCGAAGATCATTGTCCACCACGAAAAAATTGCCGCGCGGCATCGCATCGGGACCGGTTGAATCAAGCACAGAATGGTTGTGATCCCAGCTGTGGCATTCAATCCGCATCAAACCGCTGGCGTTTGCGAGTTGCCAGACTTCTTCGCCCATCCAGCCCTGATCGAAAAGACAGTCGCGATCCAGCAAGGCGCGCGTGTGCGGATCGGCGATCACGAAGCTGCTCATTTCCAGCCGTGGAAATTTTTCCGGCGTTTCGGCGACGAAAGCTTGCAGGACGCCGAGCAGTCCTGGCTGCATGCCGTGTTCGGGGAAGACCAAGGGTTGCACATCGGCAAGTGTGCCATCGTCGCAGGTAAGTACCACGCAATGCGCGAGATCCTCCACGATGTCTCCGCGAATCACGGCCACGAGCTGATGCAATGGAATTACCTGCCATCCCTTTCGTGCAAGCAGACGCAGATCTTCGGCCAATGCCATCTGGTCATTGTTGTCGTAGCGATTGCCGGAAATATTGCAGGCATGGTAAGTGAGGATCGGGACTTTCATGACTCCCTGCAACGCAGCTGAAAATTTGTCGAAACAGAGTTTACAGGGTAGTACGGTTCATGGCTTATGCGATACGCACCGCGAAAAAAAGCGACTACAGCAATCCATCCCGCTTGACCGCGAGATAGCGTTCGACCAGTGCTGCCGGTAGTTCGGCACAGGTGACATCGAGGACAAACACGCCCTGGCTTCGCAAGGCGGCATGCGCGCGCGCGCGTTCTGCCAGATAGCGCGCCATGGCAGAGGCGAGAATCGCATCGTTCAGGTTTTCGACCGGCTTTTGCAGAGTGGTATCGAGTGCCTGTTCACGCAGGCTGGCGACGCAGACGAGATGGCGTTTTTGCAATAAACGTACCGCGACCATCAGGTCTTCGATATCTTCATCGCGGACATTGGTGATCAGCATGATCAGCGAGCGACGCGGTTGCCGCAAACTCAGTTGCGTTGCCGCCGCGAGATAATCGGTGGCCACTGCCTGCGCCTGCAAATCGTAAACACAATCGAGCAGGGTATCGACCGTGCCGAGTCCGCGTTGCGGTGGCAACCAGCGGCTTGCACCGCCGCTGGCCATCAGGCCGACGGCGTCGCCTTGCCGAAGTGCAAGATAGGAAACCACCAGGCTGGCATTCAATACATGGTCG
>Ga0116157_10002200_pt1 | contig 19062 bp, 13 predicted proteins | sample AD_UKC048_MetaG_FD_89882 | JGI IMG/M metagenome (GOLD analysis project Ga0116157, IMG submission 89882) | Active sludge microbial communities of municipal wastewater-treating anaerobic digesters from USA - AD_UKC048_MetaG | ecosystem: Engineered > Bioreactor > Anaerobic > Digestate | place: USA...
CATATCCATGCAAACATTGCCTATGATGGGTGCCATTTTTCCATGAATGAGCATACGACCTTTGCCATTGCCAATTCTGCGTGGAATACCATCTGCATAACCAACACAAACTGTACCTATAATGGTATCTCGTTTTAATATCCCTTTTCTATTATACCCAACAGTTTCTGAAATAGGAACATGTTTAATTTGTGAGATAATTGTTTTTAAGCGACTCACATTCTTTAGTTGTTTATGAATGATATGAGCACCATCAATGCCATATAGCCCAAGTCCTAATCTAACCATATCAAAATGTAATTCTGGATGTCGCACAATGCCTGACGAATTACATAAATGTGATTCAAAATGATAGCCTAATTTTTCCTTAAGAATAGAAGTCATTCTCTTGAATAATATAGCTTGTCTATTTGTAAATTCATCGAGTTCAACTTCTTCACTTCCTGATAAATGCGAAAAAACGGTGGCTACTTTAAGTTCTTTTCCAGATAGTAAAATATCTGATAAACTTTCTAATTCTTCTGGTTCAAAACCTAAACGATGCATGCCAGTATCGAGCTTGATATGGATAGGGAAATTAATTTTGTCGGCATCCTGAGCAGCTTGAATAATTTTATTCAACGATCGCATATTGTAGATCTCAGGCTCCAAATTCCATTCAATTAATAAATCAAATGTATTATCATCAGCATTCATCACCATGATCGGTAGTTCGATTCCATTTTTTCTTAGCAATATACCTTCGTCAGTATAGGCTACAGCAAGGTAATCGATACCTTCAAATTGTAATTTATTTGCAACTTCAAAACTGCCACTTCCGTATGAAAATGCTTTTACCATTGCCATAATTTTCACCTCTTTTTTAAGCAATGATTTATAAACGTTCAAATTTTGGACGAGCGCATTCAAATTTATTTCTAATACGGTTTGATGAATTCGGTCTTCGAGACGTTTGGCAATTTTTTCAAATTCATACTTACGTGCGCCTTTAATTAAAATACTTTCATTTTCAAATGAGGTGGTATCAATGGCATTTAAAAATTCGTCCGTCGATTTAAAAAATGTAGAATTGAGTTTTCTGTTTAATCGAAATATACTTTTATTTCGATAAATTGAATCCCCAATACCAATCAATCGTTTTATTTTTTTTTGTTTAAGCAATTCAGCTACCTCATCATACAATTCATTGTCTCTGCCACTTTGAAGTATATCTGAAAGGATAACGGTTTTATCTTCATGCTGATTTTGTTGTGCTAAAAAATCCAGTGCAATTGTAAATGACGAAACATCTGAATTATAACTATCATTGATGATGGTACAATTATTAATTCCCTTAATTAATTCTAATCGCATGGCAATATGAACTAATTTCTGCATGCGTTTTTTAATCTCTTCAAAAGGTATTTTGAGATAAAGCAAAGTAACTAAACAATGAATACTATCCTCAATATATGCATCATCTGTAAATGGAATTTGCAAACTCAATTCATTGCCATCTTGAATAAAATTTATAATTGAGTTGATATTTTCTTTTTTAATAGATGTAATTAAAATATCAGCCTCACCTTTTTTACTCCAACTTATCAGTTCAAGATCTTTATCGATATTATTTTTTAATTGCGATGAAAATTGAAGTATGCAATCATGCAGTTCATGATAATCTTTACAATAAATAAGGGTTGAAGCATTTTTAAAGAGATTTAATTTCTCATTAATTTTATGTCGCATATTTAAAAAACCCTCATTATGCGTTTCGCCAATATTGGTAAAAATTCCAATACTTGGTTTAATAATCTTTTCTAAATGATCCATCTCGCCAGCTTGTGAAATACCTGCTTCAAATATACCCAAGGTATGTTCAGGGTTCAATTCCCATACTGAAAGTGGAACCCCAATTTGTGAATTAAAACTTTTTGGACTTCTTACAATCTTATAATCTGATTCAAGTAATTGATACAGCCATTCTTTTACAATGGTTTTTCCATTACTGCCTGTGATACCTATAATTGGAATCGTAAAATGATTTCGATGCCATGCCACTAATTGTTGTAAAGCAATTAAAGTATTTTCAACTTGAATAAACCAAGCGCCTTTAAATTTAGTTGTATCAAAATCTTCACTCACTAAAAAACATGAAACACCACCGTCATAAACATCCTCAATATATTGGTGTGCATTTCTGCGGTTTGTTACTATCGGTATAAATAAAGAACTAATAGGATGTGCAATTTTTCGACTATCTAATAAAAGATTGTCGATATCAAAATCATTTCCTGAAGCAATTAATTTGCCCTTTACAATAGCCGCAATTTCACTTGATTTAATCATGATGCCCCAGTTTACTTTTTCGGTGATTATGATGTAATGAGTAAAGTATAGAACCGCCTATACAAAGAATAATCGCTATGAGTGAAACCCAAACTGGGATATGTATATGTATAATTTCTAAAAACATTTTAGCACCAATATAAATGAGAACAATTGCAATTCCCTGTTGAAGGAAGTCGAATTTATCAGCCATTTTTTGTAATATAAAAAACAGTGCTCTTAATCCTAATACAGCAAAAATATTAGATGAAAAAACAATTAAATTATTGGTAGTGATTGCAAATACTGCTGGAATTGAGTCTAACGCAAATATGATATCCGTTATCCCAATCATTAATATTACCAAAAATAGTTTTGTAAAATAAGCTTTGCCATGTTTTTGGATAACATATTTACCATTGGGTTCAGCATCTGTATAGCGAAGATATTTTCGAATCACTTTATAAATGGTACCTTCTCTAATATCGCTTTCTTCTTCTTGGTTGCCGAAAAATAATTTAAATCCTGTAAACACCAATATCGCTCCAAACACATATAGCAGCCAATGAAACTGATTGACCAAAACAATACCTATTGAGATAAAAATAATTCTAAATAGAATGGCTAATATCACGCCAATCATTAAAGCCCTTCCAATATTTTGTTTTTGAATTTGAAGGGATGTGAAAATTAAAACAAACACAAATATATTATCAATAGACAACGACATTTCCATAAAGTAGGCAGATAGATAATTCAATGCCATTTGATGATCGTATTGCAACCATAAATAAACAAAATAAGCTAGGGCAATAAAAACCCAAAAGGCATACTGATAAGTAGCGCTCTTTACACTAACCTCTTTATCTTTTTTACTAAATACAAATAAATCTAAAATAAAAGAGATAACAAGTGCTATAATAAATATCAAATAGCTGAGGGTTTCTTTATTCATGTATTATAAGTGGTTAATTTAGTTGATTGATATAAGTTGGAAAAATAGTTTGAAGAGAATATGTTGCTAATTTAAACACGATTTGCCTGCTATTGAGGTGCAGGATTTTCGATTGGTGCCGTCATCCCATCAAAAAACTCTTGATAAGTTCGAAGCATTAGTTGCGCATAATTTCGTGTGAGTACAATCATATCTTTTTTATTTAGAAAACCGATATAGGAATCAAAATCAAACTCATCTTGTCCAACTTTTAAAATTGCTTTAGTGCCCTTCGAAATAGGCTTGAAAAATATAGTAAGTGTTTGGGCAGGTTGGTTATAAAGTTTTAATGTGATGGTTGCCAATTCTTTTCCTTTAGTAAGTATTGTATCCTTAATGCGATTGCGTGTTTCGTAACCTAGGCAATAAATACTATCCCATAAGTTTAAATAAGTACCCACTCTTCCCGAATTAAAATCTTGACTAATTGTTTGAGTACCCGATAAAAGCGGTTTGTTTCCGGGTGTCATTTTTAAATTGAATGAGTATTGAGTAGAATCTTTAAAACGCACATCAATCATTTCAATTTCAGTGGCTTTAGCTTTCATTATTTTTCTAGTTCGCCACGAATCTTCGTCTGCAGAATATCGAACACCCAGAAAAACATCTTGTAAAGGTAGCTTAACAATATAAGGACGTTTGGCACCTTCAGTTAACATATAAGTTAAATTATTGGGTGCAATGCTTTTTGAAACATAAAATGTATGCGTTTTTGTTTTTCCTGAATAAACCTCAACCTTGGTATTATCACTACTCATTTCCTTAATAACTTGATCATGTGATCCTAACCGAACTGGTTGTATCGCCTTTTGTTGGGTAAGCGCTTCAATTAAATCTTCAATTCGGCTTTCAACAATTTCCATACTGTCGTTCAAAAGCCATTTATCTTGATGCTTGAAGATTTTTACTTTTTTACCCTCAAGGTTCGACATCAGTATCGTGGTTACTTTGTTTATATTTTCGACCGTAAAATTTGCTTCATCTTTCGCAAAGGAGTCATCTTTCTCTTTAAAAACAAAATAGTAGGTAGCAAATCCAAGTACAATTAATAATAAGAAATAAAGGAGGTTTCGCTTCATTAGGCAAATGTAAGCCAATGATATTTTTTAAACCAAAGTGATTTTAAAAATTGATGGAGTTTTTGAATTCTTTAGTTCTTTAGGTTTATTAAAGTCAATTTTCTGCATTAAAAAGCGTTATAATTTAGAATATTTATAATAAAGCGTCTTCAATCCTCTGATCTAATTCGATTCTCGTTTTTAATACTGATCCTAGAACAATTGAAAATCTAGTAAAATATAGTGCCGATGAATTTAATAAGTCCAAATAGTACATAAGGTTGATAGAAGTTAAAAAGCGAACTCGGGGGAGTTCGCTTCTTATTTTTCACTAAAAAACACAAAGGGGATTAACTCTTAAAGAATAGAGTTATAATAGCTAAGACGAAACGACTTTTGATTTCGTTGGCAGACTATTCAATTTTTTTATAATTTGTCCTATAAAAAAGATCAAAACCTTGATTTACATTGGTTTATGGCCAAAATATTTTTTTTTAATCAAATCATTGATCCACAATCGTTTCTCTGAACCTTAGCATTGTTTTTTACTTTGAACTAATTCTTAATAATTTTCGCAATTCGAACCTGTTTATTTTCGGTTTGAACATGAAGTAAATAAATTCCATTTGGTATTTGACTAATATCTGCCGCAACCTCTCCTAATTGATTGATTTTTGGTTGGATTTCTTTTATTTTTCTACCTGTAAAATCGGCAATATAAATGGATGATATTTTAGTATAGCTAGGAATTGTGAAGAAAATTTCACCATTCGTAGGGTTGGGATGAAGATCAAGTGAATGAATATCATTTTCAAGTATTCCACTCGACGAAGAAATTGTAATTGTTTTACATATTGAATCAATACAAGTATTACCTGCCGAATCGATGCCTGTTGCAATTAAACAAACATTATAATTTCCTGCCGCTCCATAGGTATGAGTTGGGTTAGGTAAATTTCCTAGAGGCGTTGCATCTCCAAAATTCCACGAATATGAGATGGATCCACACCCAGCACAAGTTGTTTGATTTGTAAATGCAGCCAATCCTCCCATGGCAACATGAGTAAAACCTGCGGTTGTACTGCATGATGTAACCCCCGTGATAACTAACGTGTCGCAGGTGGTGCAGGTGAAAGTCGGTGTGCCACTAATGGTATGACAAACAATATAGGTTCCATTCGCAAGATAATTATGTATTGGATTTGCTTGCGTAGATGGCGGACTTGCATCTCCGAAAGTCCATGAATGATTTGTAATGGTACCTGGCCCGCCTGAAGTAGAAGTAAAATTTACTGTACCAAGATTTTGGGTGAAGATAAAAGAAGCATTACATGCAGTTGTTCCGCCCACTGTGATGATTTGGCAACTCGTACATGTGAATTGAGTACCTGTTCCAAATTGTGTAACCCAAATAGTTAAACATGCATTGTATGTGCCGGGTGCATAAGTATGTGGGGTTGTCATTGTAAAACCGCCGGCTGTTTGAAATACATGATTGCCATCACCAAAAACCCAATCGCATGAATCAAGTGTATATAAGGTTAACAAGGGAGGTAGATTAAATGTAACTACATTTCCTGCTTGCGAATAAATATAATTGCAACCAACTTGAGCCTGACTTTTGTGTATGAAGAATAAAGAAATGAATAAGAATAAAAGTTTTTTCATAAATATATTTTTTTTCAAAGATAATATTTTATCTAAACCCTCATGATTTCTGCTTCATCAATATTTGTAGAAAGATACTTACAGACTCAATTTTCTATATCCATAAGTTTATTATTTTTGAACAACGAAATATACTTTTAATCTCAGTGTAAGATGTAAATTATCATATTTCAGACTGCCTTTTAATTGTAAATTATCGAACCATCGTTGATTACCTTTCTCTTAGATTCCAAACATTTTCCAATAGACAAAGAGGCCAATCAGTATCATATAAGCAAGATGATTAGAAATGAGCAAACCTCTTGCCCAACCAGTCCAGCATTTTTGTTGAATGATTTTTATTAAGTACACAAAAAGAGGACTGATAAGAATGATCAATAAAAATGGCAAGTATGAACTTATGGTAACCAATACTGAATGCTGATGATGATAGGGTGATGGAAAATAAAAAATAGTTTGATTTCTGAGAAGAATAATCATGTACATGAACATTGCGAAACTCAATACCGATATTCCAATTTTTAAATATTTGAAGTCTGTATTCGACGATTTGAAAAAACTGAAAAGAAAATAGACTGATGAGACAAAAAATAAAATACCACACAAAATGATAAAGATGAAAATAGGTTTATTGTTTTGTGGTGTTTTATAATGTAGAAATCGCTCATAGTTTTTATTGTTTGGAAACAATTCATCAAAATTCAATGAATGATCACCTTTTGCCAGTTCTTCCTTTAAATTGAATGAAATTCGCTTGCTATAATCGTGAAAAAAATAGGTATGAATCATACCTTCCTCTAAATCATAAATATTGGTATAAAGTGTGCCATCTCCAATTTTTTTTCGATTCACACTCATTGTATCTGAAAGCGAAGTGCAAAATGAAAGGTTGGACTCAGTTTTTTTATTCTCTAAAAAGTGAACACCTTTACAGTAACGTTCAACTTTTATGGTGCTTAAATCTTTTGTGTCAGCAAAACTAAAATTAGCCAATACAAATTTATCATCATTTCCAAAAGTCATTTTATCGGCCTCAACAACCAAGTATTTACCTGATTTATCAACAAATAAAAGCATGCCACCATTAAAAATAACACTTCCATTAAGTACATGTAAATTAAGTTTTTCAAAAAAAGAATAGACTTCATCTACAGTTTTACATTCTTGCATTACTGTTTTCACATGTGAATAGTTGAAATCTTTTTTATTGGTATCTTTCTCTGGCATATTGGCTTTATGTGGCATTGTAAATGCATCAAAGGCAAGTCCACATTCGTTCATAGCACCATCTGGACCATCCTTGCGTCTGTAACCAACATATACGGCACCAAATTTTTTATCATTCCCTTGCTCAAACCAAATTCTTGAATCGTGTCCCCAACTGTCTTCATTATTGCCGACCATTGTTTTGCCATTGACCGTTATTTTATACATGCTGCATGGACGAGCCTCTACAACAAATGAGATGATAAATAGAAAGAGTAAAATTGTTTTTAAGCTGACTGATTGATACATGGAATAGAAACGTTGATGAGTTGAGATTATTGTATTTGAAGATATTAGTTTTAATTTAGTTCAGGTTGATAATAGGAATTATATCATATTATCCATGCCTTAAAGAAAACTACTCAAACAAAAATCCATCTGAGTCTAAAGCAAAAAAATCCTCATTACATCAATTCTCAATATGTCATACCGATGTGATATATAAAATGGACCAATCAAAATTGTTTAAACAACTATGCAATCGGCATAATACCACTGTATGAAATGGCCTATCTTCCATTTCACATTGGTATTACTTATATTTGCTAAAATTTGAAACTATGAATCATGCTTATATTATAGATGCTTTGCGAACACCCATTGGGAAATTTGGTGGTTCATTAAGTTCAGTTCGTCCAGACGATTTATTAGCGATTGCGATCAAAGCGATAATTCAACGAAATGAGAATATCGATATACATGCCATTGAAGATGTAATAGCAGGTTGTGCAAATCAAGCTGGTGAAGATAATAGGGATGTGGCTCGGATGGCTCTTTTATTGGCTGGTTTACCAATTACGGTTGGTGGCAATACGGTGAATAGACTCTGTGCTTCTGGCTTACAAGCTATCATGGATGCAAGCAGGGCTATTTGTTGTGGCGATGGCGAATTGATGATTGCGTGTGGTGTTGAAAGTATGACAAGAGCCCCTTTTGTGATGGGTAAAAGTGATTCAGCATTTAGTAGGAAAGCCGAAATTTTTGATACCACCATTGGATGGCGATTTATCAACCCTGCTTTATCAAAAATGTTCCATCCTTTTAGTATGGGCGAAACTGCTGAAAATGTAGCTCGGCAATGGCATATCTCGCGTGAGGATCAAGATTTATTTGCCTATAATAGTCAGTTGAAATATGAACAAGCTCATCAAGCAAACAAATTTTCAGATGAATTAATTCCGGTAGAAATTGATTTAGGTAAAGGGAAAAAAATGAGTTTTGAAAAAGATGAACACCCACGTTTAACACCTCTTGAAAAATTAGCTGAGTTAAAACCCGCATTTTTAAAAGAAGGTACTGTAACGGCTGCCAATGCAAGTGGTGTAAATGATGGTGCCGCTGCAATATTACTGGCAAGTGATGAGGCTGTTAAAAAGTATGATCTTCAACCAATAGCCATTGTAAAAAGTATGGCTGTTGCCGGAGTTGATCCAAGTATTATGGGTATTGGTCCAGTGCCAGCAACACAAAAAGCCTTAAAGCGTGCAGGTTTAAAAATAGAAGATATTGGTTTAGTTGAATTGAATGAAGCCTTTGCTTCTCAAAGTTTAGCATGTATTCGTGAATTAAATATAGATCCATCAAAGGTGAATGTCAATGGTGGTGCTATAGCATTAGGTCATCCATTAGGTTGCAGCGGGGTTCGAATTTCAACAACACTTTTACATGAAATGAAACGTCAAAATATTCGTTATGGATTAGCGACAATGTGTATTGGAGTTGGACAAGGTGCCGCTATTATTTATGAAAAGGTATAGTTTGAAAGTACAATGCTAATAGTCAAATACATGTTCAATAAATACTTTATCGCGATCAAGCTCGAGTAATATTGAGTTGAGATTCTTCACTTGAACTGCAAAAGCAATTCGTTTTTTTGTTGGATCAGAAGCTATAGGTTGTGTAAAAATAATTTGAGTGTTTTTATAATTGAATACCTCGATATTAGAAACCAATACTGATAGCAGAATCGCAGAATTATTGCCGGCAATCTCTTTAAAAATGGCACCATGTTTTGCAGCATCAACAATAGCTGCATTAAATAAATCATATCGTGGCAATTGAATTAAAAGTGATTGATTAGCATATTTTTTAATTATTTTAGTAGAATCGAAATCGGGTTTCAGTCCTTCAACAAGAACTTCTGTTGTAGGCAATGCTTCTTCATAAACACTTTGAGTGCCTATGCCTATTAGTTTGCCATAAATGAATTTTACAAGAAGTTCAGAGGTAAGAAAGTATTTTCTTTCCAATTTACGGAGAAAATATTGATCATAAAAGGATGTGGTGTTCCAGAGTTTAATAAGTTGTTGTTTAAAATTAAATTCGTACCATGGATGATCTTTAATAAAATTGACATAGGCTTGTGTGAAATCAGCATTAAACTTATCTTCATCTGTTTGTATATAATAAGTGTCAGTCAAACGGCCAATGATGGTTTCGTACCATGATTTAATGGAGTATTCAATGGTTGCACTCGAGCCAATCACCCAGATCATAAAATGATAACCTAAATTATATTCATAATCTTCTCGAATTTGATCGTTTATTATTCGATAGCTTTCCCAAATTTGTGCGGTATGACTTTTGAATGGAAAACTTGTTGCGGTGATTTTTTTGTAATATTGAGCTTGTTCATCTGGACTAAATACTAAATACCATTCAGGAAAAGTTAAAAAAGTTTGATCAGCAGGGCGACAAAATTCTTTAGGAGTTACAGGGTTCTTATTCGTCTTCAGCCAATCTTTGTTGATCACTAATCCTTCACCCTCAGCGATTGTTGTGGCTATTCTGTTTTTAAAAATGTAGAAGCCTAATGCAATAATGAATGCGCTAAGAGAAAGAATGTAGAGACGTTTAATTTTAATTTTTTTTAAAAGCGATCAAGGTATTGAGTGATGGGTCATTATCTTGAAGTATCCTCTTTCCTGTATCCTCAAAACCATGTTTGCTAATAATTTGACTCCATTCTTCAATCGGTTTAAATGCTTTGAATTCAGAAAAATCTGTCTCCCAGCTAACATTTAAACCCAAATTAAACACTGTATGTACTAACGAAACAAAGATGGCCATCTCAGATGATTTGACATCATGATCTCTTAAAATAAATAAGCCATCCTTTCGAAGGATTCTATAAATCGATTGAATATATGTAGAAAGCAATTCAGGCGGACAGTGATGCAATCCAATATGGCATGTAACCAAATCTATACTCTGGTCTGGAATTAGATTCTTTTGAATGGGTTGATAATTGTTTAATTGAATAAATGTTCCAAGATAATTCAGTTGACCTCTTTCAAAAATATCTGCAATGCTATAATTAGGCTCGATATCATTAGATAAATAAATAGGGCCAGTTAGGTCTATATGTTTTTTTAGTTCACTGATATATCGACCAGTTGAACCTATTTCGAGATAACCATTTAAATTAGTTTTGTTGGATAATAGTTGTAAAACCTGATTCGACATTTCTTTTTTTTGCTTTCGCAAGGATGGCAAAGCTAAAGTGAACTCTGAAAGAAAAGGTTTAATTGAAGGCAATTGATTCTGAATAGACTTGTAAATTTCTTCATCGGTATGATGTTCTTGACTCATTTTAGAAATTAAGTCATGAAACTTTTTCTCTGGGTATAAATGAAATATGGTTTCAAGAAATTGATAAAAATCTTGACTCCACTTCTGGCACGAAAAAACAAATTTAAATTCTGATGATTTATTGCTCATAACTTATTGTGCTTGAGGTTTGTAATAGGTATCCCAAATAATATTTCTAAACTTATAATTTGGATCTAATTTATTTTTTAATTGCATTAGCTTTTTTGCATTAGGATAAGCTTTATGAAATTGCGATTCAGTAGCATGTGCTTGATAAGGTAAATAATATGATCCATTTAAAGCAATGGCTGCATCAATTAATTCTCGAGTCCAATCTCCAACACTTTCTTTCTCTTTTTGAGAAACACCTTGTTTATACCAAATAACAAATGCAAAAACTTCATCTTGTGACCACGACAGAAGCGATGTGTTTTCTTCAAATGCATGTCGAATGGATACATTAATTACATTTACTTGATATTGTTTGAAAATTAAAGACATATTGTTTGTAAAAACATCGATTTGATGAATTGGAATAAAGTATTCTTGCAAAACAAATGTTGATTTTTTTCTGGATTCAGGTTCTAATTCGGCCACATCATAACCTGCTTCATAATTACGCCAATGAACTTTTTGTTTTAAATATATAATTGGATCGATTATAAACTCTCTTCGCCATTTTCCAAATTTGCTTTTACTAAATGCTCCAATAAAATATCGTTCAATTGGATAAGCTGCAGCAAGTGGCATAAGTCGTGTTTTTACAGTTGGTTTCTTTGTAGTTTTAACCCAACTCACTGCCCGTATGTTCTTATAACTAGGTGGGTATAGATCTGCATTATGAAATACAATTTCCTGATTTTTTCGGATCTTATTTTGAAAGAAATTAAAATATTCACTCTGTTTCATTTTTATATGCACACGCTCAACGGTAATATTTTCAACTAATTCAAACTCTGCAGCGTAAATAACAGCAATGGCATTATAACAACCAATTGTTGCTGCAAAAAGTTCGTAATTTTCCGTCCGAGAAGCATGTATCAAATTCCCATTTTCCAAAATAAGATCTAGTGAAATCACAGATAAAATTAGAGAGCCAAGACCCATATATCGTCCATGAACATTTACACTCAACGATCCACCCACTGTGAAATTAGCATAGGTTTGCATGATTTTGATACTTAGGTTGGATGAATCAATTTTCTTTTGAATATCGCACCAACGAATGCCAGCTTCAACTTTAATTGTTTTTTTTTCAGGTGAAAATTCAAGTATTGCATTTAGTTTTCTCATGTCAATATGCAAAGTTTTAGCACTTGCAGTTTGACCTCCCATACTAAATCTACCTCCGCCTATTGAAATAGGAAGATCAGAGTATTGGATAATTTCTTGTAATTCTTCTTTCGTATGAGGTATTTTAATACTAGTTACTTCAATTGGATTAAGTTGTGTAACATCATTGACAATCAAGGTTTCTTCATTCAAGGATTTTTTTATTGGTGTAATTACATCGTTTTTAAAATAGTCAGAAGCAAGCAAAGGGTTATTGCCATATTTATTTCTTGAATGAGTTCCTTTTTTAAATCCGAGAAAATAAATCAGTACAAGCGGCCCAATTACTGGTATTATAATAAGCCAAAGCCAATATCCTGAACGATTGATATCATGTAATCTTTTAATTGCAACAGCAACTAGTGTCCAAAACAAGATGGGATAAATGAAATAGGTCGCAGAGTTTGATATGTGCTCTAATGTATTATAAAGAATATAAAAACTTGACCAAATAAAAATAGATGCCACCCAATAGGTTAGTCGAGAGATGCGGTCATGAAAAGTAAATAGTAAATAACTTACTGGAAGTTTCTCTTTAACATTCATTCAGTTTGAATTGCATTTTTTATCATGCATAAATCAAAAGTAATACTATGTAACAATGGTAACAAATAGTAATATGATTTCAATTCATAAATAGAAATTCATTTTAAAATATAAAATGATCAACTTTCTATTTCAATTTCCTTAAAATATTTCCAGGGATGGCGGCTTCATTCACTAAAAAGGCCGTGGTTTTGTAATTGAAATACGTTTTAGAAACATATAAATAACCTTTGTAATCATTTTTATCACCCCAACTATTTTTAACCATATAGTATTCTTTGTCGTATTGATCCTTTGCTAATCCAACAATATGCATTCCATGATCATCAGTTGTGGTATAATCATCAAATGCGTTTTCACGCACTTCTGCATTAATTTCTCTTTCCTTTTGTGGACCATCAAACATTTTCTTTTGTTCTTCAGCATCCATGTCTTCAAATTCTTTTTCTGGTACAATCGCAACACCATTTTTCCAACTAAAATATTTTTCTGAAACATCTGTAGCCCATGCAACCGTATAACCATTTTTAAGTGCGTTATCTACAATATCTGTCATGTTTTCAAATGGAATATTGTATACATTTTGCAAGCTCCAATTATCTGGCACCATTAATAAGGTTGGTTCGTAATTCGGCGCGTATGTAAATGAAGAAAGTTCAATATATTGATCAGGTTGCAATCCTACAACTTCCGATGCAAATGTGAGCGGTGTATATTCTTTTCCTTTATAAGTAAAACTTTCAGGCACTTTACCCAAATAAGAATCTAACGCTGCGATAAAAGCTGGTAACCAGTTTTTTGTTAAACGACCATTTTTATTTGATACAATTCCTTTCAGCATTCCTTCAAGAGCAGCTTGCATTTCGCCAAATTTATTTTTAGTAGTGCCATAATTTAAACCGGTATAAATCTCATATGGAACTGCACCATACTTTTTATAAATAGCAACAACATCATGCAATTCAGCACCATCGCCCCATCCAATATTGCCATGCATTCGAACATAGTTTTTAGCACGTTCGATATAGGCACATCGGGCAGTATAAATTTCTGAAATATCTACAAATTCTTTCCCATTTCTCATCATTTCACTTTCTAGAAATGAATTACCTGAATAACTCCAACATGTTCCTGAACTTCCTTGGCTTTTTACCGGTGAGTTTTCGAGATTAACGATGGAAGTAAACTGAAATTTTATTTTAGCACTATCAGATTGATTCCCTTTTAAAGAATTAACTAAATTATCTTGAGCAGTAATTGTAGAGCTTGCGATGATAAGCGCAATAAGAGATAAGATTATTTTTTTCATTTGGCGAATGTAAATAATGATGAACAATACTAGAAAAATTATTTGATAAATGGTTGAAAACTCGGTTCAACGTTAATTATGGATTTAATCGATTCAATACCCATTCTGTATGCTCATTTCGTACATAACAAAATCTATCATGAAGTCTACTTGATCGACCTTGCCAAAACTCAACTAAATGAGGTTCAATACTATATCCACCCCAATGTGAAGGTTTAGGTACTTCACTTTCGGCATATTGATTTTGCAAATCAAGAAAGCGATTTTCTAAAACGGTTCTACTTTCTAATATTTCGCTTTGTAATGAAGCCCAAGCACCTAGCTGGCTTTCTTTTGGACGTGACTTGAAATAATTACTAGATTCAATTTCACTTAACTTGGAGGCAATTCCTTCGATTCGAACCTGACGTTGCAATTCTTTCCAATGAAATACTAATGATACATGAGGGTTGAATTCTATTTGCTTACCCTTATGACTATTGTAATTTGTAAAAAAAACAAATGCATTGTTTTCTACTCCTTTTAAAAGTACTATGCGGGCATGAGGCTTTTGGTTTTCATCAATGGTTGATAATGTCATTGCATTCACATCTTCAATTGCAGCTTCAGAAGCTTCATTAAACCATTTATTAAATTGTTGAATAGGATCTGCAACCAAATCACCTTCATCAAGTGAAGCCATTAAGTATTCTTGACGAATATTGGCGATGGGTTTAATTGTAGCGTCCATTGGAAATTTGAGAATAAGAAATAAAATATTTGATTGAAATCAATCGAGTTAAGCGGAGTTTAGCTTAATCTTCTTTCAAATATTTTCTCATCACGTATATACATGCAATAGCCATGATAAGGATATAGATTACACAACCCCAATATCCAATAAAATTGCCTACTTCAAAAATTGATAATAAAATACCCTTCATAACTTAAAAATTTGTGCAAATATAATACTTCACTTAGAAGAATTTACTTGTTTGTGAATGTTTGTTTATTGATTTTAAAAGCCTTTACTTTCGTTCAATTCTGATAAAATAAATTAAACTATGATAAATTAGCCTCTTTTTCTATGTCTGAATTTAAATACGAAACCAGCTTGAGCTAAGGCTTTGCCATATCCTGCCTCTAAATAAATAGCGGTTCTTGTAAGAAAATAATAGCGAATTCCAAATGTCATTTCATATGAAATTGGATAAGGTAATTTAAACTGCGATTTAAAGGTAGTGTCGTCAGGGAAATAGGTGGTAAAATCTTGGTTGATAAAATGATTATATCCAGCACCACCGCCAATATAAATATCCCATTCTTTATCTACATAAAGATGATAATTTAAACGAATATTTGCTGATATATCATGCAGTTTTGTACCATAAGTAAATGGTAAATCCATTCCCTTATAAGCGTCATATCGTTGTCTTTTCCATTCCGATTTATATAAAATATAGGTTGCAGATAACATTACACTTAATTTTCGAGTTAGACCTAATTCTGATTTCCAAAAAAATGGTCCAATACCAACTACTTTAAAATCCGTTGAATCTTTTTGATAATCAAATAGCTTTTTATCAAGCCTAGGTTGACCATAGCCATATGAGAAATGGATTTGACCTTTTTCATGAGCTTTTTGATCCCAATTATAATCCCAACCTGGAATTTTAAAAAACTGGGCGTTAGTCTGAATCGTAAAGCCAAAGGATAATAGTAAGACAAAGAAAAACTTATTCATTTAACGCTATTTGGGAACAAATTAAGGAAAAAGTATTTATAAATGAAAATTTAATTGTGATTATGTTGGCTTATAGACTTTAAATGAAATATTTGACAGTAAAAATGCTCAAAAAGGATGGTAAAATCAATTGCTACTATTTCAATGAATAATCACACCCTTGTTGATTATCAGACTGATTGCCAATTCAAATGGCTTAAATTATTTATTCAATATTTTTAGTGTTGACATTTCTTTCTACTTTTACATACTCAAATATTTGAATGAAACAAACCTACCTTTTTCTTTTTTATTGTCTCCTTAGTTTATCATCCAATTCACAAACTAAAAGCAGTGGATCTTTCAACGAAATTTTACTTGATAGTATAAAATCAAAAGCAGTAATCACAGCCGGAAGAAATCAACTACTGCTGATGGTAGCACGTGAGCAAAAAAAAGCGGATGTATCTGACGGTGTTATTGATAATCGATTAGATATTGATGGTGATATTGATAAAACAAACGCGATATCAAATGTTGTGTTTAAAAAAGTAAATTCGACCATTGCCTATATCGAAAACAATGAAACTGATGATATGGTGAAAAGAAAATACATTGGTCGTGTGATTGAAAATTTGAAAATGTTTAATCAAGATATGAATGACGGTTATGCTGAAATTCCTTATTACAGCACTTTGTTTGAACATACTTATCAAATTATTCGAGGTTTACATAATAAAAATTTAGCACCTTATATAAAAGAGAATATTGGAAAAACGGTTTACTTATTGGCACCTTTATATGATACAGATATTGAAGCTACCAATGAATTGATGGCAGGAATCAGTGATAAATATCCTGAGATATTAATTAAAAAACTTAGAACCATTAAAGAGGCCTCCTCGGCAGATATTGTAGTAACCAAAGCAGCACCTCGAAGTCCAAAAATTATTTTAAATTATGCGACCTCAACAGCAGTTGAACGGGATATTGTGCGTAGAAATAAAGATCCTTATGTTCAAGCAATTATAAAAATTGCTGATAGTTGCACAACGCCTTTAAAAGGCATCTTTTTTGTTCAGGATTATTTAAAAGGTAAGATTTCGATTTCACAAATCAATAAAATAACAGCCAATGATGAAGAGTATTTTAAAAAATTGGTTGAAATGCGTCAGAATTATTTTACAGGTGATCTTCGAAAATCATACGATAAAGAACTTACCCATATTGCTTCATTATATGTAGCCAATATGAACGAATTACATAATTCGAGTGATGCGGTTCGATTTAAACAAATGGAAAAACTAACGGCTACTGAATTATATTATGTATTGGTATTTGGTAGCGACGATTTATATACGAGTAGTTTTTTAGGATGCTTTAATAGATTATTATCACGCATGAAACCTAAAGCGGGTGATGAATTTTTGAATGATTTAGGAAAGGATAAATTCAGAACTTTTATTCGATTGTGCGCCAATTATAATACGCTCTCATTATTTATTGCGACCATAAAAAAAGAAAATCAAACAGCATTGATGCGTTCTTTTGTGCAAGGTTTAGATAATACGTTTGAACAAGATTTAGAAGGTGCCACAGATGTTGCCAATTCATTTGGAAGTATAAATGATAGTGTTTTGATGGCGAGTATTACCCAAGAAATTAAAAATAGTAGAGAGCAAGATAGTATTGAAAACAATACAAGAGGTTTTCGAATCTATGATATACTTTATACCATGCTTACAGCAAGTAATGATTCAATCACGAAAAAATTTGGTATTCCACCTATTTCAGTCATGCCCTATACCCAATTAGTGAATGATAGTGGAGTCGTAGTGCAACAAGTTTTTTTCTTTGGTGATGTAGATGGAAAAGGTGTATTTAAATCCTATGTAAATGGTTTTTCAGCGGCCGATTGGAAAGTAAAATATGAAGAAAATTGGGTGAGAATAAGTTCAATAAAAGGCAAGCCCGTTGTGATTTATGCAAATAGACCTTTAGATGAACCCGACGATGAAGTGGCTCAGAATGCTTTACAAGATTTTTTAGATTCAAATAATATCAGACCAACCGTTATCATTCATCGTGGACATTCTTATCATCTTTCAAGTACCTTAGATCATATCAACTATATGCATAAAGTTGTTATACTTGGTGCTTGTGGTGCATATCAAAATTTATCAACCGTTTTAAACGCATCAGAGGATGCGCAAATTGTATCTACTAAACAAATTGGAAGTGGAAAAATTAATGGTCCCATCATTCGTGCATTCAACGATCGGTTGTTGGCAGGAAAAGATATTGATTGGATTGAAATGTGGGCTCAACTTTCACGACAATTTTCAGGTGGTGAAATGAAAGAACTGTTCAATGATTATGTGCCTCCATATAAAAATTTAGGTGCGATTTTCTTGAAGGCCTATCGTAAAATGGGGCAAACTGAAGAATAAGTTTCAAGTACTAATAATCAATCACTTGCTCTTCAATCATATTGGGGAGATCTCTAAAAGTATATTGTTGAGTTCGTAGTTGAGGCTCAAAACCTGCTTGTGTTATTGCATCCTGAATACTTTTATATGTAAAACGATGTGGGGCTCCCGCAGCGCTTACAACATTTTCTTCAAGCATAATACTTCCAAAATCATTGGCACCAGCATATAAACAAGTTTGTGCAATTTCTTTACCTACGGTAAGCCATGAAGCTTGAATATTTTTAATGTTTGGTAACATGATTCTACTTAAAGCAATCATACGAATATATTCTTCACCTGTGGTATCATTTTTTGCTCTTCGAATTTTGGCTAATAATGTATCAACATCTTGAAAAGTCCATGGTATAAATGCTAAAAATCCATTAGCGCTATGTGGTTTTTCGCTTTGAACTTCTCGTATCGAAACCAAATGCTCAAAACGTTCTAATAGGGTTTCAACATGCCCAAACATCATCGTTGCTGAACTTGTAATATTTAATTGATGTGCTGCCCTCATAATATCGAGCCATTCTTGGGCACCACATTTTCCCTTTGAAATCAATCGACGAACCCGATCATTTAATATCTCCGCACCTGCTCCAGGAAGGCTATCCATACCTGCATTTTTTAGTGCTTGTAAAACTTGTGTATGAGTGCTTTTTTCAAGTTTGGTGATATGGGCAATTTCAGGTGGTCCTAATGTATGTAATTTGATAGATGGATAAAGAGATTTTAATTCTTTAAACAAATCAACATAAAAACTGAGTCCTAATGCAGGATGATGACCACCTTGAAGTAATAGTTGATCACCGCCCCAA
>Ga0116157_10002201_pt1 | contig 19059 bp, 14 predicted proteins | sample AD_UKC048_MetaG_FD_89882 | JGI IMG/M metagenome (GOLD analysis project Ga0116157, IMG submission 89882) | Active sludge microbial communities of municipal wastewater-treating anaerobic digesters from USA - AD_UKC048_MetaG | ecosystem: Engineered > Bioreactor > Anaerobic > Digestate | place: USA...
AAAAGATATTAAAAAATAAAGACTCAAAAATAATTGTAATTATTACACTTTTAGGTTTAGCATCTACGTCTGCAATTGCACAAACAACACAAGAAGCATCAAAAATAAATTCTTTTAGTAATTGGGATGTTTATCTCTTTATAACTGTAATCATTCTTCTATTTGTAGTTGTTTTGACATTGGTGAAGACCCTATTTATTTTAATGGGCATTAAGAAAATTGAACAAGCTCAAAAAGCCGACGGCTCGAGTAAAGTGGTTACATGGTTTCAGAAATTTAATGAAACAGTTCCTATCGAAGATGAAGCAAGTTTGGATATGTCGCACGATTATGATGGCATTCGCGAATTAGATAATAAAATTCCATCATGGTGGACTTGGACCTTTATCTCAACCATTCTATTTGGTATCATTTACCTTTATCGAATGTTTGGAACAGAAACACTTCCAAATCAATTTGAAGAATTAGCACAAGCCAACTTAATTGCTGCAGAAGAAAAAACTGCTTATCTTAAAAAAGGAGCAAACAATGTTGATGAAAATACCGTGAAATTATTAAGTGCTGCCGAAATGGGAGATGCAGCTTCACTTTATGCAAAAAACTGTATTGCATGTCATGGAGATAAAGGACAAGGTGGTGTTGGACCAAATTTAACCGACGATTATTGGATCCATAAAGGTGGAATCAAAGACATCTTTTATTCATTAAAATATGGTTGGGCCGAGAAAGGAATGAAGAGTTGGAAAGAAGATTTTTCACCAATGCAAATTGCTCAACTATCGAGTTATGTAAAATCACTACATGGTACAAATCCTCCAGGAGGAAAAGAAAAGCAAGGAGAACTATATACTGAAGACGCTGCTGCACCAGCTGATTCTACACAAGCTATACCAGCAGCAGATTCCAGTGCAATAAAAAAATAAACATGGCAATAGACCCGCAAAACACCCAAACCGAAGACAAGTTTAGAGATAATATTTCAACGGTAGACACAAAAGGAAAAAGGAAATGGATGTATGTTTTTCAACCAAAGGGTAAACTATACAACTTAAGAACCTATTTTAGTATATTTTATTTAGTGCTTTTATTTGGATTACCATTTCTTAAATATAATGGTAACCCGATGTTCCTTTTCAATATAACAAAATCGAAATTCATTTTCTTCGGTCAAGTGTTTTTACCACAAGATTTTGTTTTGTTTGGAATTGGGATGCTCGTATTTCTTTTATTTATTGTTGTTTTCACCTTGATATTCGGACGTGTATTTTGTGGCTGGGCCTGCCCTCAAACCATATTTCTCGAAATGGTTTTTAGAAAAATTGAGTATTGGATTGAAGGACCGGCTAACAAACAACAAATTGCAGATTCGAAAGCTTGGACATCAGAAATGTATGTACGTAAAACCATCAAACATATCATCTTCTTCTTAATTTCGTTCTTAATTGCCAATACTTTTCTATCTTATATTATTGGTGTTGATGAATTATTGAAAATTATTAAAGAACCAATTTCAAGTCATGTCGTTGGATTTACAATGATTCTTATTTTCACCGTTTTATTTTATGCCGTTTTTGCATTTGTGCGAGAAATTAGTTGCATAGTAATTTGTCCTTATGGAAGATTACAAGGTGTATTATTAGATAAAAATTCAATCGTTGTTATCTACAATTATCTAAGAGGTGAACCACGAACAAAAAAGAGAAAGGAAACAGAGGAGAAAATCGGAGATTGTATTGATTGCGGCATGTGTGTAAATGTTTGTCCAACTGGTATCGATATCAGAAACGGCACTCAACTCGAATGTGTCAACTGCACTGCATGTATTGATGCTTGTAATATGATGATGAAAAATGTTGGACTTGAACCTAATTTGATCAAATATGGTAGTGAAAATGATGTGGCATCTGGCATTAAACCAAAACTGACTTATAGAATTAAAGCTTATAGTGTAGTCTTGGTAATATTACTTAGCATTTTAGTAGGATTACTTGTAACAAGAGACATGTTTGACTCAACTGTTTTGCGAGTGGCTGGACAAATTTTACAAGAAAATAAAGACAGTACTATAAGCAATTTATACAAAATAAAAATTGTAAGCAAAAGTGGATATACTGAACCTTATCATTTAGAGATTGATAGCAAAGATGCTCGCATTGAATATGTAGGAAAGAAATTAGATTCACTTAAATCGGGTGTAGAAAGCGAAGAAACTTTCTTTATTAAAGTGCCAGTTGAACATATCACCAAACGGAAAGAGAATTTGAAAATACTAGTAAAATCAGGAGACAAAATTATTCAAACTAAAAAAATTACCTTTATTGGTGAATACTAATTATGAAAAAAATACTTCATGCCGGAAATATTGTTTTAGTTGGATTTGGTGCAATGATACTTTTTATGAGTTATCTCGTTTTTCAATGCACACAAAATCCATCAGTAATGGTGAGTAAAAATTATTATGAGCAGGAATTAAAATATCAAGATATTATTGATGCTAGTGCGAATGCAGATTTTCATAAAGATTCACTCACCATGAATAAGCAAAATGGTGAAGTCATATTTCAAATTCCTAATTCAATTAATAAAGATATGAAGAGTGCCTCACTGCAATTATATAATCGTGCAGATGACAAAAAAGATCGCAAAATTGAGCTTACTAAAAATAAACAAGGATTGTATTCTGTTAATACAACCGAATGGGGACAAGGCAATTACCAACTTAAATTATCTATTCAAACAGACACAAAACAGTATTATAAAGAATTCAATTATTAGTTTATGATCCCAATAATTTTATCGGCGTTTGCTTTGGGTATTTTAGGAAGCTTACATTGTATAGGAATGTGTGGACCTTTGGTGATGAGCATGCCATTTCAAAAAGCACGAGGAGGTAAAATAGTAATTGCTAGTATTCTCTATCATATTGGTAAAGCAATAACCTACGCATTATTTGGGTTATTAGCTGGAACCATTGGCAAAGGATTTGTGTTTTTTAAATGGCAACAATCGCTATCCATTTTGGCAGGCGTCATTTTATTATTGATTACATTTCTTCCTTATCTTAAAAACAAAATCCATCTAGCGAAACCAATTCAAGAGGGTTTCAATAAATTATTTGCTTTAACTGCTAATCAAACAGGATTAAAATATTTTTTAGCATTTGGCTTTTTAAATGGTTTTCTGCCATGTGGCTTAGTCTATACTGCTTTAGCAGGAGCATCTGTTACAGCAACCCCACTCTATGGTATGTTGTTCATGTTATTTTTTGGATTAGGCACCATTCCTTCATTAACATCCATTATTCTATTTCAAAATAAATTGGGAACTAGGGCACGCAAGTATTTGTTTAGAAGTTCATACTATATTTCAATCATCATCGGTGTATTACTTATTTTACGTGGATTTAATTTGGGTATCCCTTATATAAGCCCACATATCAATCAAGAGACTAAAGAAATGGATTGTTGCCACAAAAAGCATTAATCTAAGAATTATTTATTCATTCATAAAGTCTGAATCTTATCTTGCGCCAAATCTAGTTTAGTGAATAAAATGTCGTTTACAATTATAATCTTCTTTTGGTTTATTTCATTTTCATGTCAAACAAAAGAGGATCAACCAAAATCTGAGGTTGCAGAGATCAATTACCAAGAATTGGTTGATCAAGTAAAAGAAGACAGTCAGTTGAGCATCTCTGATTCAGCAAATTTTTTGGATAAAAATATTTACGACCCTTCACGAGATAGTATGGGCATGTACTTTGATTCGCTAGAACATATTTATACTAAAGATAGCGCCATGGTGAAGCAATCAGGTATCAATGATTCAGGAGAATTAAATAAATCAATGCGACCAAATGAGATTTCGAATGCGAGCGATTCATTTTCAAACAATATCAAAAAAATAAATATCGAAGAGATTCGTGCTTTGAAATACAATCTTGATCAACTTCATAAAAGAGATACAAATAATTCAAATGGAGCAAAATCATGTAAACAAATTGATTGTCGAATTTGGGCACGAATAAATAAAACTAATCAGCAGCTTTATTTATACATAGATGGCAAAATGGTAGATTCATTCAAAACCTCCACAGGTGATAAAAAACATGAAACCCCTACAATGGACAGAAGGCCATCTGGACCATCCTTTCAGAAATATACTTCAAAGAAATTTCCAGGAGGAAATTATAATGGCTTGGGTAATATGCCCTATGTTGTTTTTATTAGAGGTGGATATGCTATACATGGAACTACGAAAGGCAATATACCTAAACTAGGTAAAAAAGCTTCTCATGGCTGTATCCGTTTACATCCAAACAATGCTAAAATATTTTTTGAATTAGTTAAACAAGTTGGATTAGAAAATACTTGGATTACTATTGAAGATTAAGCTAAAAAATTGAACTTGTCTATTTAGATTTTAATGATAATCCAAAATCTAAACCAAACCATAAAAGAGATTGCTTCCCCGAAGAAAAGTCGGGACAGGCCTTTGTCACAAGGACGGTACTAACCTATAAGTGCACGTCCATGCGAGGAGGAACAACGAAGAAATCTCAATGAATTGTTCAAACTCAGACTGCTTCGTGCCTCGCAGTGACGGCACTAACCTAAAAGTGCACGTCTTTGCGAGGAGGAACGACGAAGTAATCTTAATGAATTGTTCAAACTTAGACTGCTTCGTACCTAGCAATGAAACGCTTAAACATGAACGCCGTCATTGCGAGGCTCTGCGAAGCAATCTAATTAAAGAGTATAATCAAATTAACCTTAGTGTAATTTTGCGGATAAGCATTTAGATTTTTTAAGAATAAATTTCATATTTCTATCCGCTTGACATTCTTATTAGTTTGATTATCAAAATCAAAATTCTCTCTATTCAAAAGATTATATTTGCACGACTTAAAAAATAAAAAATTAATTTAATTTATGCAAAAGACTTGTGCAATAATTGGAGCAGGACCAGCAGGCATGGCAAGTGCAATTCGAATGGCAAACAAAGGATATCAAGTTACAGTATTTGAAGCGAATCAACAAGCAGGTGGTAAACTTACACAAAGTGAGGAGAAAGGCTATCGTTTCGATATGGGACCATCTGTATTTACGATGCCAAGCTTAGTTGATGAATTATTTATTGAATCAGGAAAAAACCCAAGAGATTACTATAACTATCTTTCGTTAGATCCTGTGTATCGCTATTTTTATGAAGATGGCACACGCATCGTTGCCTACAAATCACCCTCTAAATTTGCTGACGAAATTGCGGAAAAGACAACTGAAAATAAACAAACGGTTTTGCATTTTTTAAAAAACGTTGAGCGGAATTACAGATTGACTGCTGAAATATTTTTATATCATTCATTGCATAAAGCGCGTAATTTTTTTACATGGCGTGTTGCAAAGGGATTGTTGAATTTTGGCAAATTAGGTGCCTTCAAAACCATGAATCAAGAAAATGAACAAGCTTTTAAAGACCCGCGGGTAGTTCAATTATTCAATCGATATGCAACGTATAACGGTTCAAGCCCATATGAAGCACCCGCAACTTTAAATGTGATTCCGCATTTAGAAATAAATTTAGGCGCCTTTATTCCTGCAGGAGGCATGTATTCAATCACTAAAGCCTTGGTTGCCCTAGGTAACGATTTAAGTGTAAACTATCAGTATAATTCAAAAGTGACTGAAATAATAATCGAAAGCAAAAAGGCAAAGGGTGTAAAAGTAAATGGCGAAATACATCATTTTGATTGTGTGGTTAGTAATATGGATGTGTATAATACGTACAAATATCTTTTACCAAATATTAGTAAACCACTAAAAACACTTAACCAACCAAAATCAAGTTCGGCTATTATTTTTTATTGGGGTATTAAAAAATCATTTTCAGAATTAGGTCTACATAATATCTTTTTTTCTAATCAGTATGAAGCAGAATTTGATAGCATCTTTCATCAAAAAAAACCATTTTCAGATCCAACAATTTATGTAAATATCTCCTCTAAAAAAAATAAGGATGATGCCCCAGAAGGTTGCGAAAATTGGTTTACCATGATTAATGCACCGCATAATGATGGACAAACAAATTGGGATGAAATGATTGCTCAAACAAAAGAAGCGGTGATTGAAAAAATTAATCGAAACTTAAAAACTGATATCCGCCCATTCATTGAAGTTGAAATGATTTGGGAACCTCGTAAAATTGAACAAATAACATCTAGTGCATTTGGTGCTATTTATGGTAATAGCTCAAATAATAAATTTGCTGCTTTTCTTAGACATGCCAATTTTTCATCTGAAATAAAAGACTTATACTTTTGCGGAGGTAGTGTGCATCCTGGACCAAGTATTCCGTTATGCATGCTTTCAGCCAAAATCATGAGTGATTGTGTGGTTTAATAATTTGTATTCTTAGATATATATTGTTAGGCTTAGTAACAAGCGGGACGCTTACACATTCAGAGAAACGCCGATTAAAAATTCATTGTAAGGCTATTTGGAGAACGTGAGCCAGTAAAGTTTTGCGTCAAAACTTGTTTATTCATTTATCAGTACTAAAACTTCTAATATTGTATGGTACAATGAAACGCTTAGAAGATGCCGAGCTATAATTTCTTTTAAGTTAGAAATGAATTACATTTGAAGATCTAAACAAATGATATGAGAAATTGTTTCATGATTATTTCGATTGTTTTTTGTCATTTTATATTGACATCTTGTAAAAAAGAAGATAAGACAAAACACCTTTCAGAAAATATATATGTTGCTGGATTTGAGTCTAATGGGGTTAAATATCTTTCACATTATTGGAAAAATGGGGTTGGTATTAATATCAATTGTGATGATTTGTCTATTATACGTTCAATAGCTGTCGAAAATCAAGATGTATATTTAGGAGGTGAAATATACAATGGCTCGACCCGCGTTGCCGCTTATTGGAAAAATGGAACTTCTTTTATATTAGGCGACGGAACCAGCGATGCATATGTAACTTCAATTAGTATCGTTAACAACGATATATATGTTGCTGGTACCGAAGTGAATGGAACAAAATATAAAGCTGTTTATTGGAAGAACGGGATCGCTAAATATCTAGGCAACTCAAGCCAAAATTTCGCAGCTTCAAAAATTATTCTTAATGAGAAAGATATATATGTGATTGGAGCGGAGATAATTGGTGCAGATCATAGAGCTGTTTATTGGAAAAATGATTCCTTGATATACCTGACGGATGGAACTGATGATGCGGTAGCAGAAGCAATTTATGTTTCAGGAAACGATATTTATATTTGTGGTTATGAAATGAATGGCACAAAAAGTATTGCAAAATATTGGAAAAATGGAGTTCCAATTGACCTTAGTGATGGTAGTAAGAATGAGAAAGCTGTTGGAATTACAGTTGTTAATGGGGATATTTATGTAGCAGGAATGACATTAGATTATACTCCAACTTATACAATAGCGAAATATTGGAAAAATGGGGTTGCATTTAACTTAAACGATGGCTCTTTATCTGCACATACTGTTTCAATGAAATCTCACAATTCTGATGTATATATTGTTGGCTATGAATGGATAGATCATGTTAATAGAGTTGCTAAGTACTGGAAAAATGGTATAGAGGTTAAGCTAAACGATGGGACAAACGACGCAATTGCCCTTGATATAGTTATTACAGATTGACGTCATTCACAACGAATTAAGCTATTAAGATTAAGTATATAATTTATATTTTCGAATTTTATACGTCAAGTTAGCTAGAATTTATTTTTAGCGAGGTCATTGTTTTATTTAAATATAAGTTCAAATTACCTTAAGACCACGTCATGCATAATGCTTCTATCACTACGGAAAATTACAAGGGCTGATCTAATTATTGTTTATGGGATTTTTAATTCTTTAACTGAACAGATTATTTTTAACTTCTTTTGCAATCACAAGACGTTTTAACGATTATTAAAGTTCAACAGATAATTGTAATGTAAAATTTCGTGGCGCTCCTAATATAGCTGGGCGTTCGGCATAAACAGTGTTTAAAACATTTTTTATTATTAATGACGATCTCACTTCTTTTGTAAATTGATAGGCTAATCTAATATCCCAAATAAAAGTGCCCTTATTATATTTTTTTCTAAATTCTTGAATGGTGGTTGGCAATCCTGTGCCTAATTCAAAAATCACTCCGAATGGATTTTCTTCAGGTTTTGAATTCTCAAACACTTCATCAATATTTTGCATAAATGAATTGTATAAAACGGTTGTTCCAAGAGAAATTTTCCGCCATGAATTTTCAATATCAAATTTTACACTATGTCGATAACGATATTTAAGCGTATTTGAAGGTCCACTAATATTTGCTACTATGGCTGAATCTGGTCGCAATAATGTTGGATTCATATAAGTATATCCCAATATAAATTTCGAATTCATATGCCACATTTTCCCTTGTCCCATAACTGAAAGATCGAGACCGTTAATTCTGGTTTCGCCCACATTAATGGATTTAAATCCAAGATAATCTTGTGGATTATTGACTTGTCCTAAAGCTGAATCCTTTGGCAAAAACAATCCAAAATTAAATTCCATCATATCAGCGTATTCGGTCCAAAATGCAGCTAAATCAATAAACCCGAGCCATGATCCAATTTTATATCCTTGTTTTATGCCAATCTCACTACTCCATCCTGTTTCAGATTTCAATCCAGGATTTGGAAATACTTGTGATGCACCAAATGTTGTGCTCACAAAACGTTCGGCAATTGAAGGATAGCGATAACCTTGGCCATAAGATGCTCTTAAAAAAGTTGCTTTATCTAACTCATAATTGACACCCGCTCTAAAGACAGGTTTCTTTTCAAGTGTATATTGATCCACTTGATTCACTTCATAACGCGCACCAATAGATGTCCATAATTTATTAATTTTCTTTTCGAGTTGAACATAAGGCGCCAAATTAAAAACAGTATGATTGCCATACAACTCACCTATAACATTACTATAGCTTCCCATTAAACCTGCCACCACATTCACATTTTTCAAAATAATATTTTCGCTATTTAAAGATTTTTGAAATTGGTATTCGCCAAAGTATGTATCTGCTTTGGATGATTGTTGCTTTTCAGGAATATCATTTTTACTTCTAAACCAACGAGTGCGTAATGTATGTTTGGTTCCAGATTTAGTTGTATAAATAAGATATGGATCAACATTCATTCGTTGACCTTGATTTTTATTGACAGTGGTTGAAGAATCATCTAAACCACCAAATGGCTGATAGTATTTTGTTCCATTGATACTGTCGGGTTGCCAAAAAAAGAAGGTTTGACTTTTATTGATTTGAACATTTGAATTAACACCGTAACTTAAACCTTCAATCTTTTTTGAACGATAGCGCAAATTCAAATTGACACGTCCTCGTCTTGTAAGATCACCTTGCAGATAGGAATCTTCGCTAAACCAAGCAGATCCTAAAACCATATCGAGTTGACCAAATTTTTGAGCATGCATAAAATAGCCACCTTGAAAACCAGGTTGTTGTTTGCCCCACCATTTCCATGATTTATCTTTCGGGTTACCGAACATGCCATTATAAAGCATAGCTTTTGTTTTCGGTTTGTTTTTAGCAAATCCGGTTCTAAAATTAATCACGCCATTTAATGCAGAAGAACCATATAATGCAGAAGAAGCTCCTTTAAGTATTTCAATTTGTTCGCAATTTTCTAATGGCAAAAAATCCCATTTTGCATCACCAGCATCTGCAGTCAGCATGGGCATATCATCAACCAAAACCAGTACCCTACTGCCAGCTCCGTAACTCCAACCAGATCCTCCACGTATATTTACTTGATTTTCTACAACATCCACACCAGGAACCCTTTGCAAGGCTTCATCCATTGAATTATTGGCCGTATTCATAATTTGAGCCGGCTTAATCACCTCGATGGAGACAATTTCTTCGGCAGCTCTTTTTTCAAAACGACTTCCGCTCACTGTAACTATTTTCAATTCTTCAGTTTTAGAGACTAAATTTATATCTAAAACTTTTTGTTCATTTTCATTGATATCTATATCAATCATGAGTTCTTTATAACCTGTATAGGTAAATTTAATTAGATGATGACCGGCATTTAATTTCAAAAAATACTCGCCATTCAAATTAGATCTTGAAAAAGATTTTGTGTTGGATGAAACACCAACACCCACCAATAATTCTTGACTAACACTATCCTTCAAAATCCCTTTTAAAGTCGTATTCTGACAAAAAGTATACATAGGAAAAAATAAAAATAATAGGTTCACAATCCGTTTCATCTTCTAATAATTTTGAGTAAAGTAATAAATGATTATCTTTAAAAAAATATTTTATATGAAAAAAATTATTCTTCCTCTATTATTTATAGTATCGTCTGCATCATTAATGGCCCAAGTCTGTGTTCCTGGTGCGGTTACTGCTCCTAAAAATGCCTATATTCTGCCAGACAGTGCAACCAATTTTGCCAATGCTTGTCCAGGTACCTACTACGAACAAATTTTATATATTAAAGCTGCTAAAGACACCGCTATCACCGTTACAACGCCAATAGCTGGGGTAATTACTGCCGATATTGATTCATTTGTTGTTGATGCAAATATTATAGGCCTACCTTCTTATTTAACTATTGAAAGTGTTCCAACAGCTTTATTGCCAGCAGGTTCAGGATCACCTAAAAGCGATTATACAAGAATGGTGATTCCTGGTGATTCGTTAGCTTGTGCAAAAATTAGTGGCATGGTTCCAGTCGGAACGCCACCTGCAACACTGAATTTAACCGTTAAATTAAGAGTTTATACAAGTAATTTACATAGCACCAATATTGCGCTCGAACTTGGAATTCCAACAATTTATCCAGGCCGCAAAACAGATACATTGACAAATATTAATGATTATCGAATTATTGTTTTTCCAACCCCATGCTGGCCTACTTCAGTGAATACAGTAAATACATCAAATTTTAATTTGGTTGGCAATATTCCCAATCCAGCAAATGACCAAACACAAATTGTGTTCGAAAGTAACCTATCAACAACTTATCAATTGAAAATTGTGAATGCTGTAGGAGAAATTGTATTAACTAAAGTAATTCAAGCAGAAAAAGGAATGAATTATGTATCGCTACAAACAAATGAGTTAGCAAGTGGCATCTATATTTATTCTTTAACAGATGGTAAAAATTCTGTGAGTAAGCGAATGCAAATTCTTGATTAATCGATTATTATTTGAATCAGATAAATAGAGAAATTCCTTTCATCTTTTATTGGATTGAGTATATTTACTGCCAATAATAATTGTTATGAGTGAAATAATTTCTACATCAAAAGCACCTCAAGCCGTAGGCGCTTATCCTCACGCTCGTAAAGTGGGCAATTTACTTTTTCTTTCAGGCATTGGACCTCGAACGCCTATTACAAATGAAATACCTGGTTTAACTTTAGATAAGAATGGTAATTTCTTAAGTTTTGATTTTGAAGCGCAATGCCGAAGCGTATTTGAGAATGTAAAAATTGTTTTAGAAGAAAGTGGAAGTCAATGGAATAATTTAGTTGATGTCACTGTTTTCCTTGTGAATATGAAACGTGATTTTCATGTTTACAATAAATTGTATGCTGAGTATTTTAAAGATGCGCAACCATGTAGAACTACGGTTGAAATAAACAGCCTACCAACTCCCATTGCAATTGAATTGAAATGTATTGCTACAATTTAGATCTTGTCAATAGAATCTGATTTCTTCTTTCATCTTGACTTGAAATCCAGAGGCGCTTCTGCAAACTTTGGGTTTACTTTACCACCTCGGTAATACATGATCCGATACAACCATTCGGCATTTGAATATGAAGTAATGTTGCAATAGTAGCAGCGATATCAGTCATGTTCACATTTCGCTTTGTTGTTCCTTTATTGATGCCCCATCCAAACCACAACATTGGAATATGCGTGTCATAAGGATTCCAAGTTCCGTGCGTAGTACCTGTTGTAGCATAGGCATCAAACCATCCCGGATTTAAGAGCAATAATATATCACCACTTCGTTTTGAATTGTAACCATTGATGGCCATTTCTTTTAAGGTAGTTGGTAAAATAGCATTTTGAATTTGATCCATATCAATGGCAAATTGAATTTCATCATGAAAGCTCAACGTTTTTAGTATGTCCTTTTTAATCACTGATTCATCTAATTTTAAACTATCTGCAACTGTATGATTTAACCAAACAAAATTCTCTCCTACTTGCTTAATCAATCTATTTGATTTGTATTTAGCATTTAAAAAAGTATTAAGTTCATCTCTAAGTTTTGAAGAAAATGAAAAGCCAGCAGGAATTTTTTTATCCTTCAAAAATTGAGGATTATGTGCCACACCATGATCAGCCGTTAAAAACAAAGTATAATTTCCTTCACCTACTTGATCGTCTAAATAATTTAAAAAGCTTGCAATATCTCGATCTAAACGCAAATATGCATCTTCAACTTCAATTGAATTGGGGCCAAATTGATGACCAATATAATCGGGAGAAGAGCAACTTATACTTAAGAAATCTGTTATTTCACCTAATCCAAGTTTTTCATTTACAATTGCCTCTTTAGCAAAATCAAATACGATTGAATTGCCATAAGGTGTTTTTTTGATATCACTTAATTTCAGTTTTGAAGTGAGATGTGGAAAATTGGTAGAGGTTTCGCCACTAAACTTGCCTTCATAAGCATTATTATCATTCGTGCTTTGAGTATATGTTTCAATAGGAAATAAGGTAGCCCAATTTTGATCCATATATTGCTTAGCAATATTTTTATTATTAAAAGTAGCAACCCACGATGGAAGTTCTTTGGTATAAAAACTACTCGTCATAAATACGCCGTTTGAATCATCCATCCAATAAGCTGCATTTGCAGTGTGTCCACCAGGCAATATGGAGGCTCTATCCTTAACCGAGATGGCAATGGTTTTTGATTTAAAATTAGTCGCTAATCGCAATTCGTCGGTAATGGTTGAGACTAATAAATTTTTAGGACTCATTTTACCTGCTCGTTGAGTTCCTCCAACTGAAGTCACACTAGCATCATCGGTACAATAAACATCATTGCCTGTAATTTTATCAATCCAATCATTACTTGCAATTCCATGAAGAGCGGGCACACTGCCTGTAAAAATACAAGTATGTCCGGGTGCAGTGTAAGATGGCAAATAATTGATAAACATGTTTTCACAATTATTGCCATTTTGCATCAATCGTTTAAAACCTCCATCCTCATATCTATCATAATAACGATATAAGAAGTCGTATCGCATTTGATCAATCACCAATCCAACCATTAATTTCGGTCGGTTGAAATTTTTGTTGTTCTTCTGTGCGTAAGCATTCAAAGAACAAAGCAATACTAAAGTCAATAAATACTTCATCTATTCGTTATTTAAAATTGATTTGCAAAAATGGTGATTATTAAACTTAGTTACTACTCTTTTTTGTTTATTTTTGCCGAAACTTAATAATAGAATAATATATGGCAGATTTATTTGAGAAATTTTCGAAAAACAAAGGTTCTTTAGGGCAATATCAAGATAAAGCACATGGATATTTTGCATTCCCTCGTTTAGAAGGTGAAATAGGAAATAGAATGATATTTCAAGGAAAGGAAAGAGTAATTTGGAGTTTAAACAATTATCTTGGGTTAGCCAATCATCCAGAGGTACGTAAGGCAGATGCTGATGCTGCATCAAAATATGGTTTAGCATTACCAATGGGTGCACGTATGATGAGTGGAAATTCGGTATTACATGAGCAACTTGAAAATGAACTCGGAGCATTTGTTGGAAAAGAAGATGCCTTTTTATTAAATTATGGATATCAAGGAATGGCGTCTGTTGTAGATTCTCTTTGTAGTCGACGTGATGTGGTTGTTTACGATGCTGAAAGTCATGCTTGTATTTTAGACGGTTTACGCATGGTACCAGCGCATCGTTATGTGTTTAAGCATAATGATATGGAAGATTTTGAAAAGCAAATGGTACGTGCTACAAAAATGATTGAAGAAACGGGTGGTGGTATTTTGGTAATTACAGAAGGTGTATTTGGAATGGCTGGTGATATGGGCAAACTTAAAGAGATTTGCGACTTAAAATCTAAATATGAATTCAGATTATTAGTTGATGATGCACACGGTTTTGGCACTATGGGTGCTACAGGTGCTGGTGTTGGAGAGCATCAAGGTTGTCAGGACAAAATTGATGTATACTTTTCAACCTTTGCAAAAAGTATGGCAAGTATTGGTGGTTTTGTAGCAGGGTCAAAAGATTTAATTAATTATTTTAGATATAATTTACGTTCTCAAATATTTGCAAAAGCCTTACCGATGCCATTGGTAGTGGGCAATTTAAAGCGACTAGAATTATTAAAATCATCGCCAGAATTGCGTGAAAAGTTATGGGCCAATGTTCGTTCATTGCAAAAACAACTAACTGAAAATGGTTTTGATATCGGTAAAACAGATACGCCAGTTACGCCTGTTTATATGCATGGCGGGGTAGCTGAAGCAGCTCAATTAATTATGGATTTACGCGAAAATTATAATATTTTTTGTTCTATTGTTGTCTATCCGGTGATTCCAAAAGGGCATATCATTTTGCGTTTAATTCCAACAGCCGTTCATACAGAAGAGGATATTACTCAATCCATTGATGCGTTTAAAGCTGTTAAACATAAATTAGATAATAAGCTTTATCCTCAAGAGCTTCCGATGATGGCTTAGTGTTTAATTGAAGTTTCACTTTTGTAATTAGAGGTATAGATATTATCTCATTGTGGATGAGTATTTAGATATTCTTTTAAATTAGTCTATCTAATTCTTACTTGTTATGCATTGTTGTATTAAATTTAGGTCTCAATAATATTTATGCGTATTTTTTTCATTGTGCTCTTATTCGGTGCACACTACCTAAGCTATGCTTCAGACATACCTAAATTTGGTAATATTCAAAAATCAGAATTAGAATTAAAATTTTGTGATTTCGAAAAAGATGCGAGTGCAATGATTCTCTATAAAACAAACGATGTGTATTTATTAGATAATTCAACCATTCAAGATATCAAAGTAAGAATTAAAATTTTTTCAGATAAGGCTGAATCCTATTCTAATATCAAAATAAAATATGACCCAGAGGTTGAAGAAACAATTGAAGATATAAAGGGCACGACCTATAATTTAGTTGATGGCAAGATCATTGAAACAGTGTTAAAAAAGGATGCTATTTTCAATGAAGATGGCATAGGTGGCGATAATGCGAAAATTTTTGCAATGCCAGCAATTAAAAAAGGATGTGTTTTTGAATATAAATACCGAATAAAAAGAAGGTATTCTATCCTTTTCCCTTCTTGGTATTTTCAAGATAAACTTCCAACCTTAATATGTCGATACACATCTTTAATTCCGCCAGCTTTTCAATTAAGAGACCGACAATTTGTAAACTTGCCAATTGAAAAGGAAAAGAATGAACGTGGTGATGGTACTGAGCTAAAATATACAATGCGCAAATTACCTGGCTTGCAAGATGAAATTTTCATGAGCTCGCCTTATGATTATTTACAGACAATTCATTTTGAATTAGTTGAATTTTCATCTCGAAATAAACAAAATTATTTCTTTGAGCCAAGTTGGGAGAAGGTTTTACTTTCAATGAAAGAAGGTTTGATAGCTAATTATTTTTATGATCTACTAGATCGAAGAATTTTTGATGATAAAAACTACTATGATAGTTTGGAACTAATAAAATCCCCCATTGAAAAACTAAATTTTATATATCATTATGTTCGATCAAATATGACATGGAACTTTAGTGAAACATTTTATTCTATTAGAGGTCTTAAACATGCTTGGCAAAACAAAAAAGGTTCAAGAGGCGAAATAAATTTGATACTGTACAATCTTCTTAAACAGGAAGGGTTTAAAGTATATCCCATTTTAACCTCAACAAAAGAAGCTGGTGGAATCAATAAATTTTATCCTACAATTCGTCAGTTTAATACCATGGTTACAGAAATTCAAATTGATAATCAAATTTATTATCTTGATGCTAGCTCAAAAAAATGTCCGTACACAATTATTCCACCCGAATTAAATTATACATTGGGATATAAGATATTGCCAAAAAGTTATGAATGGGTAGAAATAAAATCAATCAATAGAAATTATAAAAACACATCAATCATTCTTGCAGAACTAGATGAAGTCAATTCAGTTTTAAAAGGTGATATACAATTTAGCAGTATTGATTATGCTCGTTTAAGACAATCAGAGATTCTAAGTTTAGGAAAAGGAAAATATATTGATTCAATGATTTACTTGAAGAATGGTTTATCAATAGAGGATATTAATCTTAAAAACGAAGAGAACGAATCAAATCCTCTCATACAAACCTTACATTTCAAACAGCAATTACAAAAAACAGATGACTATTTATTCTTTAATTTGAATTATATCCCAGAATTTAATAAAAATCCTTTGCTGACTGAGACTAGATATTCGGATATTGATTTCGACTATTTTCAAAATTATTCTTCTCGAGGCACAATATCGATTCCATCAACTTTTAAAATTGAAAGTATGCCCCAAAATACAACCATCTTAATGCCTGATTCAAGCATTTCCGCAAAACGGATAATTACATTTGATGAGGGAATACTTAGTTATAAAATCGATATAGAATATAATCGACTTAATTACCCATTAGAGGCCTACGCCATACTAAAAGATTTTTATAAGAAGATGTATGATATGCTCAATGAAAATATAGTTATAAAAAAACTTTAAATGATCTTGTTCTCGCAAAGGTTTTTCACGTTCATTGTTTTCATCTTATTTACTTTAAGAGGTGTTTGTCAAAACAACGATACAAGCTTATCAAAAAGGGCTTCGTCCATCGTTTTAAATGAAAGTATTTCGATAGTAGTGAGTGATATTCAAACCGCGAGTCAAACGATTAAAAAGAAAATTAAAATTCTAGATGAGAGTGCCTCTAGCAAGCTCATTTTCACAGAATATATTGACAAGTTTAAAAAAATAGAAAATCTAAAAATCACTGTATTTGAAGATGATGGAATTCAAAAAAGTGCTATCTATTCAGAGAGAGATATTCAAAAAGAAATTTGGGGAGATGGGCTTGTAGATGAAGGTTTTCTGTATTATTTTCAAATACCACATCATCATTACCCAATCACATATGAAATAAGTTGTAAAAAAATTTAAAGGTCTATTGAATTATCCGAGTTATCATTTTATACACCCAAATGAAGAGGTAAAGGAATCTATTTTTACAATTAGTGTTCCAAGTGAACTAGATATCTATTACAAAGCTTATCAGACAAATATCGAACCAACTCGAATTGTAACGAAGAATCAAATTCAGTATACCTGGCAAGTTACAAACCTTGATCCCATTTGGAATGAAAAAGGTTCAGCAGAATTTTATTCAATATCTCCAAGGATTGAAATATCGCCATCAAAATTTAAGCTCGACGGTTACGAAGGTAGTATGAGTTCATGGATTGAATTTAGCAAATGGTATGCTTCACTTGCCTTAGGTGAAAATGTGATTCCAATAGAATTAAAAAAAGAACTTAAATTACTTGTTGCGAGTGAAACCAATGAAATTAACAAGGCAAAAAAAATTTACGAATATTTACAATCAAATTATCGATATGTGCTTATTGCGTTGGGTATCGGTGGTTATAAACCATATGCTGCAAGCAAAACATATCAAACAAAATATGGAGACTGCAAAGCACTCAGTAATTTTATGCAAGCAAGTTTGAGAGAAGTGGGTATTAAAAGTTATCAATGTTTAATCAATGCAGCATATAATGAACTCCCCATTGATACAACCTTTCCTCATAATCATTTTAACCATGTTATACTTTGCATACCACAAAACAAGGATACTATTTGGCTAGAGTGCACAAGCAGTGAGAATGAATTTGGATTTTTAGGGTCATTTACCGAAAATAGATATGCACTATTAACTGATGAGCTTGAAGGAAAATTAGTTCAAACTCCTAAAAGTAACCCACAAAATAATAATTTAAATTCACATTCGATTATAGCACTCAAAGAAGATGGAAGCGCTTCAATAGCCACAAAATTGAATGTCACAGGCGATTTTGTTTCTCGCTTTAAATATTTTTTATTGGAAAGTGATGAGAATCAAAAATTAGAATACTTAATAAATTATTTAAAATATAAACAGGCTGATATAACTACATTTGACACAATTTCAGAGTTCAAAAAAACAAGTTTTAGTTTCGAAACTCAATTCTCAAAATTGCCAAATATTATAACAAATGAAAAGATGTTTTTAGATATTTCAATATTGGATTTGGTTGGGATGAACTTAACCAAATACACAAACAGAAAAACTGAATTTTGTATTGAGTTTCCTAATTGCAAAAAGGATACAACTGAATATCTTCTCCCGGCTGGATCAAAACCAACATTACACAATATAAATTATACATCGGACTCTGAATTTTTCAACTATGAATCTAGTTATATAATGGATACCGATAAGAATTCATTGTCTATTATAAGTTCGTTGACGACAAAAAAACATAGAATTAATGCCAATGAATATGATGCTTTCTATCTTGATTATCAGAAGATTCAAGAACATAGAAATAGAAAAATTATTCTACTAAGATAAGAAGAAGAATTTTTAAATTATATAAATTGAACTAGACGTCACAATATGAATTTGAAATATAAACGCCCTCAACAATCTATTGCAAAATTGCATAAGTCGCAAAATTCATTGAAGGCTTTCTTGTAAATGTAGAACCATTTATATAACCTTGCACTAGCTCAGCTGTTCCTGATTCGCCTTTACAATCAGACACAGTGAGATAAGTTGAACTTACAAGTATACCTGCCTTTTTTACCTCAACAATATGTTTTTTAGTATTGAGCGTTTGGAAATTCATCAAGGCGCTATCTTCAGTTGCGGAGGTAGAGGCATAAAGTTTACCTTTAAATTCACT
>Ga0116157_10002202_pt1 | contig 19056 bp, 17 predicted proteins | sample AD_UKC048_MetaG_FD_89882 | JGI IMG/M metagenome (GOLD analysis project Ga0116157, IMG submission 89882) | Active sludge microbial communities of municipal wastewater-treating anaerobic digesters from USA - AD_UKC048_MetaG | ecosystem: Engineered > Bioreactor > Anaerobic > Digestate | place: USA...
ACGGCTATTACTCGATCAATAAACTTATTTAGGTTTTTTTGCTCTTCTATGTAATCAAATGACGTTTGAATAAAACTCATTACAAAGCTGAGCACAAAAGCCAAAATAATACCTATTTTGGCTAATTGGAAAGAAATACCATGAATAAACGAGGGAGTCTTATCTTGCATGGATGGGGGCTTTCCGGTCAAAGTAGTGGTTGTTATAGCTTGGGTATGATTAGAGTTTGAGCGCCAATACATAGCCTAAGCAGGCTATAAAATCTGCGTAGAATCGCCAATTATGACGCCTGTTTGCAGTATAGATTAAACTGCCGGATTGGCATAAGCAAAACCAGAATTTACCTACTTTTGGCGCCCCCCCTCTTCACTTGTTCACTTACTGCTCACCCCTAAAAAGCCTTGGAGACTGAATTGGCTTAACCATTGCTGTAGATTGGCTGTTAAGCCTTTTGTTCAAGTGCACTGCGTACTAGAATGGCTGCACGTTTCAATCTATTCGCAAGACTGTGTCTCCCATGATTAGCAGAGCCAATAGAAAAATATCTCCGACATTTCTTGAGGTTTAGCAATGCAATTCCGATTTTCGTTTAGCTTTTTCAGCAGATGCCTATTGCTGAGTGTAATCGTTTGTTCCTTGGCGCAAGCCGCACCTGACACCAAACCTAAAAAAGCCAACGCAAAAAAAGCCACCCCTGCTGCAACTATTGAAGCACCTGGCTCTAACGCACGCAAAGCAGAGCGCAGTTATTATGTAGCCGCGCAAACGGCTTTAGAAAAAAAACAGATCACTCGCTATAGAGAGTTATTACCTCGCCTTAAGAACTACCCTCTTTTACCTTATTTAGAATATCAAGAGCTCGGTGAGCGACTAATGGCTCTGCCCACTAAAGAGGTGGAGCAGTTTTTTAGCCGTTATCCCAACTCTTACTCAGCAGAGCGCTTGCGTCACCGTTGGTTGCGCGCCTTGGCCATTAAAGAAAAATGGCCAGAATACCGCCGCTTTTATGATAGCAATCTGACCGATCCAGAACTTGCCTGCTTAAATTTACGCGCGCGTCTAGCCACAAATGACAAAACAGCTTTAAAAGATGTTGAAGCACTATGGAATATAGGAAAACCACAATCCGCGGCCTGTGACCCTGTATTTCAGGAGTGGAAAGAAGCCGGTTATTTAACGCCTTCACTGCTGTGGAGCCGCCACCTAAAAGCCGTTAATGCCGGCGAAATTAGCCTCGCAGCCAGCTTGGTTCAAGAGATGTCGCCAGCACAGCAAGCCCCAGCTCTACTTTATGAAAATGTTGCGCAGAATCCACGCTTGATTTTACAACCTGAACACTTCAAAGCACTGACACCCGAAAGCCGTGCAAGTATTGCACTTGGCCTTGAAAAATACGCAGAAACCGATGCCCCGGAAGCCTTAGATCTGTGGAAAAACTACGTAAAACGCCGCGACTTTACCACCCATGAAAAAGTTCATATTACCTACTCCATTGCCCGCCAATTAATTCGTCAGGATCATGGCCAAGCAGCTGCAGAGTTAGTTTCAGCAACACCAGATCTCAGTCACTCAGAATTATTAGAAGCATTAATTCGCGAGGCACTACAACAACAAGATTGGGAAAAAGCCTTTAGCTGGTTACTGCGTCTGCCTGCGGAAAGCCTAAAAACCGAGCGCTGGACCTACTGGCAGGCACGTATAACGGAACAGCTCAAAATTAAAGAATTTAATGGAAAAACCCCAAAAGATTTTTATGCTCAGGTTGCCGCCACGCGAAGTTTTTATGGCTTTTTAGCCTCAGATAAATTAGGGATTGCTTACAGCCTGCTCGACAAGCCTCTGCCAATTTCCAAAGAGCTTATGACTAAAATTGAAGCCGAACCAGGCATTCAACGCGCGCGCGAATTTTATGTGTTGGGTGAGCTAGCCTCGGCAAATCGCGAATGGAGCTTTACGACTAATCGCTTACCCACTACTGAAGCGATGGTCGCGGCTAGCCGCTTGGCAGATCGTTGGGGCTGGTACCGCCAGGCAATACAAACCATGCAAGACTCGGAATATTGGGATGAATTGTCTGTGCGTTTCCCCATTCCCTATCAAGAACACGTCAAAGCTGCCACGCGGCAAACATCCATAGACCCGCATTTTATTTTCGCCATTGCGAAACAAGAAAGTGCGTTTAATAGCGATGCAAAATCACCCGTAGGCGCTACGGGCTTAATGCAACTAATGCCAACAACAGCCAAAGAGACCGCTAAGAAAGCTGGCCTTGTGTATCGCCCACAGGATTTATTGCAAGCTGACAAAAATATTAACTTAGGCAGCCGCTACTTAAATCAATTACTCGGTTCTTTTTCCGGCAACCGCATTCTCGCTGCCGCCGCTTACAACGCTGGCCCTTCGCGGGTGAAAAAATGGATGAATAAAAACGACATAAAACTGCCTTACGATGTTTGGATAGAAACTATCCCCTACAAAGAAACTCGTTTTTACGTGCAGAATGTTTTATCTTTTGCGGTGATTTACGCCTATCGTACAGGCGTTAAACAGCCGTTTATTACCCCACAGGAAGCCGCTAGAGATTTGTAAAAGCTAGGTTTCACCATAAAAAAATGCCCAGAAGGGCATTTTTTTATTAGAGTTTAATGATTTCTCGTAAACGTTTCTGCACCACCTTGGCGAGCTCATCGGGTTGGAACTTGGAGAGAAAATCATTACAACCTACTTTCTCCACCATGGCTTTGTTAAAGCTACCGCTCAAGGATGTATGTAATACGACATAAAGATTTTTAAGTGCGGGATCTTTTCTTACTTCTGCCGTTAATCGATAACCGTCCATTTCTGGCATTTCCGCATCAGTGATGAGCATAAAAATCTCTTCATCAATACTGCGCCCCTCGCGCACCCACTGCTGCAATTGCTTCAACGCCTGCAGACCGTCCTGAACATAAACAACTTCAATACCCAAGTTTTGTAGAGTCGCTTGCACCTGCCTCACAGCAGTTGGGGAGTCATCGGCCATTAGCACTTTAAGCTTGCGCTTTTTGGCCTCAATCGCCAAATCTGCATCTAACACCTCTGCAGAGACTTGAGTATTGTAAGGAATTATATCGGCCAGAACTCGCTCAACGTCCAAGATTTCGACTAGTTGATCATCCAAGCGCGTAATGGCTGTTAAAAAATGACCGCGCCCCGTGCCTTTAGGGGGAGGCAAAATTAACTCCCAATTAAGATTAATAATACGATCTACCGCACCAATTAGAAAAGCCTGAACCGAGCGATTGTATTCCGCAACAATGAGATTGGCATTTTCCATATCGGTAAGAGGCCCAGCACCAATAGCGGCACTTAAATCAATAACGGGAACCGTTTGACCGCGCAAGTAAGCAACGCCCTTCACATGCGGATGACTGTGAGGTACGGCGCGCAATACCGGCACCTTAACCACCTCTTGCACCTTAAATACATTAATTGCAAAAAGCTGCCGCCCGCGCAAACGAAACATCAACAATTCAAGGCGGTTTTCACCTACCAACCGAGTGCGTTGATCAATGGAATCCAGTAATTTAGACATTCAATAGCCACTTTGTAACGACTAAAAGTATATTTTTTGAGCGGGAGCCGCCCAATCCTTAAATCAGTATAGGCCAGATAAAAAGGTGCGCTAGATTTCTAGTGTCAAAACACGGGTGATAATGTCGTCTTAATTTGTGTAGCACTCATATCGAGCTACACTTGAACTATGTTCTGTTGCGGCCGCGCTCTTTATTATGTCTGACTCGTTCCCACTATTAGCACGCCAACCTATATTCAACACTCAAATGAAAGTAGTTGGTTATGAATTATTGTGCCGTTCAAGCCAAGTCAACCAAGCCAATTTTAGTAATGGCGATGCCGCCAGTTCACAAGTATTGCTCAATGCATTTACCGAACTCTCAATCGGCAACGTTGTGGGTGGGCATCTTGCTTTCATTAACTTCACCCGCAATCTCTTGGACACACCCCCGCCATTTGACCGCAAACAACTAGTGATTGAGGTACTCGAAGGTCAGAAGGTAGATGCGGCCATGCTGCTTGCACTAAAAGTACTACGCGAACACAAATACACTATTGCTCTGGATGATTTTGTTCTCACTCCAGAAACTCAACGTTTAATCCCCTACGCGGACATTATTAAGCTGGATGTTTTACAGCTCTCCCCACAACAGGTTTTAGCACACGTAAAGCACATAAAGCCTTTTGGTATTCAGCTGCTGGCAGAAAAAGTAGAAACCTATGAAATGCTGGAGTTTTGTAAAACGGCCGGCTTCGATTTATTTCAAGGCTATTTTTTAGCGCGCCCTCAAATCATTACCGGGCGCAAAATGTCAGACAACAAACAGTCGGTTTTGCAATTATTGTCTGCACTGCAAGACCCCGATATACCCGTTGAAAAAATTGAAAAAATGCTGGCGCGCGATACCGTCTTAAGCTTTAAATTATTGCGCTTAGTAAATTCTGCCGCATTCGGTTTAACGCGAAACATAGATTCTCTCAAGCAGGCCATTATGCTACTTGGTCTGAATAAAATTAAAAATTGGGTGAATATTCTCGCCATGTCTAACTTGGGCGATAAACCTCATGAACTTAGCGTTTCTGCATTAACACGTGCACGCATGTGTGAGCTTATTGCCAATCAACTAAGCGGTAAAAATAGAGCTGATGGGTACTTTACGGTAGGTTTACTATCCACTTTGGATGCATTTATGGATGCGCCAATGACGACATTATTAGACAGCATTTCATTGAGCAAACACATCAATGATGCCATTCTCAAACAAACAGGTAGCGAAGGGAAAGTGCTAGAAATTACCACCGCTTACGAAAGAGGTGAATGGGAAAAAATTGATTGGAATTATCTAGCAGAAAATAATATTAACGCAGAACAACTGGCTCAGATTTACATAAGCACTTTAGATTGGGTAAACACAACGATTAACGATTTAGGTATAGGCGAGAAAGATAAATAGAGTAAAAAATATAACCCAAATCAACAAGTCATATCTGAGCAGAAAACTCCGCAAAACAAATATCCACCTGTTCTGCCGTAAATGGCCAGTTCAACTCAGCGAAATTCTCACCTACCCCCAAGACTGGAATACGTAAGCCGTAGCATTCAATCATTTCATCGCTCGTTGAAATATCAATTTCCGCCAAACGAAACTGATATTTCAGCAATAGTGGCCATAGAATAACTTTTGCCTGCTCACAAAGATGACAACCGAGCGTTGAATACAAATAAATTTTCACTGAATCAATTAACGTTTAAAAATAAATGCAGCAATGACCACCGCCGCTAAGATTGCCAGCACAATTAAACCACCCTTACCAGAAGCACTGGGCGCTGAGGGCTTTTCCTTTTTGGCAAAACTATGTTGCGTGGCAAACTTATCACTAGCCGAATTAGGCTTTGACGAAGCTGACTTAGCTGCGGGAGGCGTGTTAGGTACAGGAATCGATCTAACAGTTGTTTTAGCCATCTCATCGGCAGGCCCCATTACCCCGAATGTTAAGGCGTCAAAACGTAATTCGTCGCCGCGCTTTACGCGCGCCTCCATAACTTGCTTGCCATTGAGAAAGGTGCCATTAGCGGAACCCAAATCTTTTACAAAAAGTGCGCCATCAATAATCTGCAGCTGGGCATGTCGACGTGATAGATGAGCAGCGGCAAGGCTAATATCACAATCTACAGAGCGACCTATGACTGTAGTATCTTTCAATGGAAAAACGCGGTTTGCCAATGCGGTATGATTCGCTTTGAGTGCCCACCCGGTAGTAGGTACAGAACGCATTTGGGTTGCATTTGCAGCTTCAGATGAGCTTACTTTAGATTCGCGCTTTGGGTCTATTACAACCAGCTCAATCGCGCCCAAGGTGATTTCATCATCAACTTTGAGCGTACAAGCTCCGATGACATCTACAGTATTTACTCTCACAGGCTTGAGCGGTTGGAGGTTTTTTAGAGTTAGCGTTTCATGACTTACGTGAACTTCAAAATGTTTGTCGGCCACATGAGGATCGTCAACAACCAGATCGTTAGTTGCAGAACGCCCAATACTGATCATGGGTTCCACTAACCATACCGAATTATACTTATTATTTTTATAGCGAATCTTTAGCATAGTGAAAGCAACCTAAAGCAATATATGTAGGCTGGATAATGCTATAGGTGCCCCCCCTTTTCAAGCACCGCATCTAGGCTTTTTATTAAACCAAGATAATAAGGCCCTATTTTCTATGGGTATTTATCGACAAGCTATTATTCCGAGGTAAAAAGACTCTGTACTAAGGTAGATACAAGCTAAAACACCCTCCCCCCAGAGCACTCTGATTTGTCAGACGAATAAAGCCTTGCTGGGCTTTATTTCGATGCATAAGTGCCACCTTATTTGCAAACATCAACCCCAAATGGGGCCTGCCACTTGCAAAATTTGCGCGCGTTTCCGCAAAGGTAGATGCATTAAGCATATCCTCAGGGTAGCCTGGCCCGTCGTCTTCCAGGGTAATGCAGAGCCCTTCTGCCGTTTGCTGAGCGGATAGGAATAACTTGTTCTTGGAGTAACGGGCGCAGTTAACCAAGATATTATTGATGACGCCCCCTACTAAATCGCTGTCAAAATAACCCGTTAAAGACTCGTCGCACTGCAACACAAGTTCGAGCTGTCGGGTTTGCAGTAAGCCATGATTACGCGCAATCTGCTCGCTCAGCACATCTATTACCATGCACTCTTCAATATGTGCCCGCACCTGATCGTGATCCAACCTATAAAGCGACAACAACTGAATTAGCTCGCTATTAATTCGCGCCGCCTCATACTCCAACACAGCATAGGACTTTGCATGGTCGTTATTTTGTGGTGGATACTGCACCATAACCTCAGCCAAGGTATTCAATAACATACCTAGGGAGTTCTTCATGTCGTGCACACTGGAAGCAAGGACGAAGGAAAAATCAACTTCTTGAACATCTCGATTCATAATATCGCTACCTTTATTCAAAGCTTTTATTCACAGTCTTCATTCGCTGTTCCAATTTGCCGAATTAGTTCGTTGTCTTGGCCGATGCCACAATTCCACGCAAGAGTTCTTCCAGCTGGCGGAAACGCTTAAACTGCGCATGGTTATCGGGAATGATTTTTCGAATGTAATCCATAGTCTGCTGCATTGCCGTCAACAAGGGCGCCTTTTCCGGCTCCTGCTTAAAGCTACCCATCAGCGCCTGTACCAAATTTAAACGCAGACCAATGTGTTGCGGGAAATCTTGCAGCGCGCTGGTAAAACAATTCACCGCACGCCCAAAATCTTTGGCTTCATAAAATGAGATGCCGTCTTTATTGATCTGCGCCACCAGTGCTTTATTTTTAGCACTGCAGGGTTCATCCAGCAGGCAATCTAATTTTTGTAGTTGATCTTCGTCTCCCTCATATTCGCTCAGTAAATCAGCGATAATTTTATCGCTCTCGGCTTTATTACCCAGTTCGCGCAGAGCTCGCACCAACTCAATACGGGTATCCAAGGTTACCGCTGAGGCATCGGCATCAATAATTTTTTGCGCACTCACCAATACTTCTTCTGCTCGACGCTCTTCACCCGACGCAACACACAGTTGCGATTCTAATAATAAAGCATTCATTTTTACGCTATTAGTTTTACCAAAACGTAACGGAATTTCACCGATTACTTTCAATGCATCGCGCAGTATGGGGGCTGCCAAATTTTTATCTAACTTGGCTAACTGAATGCCGGCATGCGCAAAGCTTTCATGAAATTTTATATTGTCATGGCAAGAATTTTCACCAATTTTAACTGCTTTGCGATAGGCGTTAGCGGCACCCAAGAGATCATTATTTTTAAATGAGACATTGCCAAGCTCCTGCTGACGCAAAATTGATAGCGGCGATATATCCACCGCTTTTTGTAACACCTTTTGCTGCCCCTGATAATCGCCACGCTCTGCCATAATACTTGCCAAAACATCATAGGCTTTTAAATTTAGCGGATTAAATTGAATAATTTCTTCCAGCCATTGCTGTGCACTCAAAGCATCTCCTTGCATTTTTTTGGTTTGCGCCATGCCCAACATAGCCCAATCCAGTTGACGCACATCTAAAATATTACGATATAAAGCTTCTGCCTTTTCAAGATCCCCCACTTGTAACAGCATACGCCCCAACATTTTTTGGCAAGAGCCCGTGTAACGGTTGCCCGCTGCAATTTCTGCTTCGCATAAATGAATAGCAGATTCTACATCTTTGTCTTTTAGCGCTTTATAAATGGGCGCTAGGGTCATGCGCTGCTTAAACAGCCGCTCAAGCCTTTGCCCTAGGGTTTGACCTGTAATAGGTTTGGTAAGGTAAGCGTCTGGCTCATAATCGTAAGCGGCCATAATGATGCTTTTGTTAGACTCAGCTGACACCAAAACAAACAAGCTGTCGCTATTTAACGTAGGTTTGTGGCGTAAAACTTCTAAAATTTGCTGACCGGTTTTCCCCTTGCCAAGATTTTGATCACATAGAATCACATCGTAAACTTTGGAACTGCAGTAACGCAGTGCATCGTTACTAGAGGCAACCGAATCTACGGTACCAATACCAAATTCCTGCAGCATTTTTGACAAAGTGATACGAAAGCTTTCAAAGTCATCGACAATCAAAGCCTGTAATTTTGCGTAGGGGTTCTCAGCCATAGGTACAATCTCACTCCGATAAAGTGATCATTGAGCGAAAAATCGCTTAAGACCAACGCAAAAATCACCTACCACCGGAGATTAAGTGGGAAATAAACATCTAAAATAAACATTTAGAGAATAGCTCAATTTCTGCAAACAGGCGGTTTCAGACGATTAAAAGTGAGGATAAAGCCCGTTAAATCTAAGGGCTATTTCGCAAACTGAAGTTCATTGGGCTTATTGCGACGGCGCGATTCAAATATCGCATTGCCACCCATCATCTTGGCGCTGTGTTTGGCATCAGCCAATAAGACGGAAACATGATGATGGGTAGTGCAGGAAGTAAAATCAGGAAAAACACAACCAATTGCCAAGGTTAGAGCTCCAAACCGCTGGCGATTACCATTACGATCCTGACTCCAATATTCCGTTTGGGTATGCGGCAACAATCCTAGATAAGCCGCATCAAATTCGGTAAAAATCTGTTCACAGCGCTCCCGCCAGTTTTCACTGCGAAAGATCACAATAAAATCATCGCCACCTACATGGCCAATAAAATCTTTTTCTGCATCCAGTTGCGCGCACAAAATTTTACTTAGGGATAAAATAATTTCATCACCAAAGCTGTAGCCAAACGCATCGTTAAACGGCTTAAAATGATTGATGTCTACATAAGCTACAACCATATTTTCGCGCGTGTGCAAGAGGTGATCAATCCATTCATATAAAGGTACGTTGCCCGGTAATTGCGTAAGCGGATTACTGTGTTTGGCTGCGCGTAATTTTTCTTCGGTAATGCAACGTAAAAGATGGCGAATTTTTCCCACACCGGCATATTGACCGTTGCGGCTGACAATAAAATCCACACTGAGGTTCTGATGAGGATCTTCGGTAATCAACTGCCCTACTTTTTTCAATTCGCAACTGCAATCCACAATCAACGACATAGGGCTAATAAATTCGGCAATCGATTTTTTAGCGTAGAGATCGTGCGCAAAGGGGCGCGCGAACACATTCAGTAATTCAGCGCGGCTCACCATACCCAAAGGCGTTTCACCATCCACCACAGGTACACTGCTTAAACGAACATCGGCGCGAAACATTTTAACCACAGATTCGGCGGTAGCGGTGGATGTAATGATATCCACCTTCACCATAATTTCGCCCACAGTGCGACGAAAAATATCTTGGTTGCCAAAACGCTGTTGCTGCGGAAACCCATTTACATGCGCGGGAAACTCCAAAATGGGCAAAGCGGCTGGGCGCGCCAAATAAAACCCTTGCACATTATCAATTCCCATTGCGACCAAGGTATTTAATTCATCCGCCGTTTCAATCCCTTCTGCAATCACTTTGTTGCCCATGCGGTTAGCTATGTCCAGCATCGCGCGTACAAATTCGCGCTTAACCGGATCGCTATCAATTCCACTGATAAAATGGCGATCAATTTTTACATAGTCAGGACAAAGTTCACTCCACACCCGTAAGCCCGCATAGCCAGCGCCCAAATCATCTAAAGCAATTGCAAAGCCCTGTCGCTGAAAATGTTCCGATGCTGCACGCAATAAATCAAATTGATCCAACGGCTGACTTTCGGTGAGTTCAAATACCACACGCTCCGGGTTCAAGCCCACACGCTGTAAAATTTCACGGGTAACGCCATCGCGATATTGGCTATCGGTAAAACTTAACGGCGTCATATTTAAAAACAACTTGCCACTAAGTTTTAACTCAACAAACTTTTCGCAGGATGCAGCGCGACAAGCGAACTCTAACGATGCTAACTGCTTGGTTGTTCGTGCGGTGGAAAACAATTGATCGGGGGTATGTAGGGGGTGATTTTCAGGTCCACGTATCAGCGCTTCATAACCCAGAATACGCCGACTATCCAACGCGATGATTGGCTGAAATACAGGCGTGAGTAACCGGAGTTCAATAATTCGCTGCAGTTCCGCTTGCATATCGAGTTCCGAATAAGTACCTACCGCTTGTGGAATGCTTAGACTGGGAATCTTCATAATTGCTATAGTCGGATGAACATATGACATTTCAATGAAGCTCGCACAAATTGCGCATTTATTTGTGGGGTTTGTCGCACCAGTAGTCAAAGGGTACAATATCCAACCAAGCCACTTAGCTGGCCAACTTACTTAGCCCCAAACATCATGTCCAATCACACTAACGACACGCTTTACGCCACAGATAGCCTTTACGCCAACCCGCTGCAACAAGTCGATGCCTTTGCTTTTGATGAAGCAGTTGTAAATGTCTTTCCCGATATGATCAAACGCTCGGTACCGGGTTATGCAACTATTATCAATATGATTGGCAATTTGGCCGAGCGCTATGCTCAGCCCGACAGCTTTTGCTATGACTTGGGCTGCTCACTTGGCGCAGCGACGCTCGCTATGCGCCACCGCATTCAAGCGGCTAATTGCAGCATTGTAGGTGTGGATAATTCAGCCGCGATGATTGCTCGTTGCCAACAAGTGATTGCGGCCGACAGCGCTGAAATAGACGTAGCTTTACATTGCGCTGATTTGTGCGAGTTTCCGATTAATAATGCATCCGTTGCCGTACTTAACTTCACACTGCAGTTTATCGCCTTAGAAAAACGCGCTGCGATTCTGCGCAAAATTCACGAAGGTTTAAAACCCAATGGCGTTTTAATTTTGTCTGAGAAGCTCGCGTTTGACGATGAACAGCATCAAGCACTAATGATTGAACTGCACCACAACTTTAAACGCGCCAATGGTTACAGCGATTTAGAAATTGCACAAAAACGCAGCGCTATTGAAAATGTACTTATTCCTGAAACCCTTGCTGTGCATCGCCAACGCTTAAAAGAAGCAGGCTTTAGCAGTGTGGATGTTTGGTTTCAATGTTTTAACTTTGCTTCGATAATTGCCATCAAATGATTAATGACTCCCCGTTACCTGCTTCGCCGTCTCAAGCTGGCTATACCGATTTACTCGACTATTTGTCCGAAAGCCCTCTTGCCGCTTGGTTAGAAAAACTTCCGCAACAAATCGCAGATGGTTTGTGCACAAAACGCTACGGCGATTTACCAGCATGGCAAGCGGCAATGGCAAAAATGCCCTTGATTAAAAGCACCCAGAATAACTTTGCCGATAAAGTTGAGATTGGCATACCCGACGATTGTGACGAGGAAACCCGCGCGCAATTACGGCAAAGCTTGGAAGCACTTATTCCCTGGCGCAAAGGCCCCTACTGGATTCACGGTATTCATGTGGATACCGAATGGCGCTCAGATTGGAAATGGGATCGAGTTATCCCACATCTAGCACCCCTAAAAAATCGTTTAATTTTGGATGTGGGCTGCGGCAATGGATATCACTGTTGGCGCATGCTGGGCGAGGGCGCGCAGCGAGTTATTGGTATAGATCCATCGCCGCGCTTTGTCGTGCAGTTTCAGATGGTCAAACAACTTGCGGGAACCTACTACCCTATTGATGTGCTGCCGGTGGGCATTGAAGAGTTGCCAGCCAAACTACAGGCATTTGATACAGTATTTTCAATGGGCGTGTTTTATCACCGTAAATCGCCCATGGATCACCTGCGTGAACTGAAAGAAGCGCTACGCCCCGGCGGTCAGTTGGTGTTAGAAACACTCGTGATTGAAGGCGAGCTTGGCGAAGTGTTGGTGCCAGAAGGCCGTTACGCGATGATGAACAATGTATGGTTTTTGCCTAGCTGCGAAACCATGTTGAGCTGGCTGCGCAAAATGGGGTTTAGCAATCCACGAGTTGTGGATGTGTGCGCAACATCAACTGAAGAACAGCGCTCGACCCATTGGATGAAATTTCACTCACTCCCTGAATTTCTTCATCCTGAAAACTCTACGCTAACCGCGGAAGGTCACCCTGCCCCTATTCGCGCAGTCTTTGTGGCAGAAGCCTAATATATAGCGTCACAAGTACCGTTTTATGATCCGAAAACGCATAAATACATCCTTGTAGCTCCCTCAAGTCGTCCATGACTTGAGGGTTTCGGATCATAAAACGGAACTTGCTCTGCGAGATTTCCTTAGGTTCAGGGCAGTGTAGAAAAGATCAAACAAATATTTATCTTACCCGCAGCAACAAACCTTGGCATTGACCTTGGTGAGCAGCGCTTTCAAGCTGCTTGAACTCTTTATCAGTCAGTTTACCCGGGCTGGCAATGACTGTGTGGCTGTTGCCGGCAGCCAAAGCTTCCCACGTAATCCACAAGCGGCTCTCTTCATCACTGCAGTGAATTAAACGCACGAAGCGTGTATCCACACCGAATGACTCAAGAAACTCGCGCGACATATGTTGCGGAGCTATCCATGTCACCCAGCGATCTACACAGCTTTTAGTAAGGAAAGCGATCATCGGCATAAGCAACGCTGCTTGCTCTGGCGAAGCGTTAGCAATAATCAGCTCGGTAAGTCCACAACTGGTTGCGGGTTGTTGCTGAGCTTGAGTTTGGTATTGACGAATTCTATTCACGACGAATCACTCCTACACTTAGGCCTTCGATGGAAAATTCTTGGTCAGTTAAATCAACTTGAATAACATCAAAATCGGGATTTTCTGGCCACAGCTCAACTTGTGAGCGATTGCCAATGCGCTTGTAGCGCTTTACCGTTACTTCTTCACCAATCCGCGCAACTACAATCTGGCCGCTGCGAACTTGATCGGTGCGATGCACTGCCAGCAAGTCGCCATCCAAAATACCGGCGTCTTTCATACTCATACCGCATACACGCAGCAAGTAATCCGCATTAGGTGAAAAGAAGTTGGGAGGGATATTGCAGTAGTCTTCAATGTGCTCTTGCGCGAGAATCGGGCTGCCTGCCGCTACACGCCCAACAATCGGCAAACCTTGATCAACCAGCTCGGGCAGCTTAATACCGCGCGATGCACCGGGAATAATCTCAATCGCGCCTTTACGTGCCAAAGCCTTAATATGCTCTTCGGCGGCATTTGGGGATTTGTAACCTAGAATGCGCGCAATTTCTGCCCGCGTAGGTGGGTAGCCTGTTTCATCTGCATAGCTTCTTATGAGTTGTAAGACCTGTTCTTGGCGCGACGTAAGATTGTACATTGGCTACCCCGTTATCTGTTTGTTTATACAGTAATTGGGATTATATACAGTATTTCTTGTTGTGCAACAAGTTTTTTTATTCCTCGAGGCCGCGCTTGATGGCATCTGAATTCGGCCGAATCACGAAATAAAGAATCACGATCACAGCCAAGATAGCGCCTGCAACTTTAAACTCCTCGAGCTTGGCATGGGACAACATCAGGGCACAAACGAGAGCGCCGAGCACAGGAATCACATAAGGGATTTCAAAACGCCCTTTAGGTTCACCCTTACGATGCTTAAGCACCACGAGCGACAGGTTCACTGCCATAAAACAGATCAGCAATAGCACACTGGTCGCGCGCGCCAACGAGCCAATATTACCCGTCAATGCGAGCACCAACATAAAACCTAAAACTGCTATTGATGCAACATAAGGCGTACGCCGACGATTCACCTTAGCAAGCACCTTGGGAATCAAACCTTGATTTGCCATGCCATAAATAAGCCGCGACCCCATAATAAAATTTAGCAGCGCGGTATTCGCCACTGCAAACATGGCAATAAATGCAAATAGGATTGGCGGAAACCATGGAGCAGCGCGCTTAACCACATCAACTAACGGCGCAGAAGAAGCCGCGAGCTCAGCGGCCGGAATTACGGATACCGCCACAATCGAAATGGTCACGTAAACGATCGACGCTATGAGCACCGCCAGCAAAATAGCCTTGGGCATATTCGACTCGGGATTTTTCACCTCTTCGCTTACGTTAATAATATCTTCAAAGCCTACAAACGAATAAAACGTGAGTACTGCGCCCGTTAGTATCAAGGAAACAGTCAAATCGCCAGCGGGATTCGTAACAGTTACCGCGCTGGTGTAATCAACTGAACCTAAAAACTTCCAACCCACGACGATCACGAGCAGCAACCCGCAGAGCTCGATCCCCGTACACAACATGTTCATCCACATGGATTCACGAATGCCGCGAATCACCACGCCCGCCACCACGAAACAAAACGCGACTACTACTAGATCGACCGGAACTGAGGATACGAGCGAGCTAAAGTATCCAGCGAAGGCGCGGCTCCCTGCGGCCATAGATGTCACACCCGACGAAAGCGCCGCGAGACCTACGACATAAGCCAAGAAATTACTTTTAAAGGCGTGATGAGTGAAGAAGGAGGCTCCACCTGCACGTGGATAACGTGAGCCGAGTGACGCGTAGGAAAGCCCGGTCAACCCTGCTGCAACCATACTCGCGAGAAATGCCATCCAAATGGCATTTCCCATTTCTCCAGCGGCTTTGCCGATAAGGGCGTAGATGCCAGCGCCAAGAATATCGCCCACACCATACACAACCAAAGCGAATAATCCGATATGGCGATTTAACTTGGGAGTCGTCATGTAGTAGCCACCTTGGATAATGTGGTTACGAAAGTATCACGCCGAGCCTGAGCGATGAAAGCACTAAAAGGGAGTGAGGGATAAAGCACTAAGAAGGAGTGAGCTAGAAAAGTATTAAGAAGATATAGAAACGGCGCACTGTGCGCCGCCGATACTCTGATGATCTATTAGAAAACTAATCAGCGATCTCATGAAGCGGGCTATCCAAGCCAAACTCGGCATGGATTTGCGCGCACCAGCGATTTAAACGCTCAGCAGTAAGGTTTTCTTGTTGATCTTCATCCAGCGCCAAGCCAACAAATTTACCCGCACCGGGGATTTCTGCTTTAGACGCATCAAACTCATAACCTTCCGTTGACCAATGGCCAATAATCTCTGGGCCCGTTTGAATAACCACGTCGTGTAACATGCCCATGGCATCGAGAAAGTAATCGCCGTAGCCAAATTGATCACCCAAACCAAAGAATGCTACCACTTTACCGGAAAAATCTACCGCGCCTATATCATCCCAAAACTCTTCCCAATCGGATTGAATTTGGCCGAAATCCCACGTGGGGATACCCAAAATAATCTTGTCGTAATTCGCAAAATCCAATTGGGTGACATCGGCGATATCGTGAACGTCAACCACATCCTCACCAAGACGTTTCTGAATACGATAAGCGACGCGTTCGCTGTTACCTTCGTCACTTCCAAAAAACAGACCTATTTGGGCCACACACACCTCAACACGATTTAATAAGAGGGCACAATTTTCCCAACAATCGCTTTTATACGCAAGCAATCTTCTATGTAGAGACGCCAGATGGTAGAGATCGACGCTCTGCAGGTTGCCGTTTAAGACTTTTGTTGAATATATTTCACTCGAGAATTTGTTAAGAAGGGTTAAACGACTACAATTTCAATGACACCCAATAACCGCTACTGCACACTTGCCACATAAATTCTTCTAACAGTGATGATCTTTCATGAATAAACTCTTGCTCATCGACGATGACAAAGAGCTGAGTCAACTCCTCAGCGAATATCTAACCACCGAGGGCTTTGAAGTTGCTGTCGCTTATGACGGTGAAGCCGGCATTCAACTCGCCACCCAAGAGCAATATTCCGCCATTGTCTTGGATGTAATGCTACCCATTTACAACGGTTTTGAAGTCTTAAAGATTTTACGCAAAACCCATCAAACTCCCGTGCTCATGTTAACGGCAAAAGGCGATACTGTTGATCGCGTTATCGGCCTTGAAATTGGTGCTGATGATTATTTACCCAAACCCTGCGACCCTCGCGAACTGGTCGCTCGCATTCGCGCTATTTTGCGTCGCTCTGCTAGCAACGAACCCAGCCCAACAAAACTTGAAAAAATTGCGTCAGGCCCCTTGGTATTACATTTAGGCAGCCGCCATGTCACTTGGAATAATGGCGAAATTATTTTGACGGGCACAGAGTTCAGCGTATTGGAAATTTTGGTACGCCAAGCTGGCCAAGTCATCAGTAAAGATGATATGACCGAGCAAGCGCTCAACCGCAAACTCACGCCTTATGATCGTAGTATTGATGTGCATGTCAGCAATATTCGCAAAAAGCTGACCGCAGCGGGTGCGAATAAAGAGCTAATTATTAATGTGCGTGGCGCAGGCTATATGCTCACCTTGCACGAAGAAAAATAGTTCAGTATGACGCGGTTATACCTCAAAATATTTTTAACATTTTGGTTGATAACCGCCACCATCATCGTCGGCACCAATGTGGTCGTACATTGGTTTGATATGACCCCCGACGGCAGCCTCCAAAGCTCCCACCTCACCCACGACGATGAACCCGCTAAGCGTTTGCTCTTTCAAATGGCTGGCAGTGTGATTAATCGCAACGCGGCAGATATTCGTAAAGATATACGCGCTCTGCCCGCTTGGTCATCGCCGTTTATTTTTGCGCTCGACGACAACAATCAAGATGTTTTAAATCGCTCACTTCCACCCGGTGTATTGATGTTGGCCGAACAGCTCAACCCAAAACATCCCTACGACAAAATCCAAGATAGAAACCGCAAACTTTTCGGCCGCCACATCACCTTAAACGATGGGGATGTTATTAAATTGGTCACCATTTCTGACGGCCGAGATGAGGGCCCTGATCGCGATATTATTTGGGAATTGTTTATCAATAATATTTGGCCCCTCTTACTCGTATCTATTTTAGTAAGTGGCAGTGCATGCTTTTTATTAGCGCGACATTTCACTTCCAGCATTAAACGCTTACAAGAAACCATCCAAAAAGTGTCCAAAGGCGATTTGAGCGCGCGCGTGAGCAAACATTTCAGTGGTAGACGAGATGAAATTGCTTCGCTCGGCCATAACTTTGACCAAATGACGGCTAGACTTGAAAAAGCAATGCTGGAACAAAAACGTTTAATTAAGGATGTGTCCCACGAATTACGTACACCGCTAGCTCGCTTGCAATTCGCACTCGCACTCGCCCAACAGCGCAGTCACGGCACGGTTGATAACGAGTTGGAGAAAATAAAACAAGCCGCAGATTATCTTGGCAATATTATTACCGAGATTCTCTCTCTACCCGTGCACGAGCAACAGGGCTGGCAGTTAGATGACACCTTAGATTTGGTCGCATTGCTCAATAGTATCGTTGAAAACTACGAGCAAATGGCGAGCGAGAAAAGTATTAGCATTAAATTCAATAGCCACTATGACGAAGCCTTGGTGGCAACCCACGGCAATATGTTGGTAGGCGTATTTGAAAATATTTTGCGCAACGCTATTCACTACACACCTCAATCCGGCGATATAGATATTCGTTTGACGCGGAAGGCTGATGCAAACGCTTTTGTGGTTGTGATTGCCGACTCAGGCACTGGCGTTCCGCAAGCGCTATTAAATGATATTTTCCAGCCCTTCTTTCGCACAGACTCTGCGCGCGATCGAGAAAGCGGTGGCCATGGTTTAGGGCTTGCCATTGCGCACCGCAGTGTTACGCTGCATTACGGAAAAATTTGGGCTGAAAATAAAGCGGGCGGTGGATTGAAAATCACGGTGGAAATACCTGCATTACCACCTCAAGATGAAGAGTAAATCTTTAACTCTCAGACTCATTAATTCATAGCTCGTTAATTTATAGGCTCGTTAATTCATAAATCCCTGGTGCATTGCGCCAACCACCTTCGTAATCCATGCCATAGCCAAACACATAAGCATCCGGCACCATTAAAGCCGTATAGTCAGCAGTAATTGCAGGCGTAAAATTGCTTATTTGTTTTTGACACAAAACAGCAATTTTCACTTCCTTGGCACCTAGCGCGTAACATTTATCCGCAATCGCTTTGAGGGTGATGCCACGATCTAAAATATCATCTACCAACAAAACGTTGCGATTTTGCAAATCAACATGGGGTTCATGCAACCACAACAATTCGCCCGTTGTGAGTTTTTCTTGGTAGCGAGTTGCATGCACATAATCCACTTCAAGATAAAACCCAAGCCTTGGGATTACATAACCCATCATCGGCAAGGCACCGCGCATAACCCCTAAGACTACCGGCTGTTTATCCGCAAAATCTTGTGTTAATTGTTGCACTACCCTATCCAATGCAGCTTCAACCTCGGCCAAATTAAATAAGCATTTAGCGTGTTGATTCATCTGTTCAATCGAATTGAAAAATATCATTAGAAACTCACCGAGCGCTTAGTCAAGTACGCCGCATAATCGGGTACATCTCGCAACGAAGCAGAATTAAACAAGGGCGAAGCGATTAAAAAATCCGCCGAACTGTGATTACAGGCAATAGGAATATTCCAAACTGCCGCAATGCGCAAAAGTGCTTTTACATCGGGATCATGTGGCATGGGTTCAAAGGGATCCC
>Ga0116157_10002206_pt1 | contig 19048 bp, 10 predicted proteins | sample AD_UKC048_MetaG_FD_89882 | JGI IMG/M metagenome (GOLD analysis project Ga0116157, IMG submission 89882) | Active sludge microbial communities of municipal wastewater-treating anaerobic digesters from USA - AD_UKC048_MetaG | ecosystem: Engineered > Bioreactor > Anaerobic > Digestate | place: USA...
CATTTAGAAACTTTGCCATTGACTATATCCTTATGGCTGCAAGATTGGTTTCTGATGCCATTCTGCTGCAGGGTAGTTTGGAGTCAATACTAAAGTACATATTGTGACCCAGGTGGATTATAAAGTATTGCCGGAGAATGCGTAAGAATGCTGGCAAACTCGCAGAAAGGACTTCCCAAGGTTCTGCGCTTGTGGTTCTTAGCACCCTACTAATACATAAGAGAGGTGTAGAATGACTATCAAGAAACGCAGCCAATCGGAAGTGCAGAAACGAGCGAATCAGGGCAATGTCCAAGCGGGTACCCCTGTCCAAGCGGGGGTGGGCTTGAGGCTTAACTCATTGATAACTATGATGAGAGGCCAAAATGTCCAAGCGCTTGACCGCATTTTTCAGGATTCCAGACTGAAATGTCCAAGTGGGTCGCAGTTTTTGAAGGATTTGGACATGGACATTCAAGTCGATTTGATCTGGTTACCCATCGACAGGGTGGCCTTATTGCTGAACAAGAACCTGAAGACGATCAGACGGATGGTCGATGCCGGGAAGCTGACCGCGCTCAAACATCAGATCCCCACCAAAAACGGCGCCACGATCAAGACCTTTGTACTGGCGACCGAGGAGATCATCCAGGCTGAGTATGATCGGTTCAGAGACAGCTTGCGCAAACCGGAGCTCTACTTCGAGGAATTGATCGAACTGGGAGTAAGCAGTTACCCAAGTGTCTTCCTGGTCTATTACGAGAATGGTAACGATCTGGTTGCCAAGGCCAGTGATGTATCGGGAGGTTCAGATGTTTCCCTATAGTGGCAGACCGACTGAGGAGTTCCTGAGAGAATATCGCAGGAAGCTGAACGAACTGCAAGAGCTGATGGAAAACCAGGGACTGAAGCTGCAGATCAAGGATGGAGGTAGATGCATAGTGCTTCCGGAGGTGAAAGCTGGATTGGGTAAGGCAGGCAATGTTAGTAATGATAGCAACGATAACTCAGATAACAGCTTCATGCTCGCCTACAGCCAGCAGTATAATGTCAAGGCAGATACTTCTGAAGACAACCTGGAGTCCGAGACTGTCTATGAGACCTATGATGACTTCATGGAGTTTGAACGAAAGCTCGCTCTGATCCATGAAGCCAGAGATAATGGGGTAGTGATCGACTTCTCCAGTGACTTTCTCGATCTGGCTCCGGTGGAAGAGGAAAGGCTGTTATACAAGGATGAGGCTCAACTCTATGGTAGGTTCTGCCAGGAAGTGATTCGCAGGCTCTATGGAGCAGAATCCAAGATCCTGGCCTGGAAACGGATAACCAGTGACTATAACGGCAAACGACTGGTTCCGGAGCTGTATAATCTCAAAGGACCACGAAAGGAGAGAGCGCTGCGGGAATGGCTACGGGTCTACCATGAGACTAATCTGGACATGTATGCCTTGATCCACAAGAGCAAGGGTAAGTACAAAGAACGCAAGATCAGCTATCAGGAACAGCAATACCTGCTACATCTACTGCTCAATCCAAATCGCATCAAGATCGGCTCTGCCATCACCAATCTCAAGCAGATGAGCAGAAACGGAGTTATTGAATCCCAGACCAATGAACGCACACTCAGACGCTGGTGCATGGAATGGGCTGCCCGGCATCCGGCAGAGTGGTACCAAGCCAGGGAAGGGAGCAAGTATGTCTCTGAGAATGTCATTAAGAGCATTATGAGAGATGATAGCACTCTGCAAGTAGGACAGGTCTGGGTGGCGGATGGACATACCCTCTCCTTCGATATCCTCAATCCTCAGACCGGCAGAGCCCAACGCATGACGATGATCATGGTGATGGACTGGGCAAGCCGATATCCCGTAGGAGCATCACTCGCCTTTACCGAAGATAGCCAGCATATCCTGACCGCCTTCCGCAACGGCTTCATTAACTGCGCTCAGATCGCTGATAACAACAGCGGAACCATGGCAGTGCTGCCCAAGTATGTCTATCTTGATAACGGCAAGGCCTTCCGGGCCAAGCTCTTTCATGAGAGATGGGAAGAGCATGACCTGAACAAAGAACTGGGTGGCATCTTCCCTAGACTCAATATCGGAGTCAGGTTCGCTGAAAGTTACAATGCCAAAGCCAAGATCATTGAGAGGTTCTTCAAGACCTTCCAGGAGCAGTTTGAGCGGTTCATCACCACCTTCAGAGGAGCCTCGATTGATGATAAGCCCTCAGTCCTGCATCGTAACGAGGTCTGGGCAAAGAAGCTCTATGCCGGGAAACCACCCACCATCGAAGAGACGATGCAGATGATTGCCTTCTATGTGAGGTTCTGTTATGGCGAGACACCGCATACCTCACTCAACAGACGGACTCCCTATGAAGTCTTCAGTGCAGCCAGAATAGCTGAGAGTCGCCAGATTGAGATCTCCAGGCTAAACTTCCTGATGATGGCAATGGAACGCAAGAATATCCGCGCGGAAGGTATCAGGTTGGATAAAAAAGTATATTGGCACCGGGAGTTGGTGAATCATGTGGGACAGCCCTGCATTATCAGGTTCGACTACAGCGATGCCAGGTGGATAGTGGTCTATGACAAGAATGACGTTTTTATCTGCCAGGCAGCCCTGAGAAAGACACAGCATCCGTTTATCGAAGTCTCGATGGATCAGGCAGTCTCGCATAAGGAGCTGAACAAGGAATACAAAGAGATCAAGGGCCTCAGACGAGAGAAAGAGCGCAGTGCCAAGAAGTGGGTGGTGAACTCACAGAAGGCAGTTGATGCCCTGCTCAAGAACTCCCATGCCAAGCAGGAGAAGCTTGAGGATCAAGGTGCCAGAGCGCTGTTCAGCAGTCCTCCCATGTTGGAAGCACCTCCCAAGGATAGCGATGAGATCATCGATGAGCTGACCAGAAAGATGATGATGAGACTGCCAAAGCATCCGGATATGCTGAGTCCGGAAGAACGGGAACAGCTTGATCCCAAGGAGAAAGAAAGACTGGCAGAGCAGGAGAGGGATAGGATAATCCTCAAGGAAATTAAAGAACAATTCGACCGCATCGGGCTCGATTACAAGCCCGGTAACGACAAACCATCCATAGAGTTCGCGATAGGCTTCAGTCAAACAGCCAGAGAGTACTACAAAGCTCAACAAAGAGCTCAAGCTGAACAAGAAGCTACAGCTCAAGATGGAACTGCGACTGCGACGACGGATGAAGCAAGTACAGAAGTTGAAGATAACTATCAAGAAGATACTAACCTCAAGAATACTGAATCACCTAATGAAACACCAGATCAAGACGCACCAACGAAGGGGCAGAATCCATTCGGACATCTCTCCAGAAAAGAATACTTAGATCGAATCGGAATAAACAAATAGGAGGCAGCCATGAAACAGGGAAAACTAGTCAGGACTCAGAATGTAATCGCTTCCGATAAATGCATCGAATACCTGCAGACTCGACCCAAGCTGGAGATGGTGGGGCTTGGACTCCTATATGGCAGACCGGGACTGGGCAAGACCACCTATGCCAGCCGGATAGCCTTTAGCCAAGGCTATCTATACCTCAGGCTGGAAGCAACCACTACACCCAAGGCATTTGCCTCCAAGCTGCTCTTGGCCTTATACAAGAGGTTCGGTATGGGTGAGTACCTCCCATACGGTACAGCTAATGACCTGTTTATAATGTGTTTATCGCTCCTGGAAGATCATCCTGATACGATCATCGTGGTTGATGAGATAGACTATGCTTTCCGCCATCCTCAGCTTTTGGGAGCGATCAGGGATATCGTGGATGAGACTACCGCAATCGTGATCCTGGTCGGGATGCAGAATGCCAAAGATAAGCTCAATCAGATCAATGAGTATTACTTCGATAGATGCAACTTCTTCTATGAGTTCCAGGACCTGCCCAAGAAGGACATCGCCCAGTTATGCAGTGAGGTCTTGGAAATCAAGTTCCACCCGGATATTGTGGACTATGTGCACTTCCACTCCTGCGGTAATGTCCGCAAAGCCATGAAGCTTATCCGCTCAGTGGAAGAGATAGGCAGATATAAGAACCTTGAGATAGTATCCCAAGCAGATCTGGACGATTGAGGTCAGAATGACGAATAAAGAACTCATCCTCAACTTCATCAGCCAGTATGATCGACCCTTCAATGCTGAAGTTATAGCCCAGATGACCAATCTCAGCACCGAAGTTATTGATACACAACTACCCGATCTGATCCAGAGCCAGGTGATCAAGCAGATAGAAGATAGTCCACCCATCTACGTCCGAGCCAACCGCTACCAAGCTAGGATCGGATATCAGCACTACAAGGGCTGGACATTCAGTATAGCAGATGCCCACAGGCTCTTGGACATCCTGGAGCAAGGCAGATACAAATCCATTCGGGACATAGCTCAAGTGATCGGTAAATCCAGGCAGTGGGTCTATATCTATCTGGAGGCACTTGCATCAATAGAGGTTGTCGATCTCAGACAGTACGTATATGTGGTTATATCGCGCCAAAACGTGCCTAAAATCGGCAGAAAAGTCCAGAAAGGTATCCTGGGTCAACTCAGGAACATGAACAAAATGGGGTGGTATAGATTACTGGACTAAATCTAGCATAAGGAAACTAGAGCCATCCTGCACGCTGGTTAGAGTATATAACACTAAATGACAGCAGTTTGGCTAATCACGATAGTAGAATAGCATATTTTGACATTATATTTTTAAATAGAGATTTGTCTTCACTTACATCATTCTTACCAGTAAGAGAGCCGATTTGAGAAGGTTGGTCTTGACAAATGAGAAACCTTAAAAAGAAAAGAAGTGTCGAATCAATTCAAGATCATCCACGTCCACCCCGTGACCATTATCCTTAGATTTTCACCAGCTTCCTGCTATATTTCTCCTTCCCATCCACATTCATTTGCAATAGATATATGCCGGAAGCCACATGCCTGCCTTTGTCATCACGGCCTTCCCACGCAATCGCTTGTTCGCCTTTGCCCTGTATGCCTTTATAAAGAGTTCTCACCACTTGACCTTTCAAGTTATAGATTATTAGCTCAACCACAGAGTTTTTCGCTAAGCTATAGCGGATGCTTGCCTCACCATGGAAGGGATTGGGGTAGAGGGAGAGTGCTATTCCCTCGGGAGGGGCAGGTAATTCAGGGTCGTCATTGTCCACATAAGGTTCCGAGCCGTATTCGAAGCAGCCCATGTCAATCCGTCCGTTCCATACCCGCCAGTTCCCCGCCAGATCGTAGGGCAAAAGGTCCAGACCAGTGATGTCCGGCGTGCCGGCATCCACGCAAGGGGAAGAACCAGACAGGCTGTAGTAGAGCGGATCGTGTATATCCGGTCCTCCGGCGAAGAGGGGATCGCCGCTGATGCTCGTGGGCAGGAAGTTGACCGTGTTCTCCGGCGCTTGCAGGATGCCTGCCAAGCCGTCCTTGATGCAGGAATAGTCTATATTAAGGGTCGACGTCTCAACAGATATATCCATGGGATTCACCCTGATCTGGTAGGGAGTGTCGTTGTCAAAGATGGAATTGGTAATACTGACATACCCGTTGGCCATCAAGGTATAGGTATTGCTTTCGTTCCCGGCAAAGGTGCAATTGGTGAAATCCATATTCGGGTAGTTGGATGATACGCTCACCATTATACCGCCCTGAGACGATATGTTGCTGAACAGGCAGTTGTTAAATGTGAAGTTATTCTGCTGCTGGGGGAATTGGACCGCACCAACCTGAATGGCATTGGAATTGTCGTCAGACATGGTCAGGTTGCTGAATTCGCAGTTCTCAAAGGTAAGATTCCTATCGCCCATGAAAGAAACTAGGGGATATGCCCAGACGGAAGCTGATGTATATGTGGAAACCGCGTTTCTGAACTTACAGTTGGAAATCTTGCCAGATATACTGCCACCAATATCTGCAAGACCCATATCCGGGGTAACTATGTTCTCAATTATAACGTTGTCCCACACGCTTTCATAATCATTACTGGACCAAATCGAAATGGCGGCATTGTGGTCTGGCTGGAGGTTGTAAACACGTAAATTGGACAGGTTAACACTGCCTTTCAATAATCCTTTAACTGCGCAACTATTATCTGTGCCTTGTGTTGTGATTGCCATGTCTGCGATACTAACTAATGGCTCTGAATGAGTAAAAAAGACTTTATCGGATGACCCGTATCCGACAGGTATCAGCGGATGCGGTTCGCCGACCACCACAGTGGTGTCCATGCCACTGCCCTGGACTATCACCCAGCTTTTCAGCGCGATAGGAAAGACCTGGTTGTTGTCAGTCCGGGAATAGGTGCCCGGCAAGAGGTGTACAGTATGCTGGCTCAGACTGTCTGCGGCGATGCGGTAGATGCCCTCATGGATAGTTCTCAGCGCTGAGGCGGGGCTCAGGCCGTCGTTGGCGTCATCGCCATCGGGGGACACGTAGAGGTCGCTGTCTATCTCCTGGTGGTGCGCGTTCATAATGTCGAAGTGCATCTGGTAATCAGCCAGGCCTTCAGGCCAGTAGATGGCATAATATGTCGTGGGAACCGCCACCGAAAAAGTGTCGAGATATACATTCAGATCGTTGGCGGCATTCTGGATGTAGATATCCTGTCCGGATCCTGAGCGATTGTTATAGATGGAACAGCGGTTAACCGGATCGAAAACAATCGAATGAGTAAACCCAGTAACTGAAGTACAATACAATCCTCCTCCGAGATTCACCGAGTAGTTATTATATATCATAACCCCGCTGAGAGATACGGAAGCTCCGATTACATTTATCCCCCCTCCCGTGCTTGCGGTGTTCCCATAAACTTTACAGTTTGTTACATAGGCAACAGATCCGGAACTAAACAGCATACCTCCACCAGCCCCGATGTTTAAACCATTTGTGAATGAAAATCCTCTTATATAGATTTCAGTTCTGCTATGAATAACCCTGATACAGGGACTTAATGCCATTCCGTCCACAATTGTGGAATCTATGTATGCTGGATTATTTGTTGATACTTCCAGACTGGTAAGGCTAATATCGTTAGTCTGAATGACGACATTTTCAAAGTATCTTCCCGGATAGGCTAGAACAGTATCCCCCTGGGCTGATGCGTCCAACGCGGCTTGGATGGAGATAAAATCCCCGCTGCCGTCCAGCTTCACGGTATGGGTCGCGGAAAACACCAGGCCCGGCAGCATCAGGGCCAGGATCAGAATCGCAGTCAAGCGCATTTGGTTACCTCTCAGATAGTGGGGAGGGCTTCCGCCCTCCCCCGGTTGATATGTCATTTCATCAGGAGCATTCGCTTACCCAGGGTCTGGGCGGGACTGCTCAAACGGTAGAAGTAGATGCCGCTGGCCACGCTCTGGCCCGCGTTGTCCGTGCCGTTCCACACCACGCTGTGGTATCCGGCCTCCTGTTCGGCGTCGATCAGGGTTCTGACCAACTGGCCCCTGACGTTGTAGATGTCAAGTCGCGTTTTTCCGGTTGCCGGCAATTGATAGGATATCGTCGTGCTCGGGTTGAAGGGATTGGGATAGTTCTGACCCAGGGTAAGTTCTGGGGGAACCATATCATCCATATCCTGGGCAGTTATCGAGATATCATAATACGGATATCTCTCATTGCCGTTCACGTACCGCGCGCAAAGCCTGCCGGGATCCATACGGACTGTTTTCTTCTCCTGGTATTGGCTCTTGTCGTTGTTGTAATAGAAGACAAATTCAACCACGCCGTCGGTCAGCTTTTCGTCAATATCGAGGTAAGCGCAGATCTGCTCGACATTGTCTTTAATCACCACAGCGCCCTTGCATACTCCGTCCAGATACAGGCCGATCTCCTTCAGATCGATCTTTATGCTATCGGGGATACTCACATACACGGGGACATAATCCTGCTTTTCGTTGAAGATGAAATACTCAGGCAATTCCTTGGTCTCGGGTGGTGTGGCGTTCGCGTTGTTCCACTGGAAGTTAGTATGGTCGTTCTGCGTGGTGATTATCACCATATCGCCATCGTTCAGGGTTGTCACTTTCCCGTGCATTCCCCAGTAATCTTCATCCTGGTCTGACCGGACCAGGCACCAGCTTTTGGTCCTGATCATTGTAATGTCGTCCCAGATCGAGGCGAAGACCTCATGCGGCCAGGTGGAGTCCGCCCTGAAATAGCCCAGCCAGTTCTCAACTACCTCGCCATTATTTTCTCCATAGATAGTGAATTGGGTGTTTGATGGCGTCCGCAGACCGGATTCCCGGAGGGTTACTATCGAAGGAACTCGTGGAAACAACTTGACCTTGTAGCCTTGGGGACTGGAGACGAAATGGGATGAGTTCTGCCAGAAGCCTTCGTTCCAATATATACTCTGAAGACCACCCTGGACCATCCAGTAGATCTTTTCCAGATAGGTGGGTTCAGGAATACCATATTCATTATCATGGACATCTAACAATTCCCCGAAAAACTCACTCGCCATGAGGGCATTATTTGTCACCGAATTCAGCACTGGATAACTCACCCAGTACCATTTCTCCAGGTCAGCCTGGGTGGTGAAGGAGTAGTCCCAGTATTCGTGCGCTATAGGCTTTTTGGCACCTATATCCGGAGGCGTTCCATCAATATCATCGTCACCAATACCAGCATCAATACAAGGTGAGATAACGGTGGTATTCCAAAGTGGATAGAAATCCTCATCTAGGAAAGGATTTTCAAATAAGCAGTTTCCCTGATTAACTTCCTGGTCATATTCAATCCCATAAAAGTTATCATCATTGCTGTTGAAAAGGTTGTTGTATATTGATACATTATTGATATCTTGGCCAACTTCCATAACAATGGCTTTATCATACCCGGAGAAAATATTATTATTTAGGGCATGTATATTGTTACCAGTTGTTTTCAAGGCACTCAAATTAGCTGTGTTAATACCTGAGTTATTGATGAAGGAGTTGTTTTTAACAAGGCTATTAGTGACATACTCCAGGTCAATGACAGAACCGGATGTTGTAGTATTTGACATAGCTCCATTGTTATTGAATATGTTATTCTCAATAGTGATGTTTCCAGCATTTGCACAACTAATGCCTATGCCATTACCGTATGTAGATAGAGTCCTGTTACTGCTTATTTCATTACCAACAATAGTAATATCCGGGTCATTATATAGATTGTCAATATAGATTGCTCCGCGCCCTGAGGCATTGTTATAGATTTCACAATTTGCAATAACTGAATCTGCGCCAAGTCTGATAACGCCATTGGATTTGTGGCTCTCATAACAATAAATGCCAGTATTATTATGGATATTACAGTCTTTTATAACCGTATTTACTGATGAATAGACTGCAATTCCATCCATATCCATCTCGTTATATGCAATGCCCGTATGTTCGAAATCCTTGATTTCACAGTTTTCTATAAATACGCTATCCGCGCAATCCGGGAGGAATATAAAACCCCTTAATATGTCATTTTCACTTGGAGTTCCTTTTACCACCAGATTTTTGAAAGTGATTTTGCCCAAACTGCCACCATCAGGTCCTTGTTGTACTATAATCATTGGATCAGGATTTGATGGATTGGGATGGTGTAGGATGGTACTCCCGTCACTATCTTGACCACATATCTCAAGATTCTGAGCTAGACCATTCTGCTGCAATGGCGGTTTAATATCAATTAATTCATAGTACTCATGAGGTTCTAGAGTTATACGATTAATATTATGATCGAGAGCATAATCAACAGCAACCATGATTTTTGCCAAGCTGCAGTTACTATTTACACCATTTACATGCAACCCCGTCTCATCGATTAGTACCTGAGAGAAACTACCAGCATCGTATTCGATTGGAACCAAATTGGGGAAATCATGGCCAGGTAAATCTATGATTGAATAGATCGGATGACAAATGTCATTTTCAATCCATAATTCATAATATGATTGCGAGGGGCTATAAACAGAAAGTTCGAAATTTCCAGATGCATCCGGGATAGTAGTGACATATTCACCTTGATTATCTGGAGATGACCTTCGTATTTTTACAACTGTGTTAGAGTGATTGATATTAGTATTGTTAATCTGACCTGATACAATTATTTCTTGTCCCCAGGGTTCCCATTCATTATCGTACCGATTCTGCCACCAGTCTAACAGAGTTGCAACTGCCCTAATTGCCAAGGTAATACATGTGTTTGTTATAGTAGTCATTGTATTATAAGAGTCATTTCTAACACCTGCATGATCAGCAAGGGCTGGATTAATTGCGATTAATGCAGAGATTTGATTTTGCATATCTACTATATAGGGATAGTCAGATTGAGGGTAACGAGTATAAATAGGGAGATTACCATCTACGTCTTCACTCGCAAAGTGTTGAGTGATTTGGTTTACGGTAAAGAATAGATCATAGATAAATCTCGTTTCATTATAAGTAGAAGGAAGCGGAATAATCTCCCGACCAAACTGAGCTATTATATTATCTGATTCCAAAATATCATCTAGAAAGGTCAAGTCTTCTAGATGTCCTCCCGAATCATAATGAAAAACACCATGATCAAGTGCATTCCAACCTTCATAGTAATCACAATCATCAGATTCCACACTAAAAATATAAATGGGATTCTCAGATGCAACAACACAAGTTGGTCCGTGGGCATCGTTGTGTGCATGGGAGGGAACAGCCATGTCCATCAATAAGTGGCACAAACGGCCTAAATACTCATATTCAAGATTAGGATTACTACTTCTTACCATTGCATATTGTTCATCCGATAGATGGATTCTGACGCCATCTGACTGATTCAAAACTATATTGTGATCTAATAGATAATCATCAATATCTCTAATTCTAAATTCGAATACATATTGAGATTCTGTTGAATAATTATACTCAAACTCAGCCAATCCTTCAGGCCAACCAGTATCAGTAGCTAATGTCTGTACCATTATTGTCGGACTATCAGCGTAGAACTTATGTTTTTGGTACATGGAAATCTCACCTTCTGGCAAAGTACCAAATATAGTTCTTTCTGCTTTTGTTAATGAAGTGGGTACTGGTCCAACTGTTGCAGAAACATACTCGTTACTATTAGCCCACCTAAGACAATCTAGATGGCGTGAATACTGATATGGATTGGGATCATCCGAATCCCAAGTATGGGTAGCTAACTTTTTTGCTTCTAAGTCTATAAGGTTTATAAACCATTCTTCAAGAGTATTCGGGACATTGACTACGTTTACCCATCTTCCATCTGATTCTCCACACCCATATGTCCAATCATTTACATCTTCATTTTCAGTGCCATTAAGAAATCTTCTGCCAGGAGTATTCTGGCTAAGGTCACTAAATGTTGGATCTTGTGTTATCTCAAAGTAGTAATCCAATGCCTGCTGACCTAAAAATGAATGAATATCAGCAAGATAGCAGAACACCATCTGAATGCATACTGCCAGAACTAATGTAAAAATAGTCTTTTTCATGTTATCTCCATAGAGGAATTATAGTTCGTACTCAGTTCCAATAGTGCAACAATAAGACATATCAACAGAGCTAATTTACTCATAACTCTGTTACGAGGGGAAAGGTGGGGATAATAACGTCTTGTCTGCTTGATCATTTTCTTGATCTCCTTTACTAATATACTTGACCTGTGGTCATTGTTGTTAATTTCTGAGAATCAACATTTCCTGTTTCAATTAATCTAGTAAAGAGCATCTCCAAGTACAAATCAATCCAGATTACATAATCACAATTCATTCATATGCCTGCTGTTTGTCAAGCAGTTTTTAGGTGATTTCACATCCCCCCCGTTTTCTAGATAGGGTATCAAGATACTAAGGTTAAAAGAAAAGTATCGCATTGAAGATATCAGCTTCGATGATATTAATAAAGCCAATCAAATATTTCATTATCTGACCAACAGGTACGATACATCTATAGAAATGGACGAGCGATATCGGAATGTTATTGAACTGGAGTTCAACCAGAATGGAGTCCTTGTTTCAGGGTGTCCCAAGTCAATTATCTAGCCGCGATGGGAAGGCACCCTAAAGAGATTACAGGGCTTGCAGAAATCTTGTCAGGATTTGAAGTTTTCGGGGATCGGATTTGCTGATATCCTGTCACAGACTACTCAAAGTAATCTTGTAAAGGATGTCCTACGATGTATAAGGATGCGACAGTTTGCAGTTTTCGCTGCACAATTTGCAGTTTTCGTTGTCAAGTTGCAATTTCACCAAAGAAATTGGGATCCATCTGGATCAGTTAAGAAGACCAGATTCCAACCCTGTGAAGAAAACACTGGATGGATCATGGGTTGAAACCCTCTCTCGTCCGTTGGGCGAGAAAACCGAAAAAAATCCTTGCCATTTTACCAGGCCCGCTTAGATTGGTTAGTGAATACTCACTAACATTGAGGCTGGAAGATGGAACTCACTCCGAGACAAGACGATATAGTGCAGGCGGCGATCGCCCTGATCGCCCGCAGGGGTTATAAATTCCTCACAACCAAGAATCTCGCCCGGGAGCTCAAGCTCACCGAAGCCGCGCTGTATCGCCATTTTGCCAGCAAAGACGACCTGATAGTAAAGATCCTGGATTATTTTGAAGCCCTTTCCTGCCGCATCCTGGCCGAGATCGAGAATTCGGAACTGCCGCCGATGGAGAAGGTCCGCCGCTTCGTTCTGGACCGCTACCAGCTATTCAGCACCCATCGCGATCTGGCCAAGGTGATGTTTTCAGAGGAATTGTTCCAATACGATCCCGCCTGCGCCACCCGCATGGACCGGATCTCAGGCACACACAGGGATTCCGTGCTCTACTACCTGCGCGAGGCCCAGGCCAGAGGCGTCGTCGATCCCAGCCACGATCCCGGCCAGTTGTTTCGGGTGATCGTTGGCTCCATGCGTTTTTTGGTGACCCAGTGGAATCTGAGCGGGCAGAACTTCGACCTGGTGGACGAGGGCGAAAAGCTGTTTGCAACCATCAGGAAGCTTGTGGAATTGCGGTCATGAACTTTTTTTCACCGTCCCCCGGCACAGGGGAACCTACTTTGAAAAACAAACCACAGGAGATGCACATGAACAGCAGAAGCTGGAAAGACAACAACCCCGTCCTGGACCGGGAAGGGGTTACCGGAACCAAGATCTACACCCAAACCGAAGGTGAGATCGTGCACATGCGCCTGACCCCGGGCGCCCACCTCAAATCCCACATCACCCCCGTGAACGTAGCTTTTTACGTGCTGGAAGGCGCCGCCACGCTCACCATTGGCGATGAAGAGGAAACCTTTCCCAAAGACACCATCATCGACAGCCCGAAGGACATCCCGCACGCGGTTACCAACAAAGGTGACAGCGATCTGCGCCTCCTCGTGATCAAAATGCCCAAACCATAAACAAAGGAGAACAACATGAGCATGTTTTGCTACCAATGCCAGGAAACAGCCCTCAACAAAGGCTGCACCATGCGCGGAGTCTGCGGAAAATCTCCCGAGCTCTGCCACCTTTTCGACCTCTACATCCACGCGCTGAAAGGCATCGCCTACGCCTCGGTGCAACTGGCCAAGAAAGACGTCTATCATCCCGAGGACGCCCTGGTTGTGATGGGCGGCCTCTTCCGCACCATCACCAACGCCAACTGGGATCTGGACCAGATCACCGGACTGATCACCTCAGCCATCGCCCTGCGCGACCAGCGCAAACTGGAGCTGGGCTGGGAAGCCGGCACCATCTGCCCCACCTGCCCGGATGCCGCCACTTTCCAGGTAAAACCGGAAGACTATGACGCCTACGGACAGAAAGTGGGCGTGCTGGCCACCGAGAACGAAGACATCCGCTCCCTGCGCGAGACGGTGATCTACGGCCTCAAGGGCATCGCCGCCTACGGCGAACACGCCTGGATGCTGGGCTACACCAGTGATGACATCAACAAATTCATCATGGAAGCCCTCGCCGCCACCCTCGATGACAGCCTTTCCGCGGAAGAGCTCACCGCCCTCGTGGTGAAAACCGGCGAATACGCCGTGAAGGTGATGGAGCTTCTGGACAAGGCCAACACCGATACCTACGGCGTTCCCGAACCCACCGTGGTGGATTTGGGCGTGGGCACCAATCCCGGCATCCTGGTAAGCGGACACGACCTCAAGGATTTTGAGGAACTGCTGCAGCAAACCGAGGGGCAGGGCATCGACATCTACACCCACAGCGAGATGCTGCCCGCCAACTATTACCCCGCCTTCAAGAAGTATAAACACTTCCACGGCAACTACGGCTCCTCCTGGTGGCACCAACTGGAGGATTTTGAGAACTTCAACGGACCCATCCTGATGACCACCAACTGCATCGTGCCCCTGCGCGGCGAACAGACCTATCTGGACCGCTTCTTCACCACCGGCATGACCGGATATCCCGGCGCCACCCACATCCCGGAACGCAAACCCGGCCAGCAGAAAGACTTCAGCGCCATCATCGCCAAAGCCAAAACCTGCCAGCCGCCCAAGGAGATCGAGACCGGCACCCTCACTGGCGGATTCAACCACCGCACTGTGATGGCGATGGCCGACCAGGTGGTCGAGGCCGTCAAATCCGGCGCCATCAAGAAATTTGTGGTCATGGCAGGTTGCGACGGACGCATGCCCAAGCGCAAATACTTCACCGAAGTGGCGGAAAAGCTGCCCCAAGACGCCGTGATCCTCACTGCCGGCTGCGCCAAATACCGCTACATCAAACTCCCCCTGGGCGACATCAACGGCATCCCGCGCGTGCTCGACGCCGGCCAGTGCAACGATTCCTACTCTTTGGCCATCATCGCTCTCAAGCTGAAGGAAGCCTTCGGCTTGGACGATGTGAACAAGCTTCCCCTGGCCTTCGACATCGCCTGGTACGAACAAAAAGCCGTGGCCGTGCTGCTCGCCCTGCTCTATCTGGGCTTCAAGGACATCCGCCTCGGGCCCACCCTGCCCGGTTTCCTTTCACCCAACGTGGCGAAAGTGATCATCGATACCTTCGGCCTCCAGCCCACCACCGACGCCGATTCCGACGTCGCCGCCATCATGGCCTGATCCTCAACCCAATAATCTAGCGGGACCTGCCCTGGTCCCGCTTTTTTTAGGCTCTTTTTCAAACCGGGCTTTTTTATGGTTGAGCGCCCGTACCCACCCGGTTTGAAAGAGAGCCTTTTTAATACCAACGTATAAAGCAGGGCCCGGCCAGAAGCCGGGTCCTGTCAGTTCAGTCTGCCGGAAGGAACCATCCTTCCAAACAGGGATCAATCGGTGCCGCGCACCCGGAAGAACCGCCTCGCGTAGCTTCCGGGGGTGGTGAAGCTGTTGTAGCCGCGTCCGATGGGGCTGAAAGTCCCGTCGTACATGTCGGCGTCCTCGATGATGTAGTCGTTGGCACCCTCGATCTTATCCCAGGTGAGGACCACGTTGCCGTTGCCGTCGGCGGAAATTTGCACTTCGGCGGGGTAGTCGTTCTCATCCAGATAGGGCCAGGTGGAGAAGATGCGGATGTTGTCTATGGCCGCGGGAGGCTGGGTTCCCCCGCCGCCGTCATTGCGCCAGCTGAAGATCAGGCGCTTGGTGAGGCCGGCGTAATCAGCGGAAAGCGGAAGAACGGCCAGCTGCCAGTCGCCGATGGAGTGCAGCGGAGCGCCGATCTGGCCTTCCGTGAAGGAGGTCCCGGCCGTGGGAATGAAGCTTGTGTCGGTGATGTGGACGGTCAGGTAGTCGTAGAGGGCTTCGCCCACGCCCTTCCACTGGAATTTCAGCGTCATGCCGGTCATGTCCGCTGGGAAGGTGACGTCGTGGTAGAAATGCACGTAGGAGCTGGCGCCGGGGTTGTAGCTGTGAGTGGCGCCGCTGTTCGTGCTGATGTAGGCGGCGTAGCCGTTGCGGTAGGTCATAGCGCTGCCAAGTTCCCATTTGTTGGGTTGGGTGCCATTCACCGTGATCCAGTCGATCCAGCCGTCCTCGAAATCCTCCACGCAGGGCGGGACCAGTGGCCCGATTCCCCTTCCGGAGAGGGGGACCTGGTGCACCGCTTTGCTGCCAACGTTGTCGATCACCACCAGGTTCGTGGTTTTGGCCCCGATGCTTTGAGGGGCGAACAGCACATAGAGGTTGGCGGAATTGCCGGGTGTGATGGTGAGGTCGTCAGTGAGTTCGGTGAGGTCGAAATCATCGATGTCCGCGCCTTCCAGGTACACGTCATTCTGCATGATCACGAGGTTGGCGTCGCCGGTATTGGTGATCACGAAGGTTTTGGCGGGTGTGGCCTCGCCCACGTTCACCATGCCGTAGTTCCAGGAGGCGGGGTTAATGGAAAACTCGGGGTAGGGCTCGTAGTAATCGATGCTGATGTCGTCGATGGAGATGTAGTTGGTGGTTCCGCCGCAGGTGCCGTGGATGCCCAGATACCAGATGCCGGTGCTGGGGGCGGTGAAGGTGCCGGCCACGCGCTGGTAATCGCCGTTCACCACTTCCCTGTAAGCCACGATGGGATTCGTCATGCCCGCGATGGTGGCAGCCGTGCCATACTTGATCTCCAGGATGGCCTGGCTACCGGAAGTGGTGTATTGCCGGCCCCAGAGTTCCAGCCCGTAGCTTTGCCCCTGCTGCAGATAGATGGGCCGGAACAGCCAGGCGTTGCCGCCGTCGCGCAGAGTGAGGTTATAGCTGCCGGTGCGCGGGGCGCGGTTGTAGGTGATGTCGGTATTTGCGGTCCAATAGTAGGAGCCGGCGCCGAGGGCCTTGGTCCAGCGGTTGATGTCGGTGGAGCCGCTCGCGTTGCCTTCTTCGAAACTCTCCACAAAGGGATATTCCATGATGGTGTCGTCGGCCCGGGTGTCGAAACTCCAAACGGGGCCGGAAGCCGAGTCAAAGCCGTCCTTAACCGCCACGATCTTCCAGTAATATGTATGCTCGGGCAGCAGGAAGGGGTAATATTCGGTGTCGGGCCAATTGCCTTCCATCAAGGGAGGAGTGGTCGTTTCGCCGAAGTAAACCATGTAATAATCCGGATCGCCGCCTCCACCGGGAGCCCAGGCGAGGGGAATGTTCAGAGCCAGGTCGATCGCTTCGTTGGCGGGGCTCAGATAGACCGGGGGATTGGGCGGCAGCTGCACTTCGGTGAAAACGCCCTCATCCGCACCGATATCAGGGGATTCGGAGTCACGGGCATCGCCGTCAATATCCATATCCACGGAGGCCACCACCAGGGCGTTGCCCTCGGCATAGGTCTGCACCTGCGGGTCCAGATGCAGGTTGTAGGGCGCTGCCTCGCTTTGGAAAGGCGGGTCTTCCGAATAGGAATTCTGGTCCTTGCCCAGGTTGGCTGTCTTGTAATCATTTAGGGTCTGGCAGCTGATGGCGCCGTACTGGCAGATCAGGTTCTGCGCGCCGGGTGTTCCGGCATACCAGATGTTCTTGTCGCTGGCGGCGTTGATATCGTCGAAGTGTTCCACCGCTTTCCAGAACGCCGCCGCCTTGCCGGAAGCGCCGGGGCTGGAGAGGTTGGCGAAGATGTTGTTCTGCAGCGTGATCGAGGTGGCGCTGTAAGTGTAAAGCACCGCGGAGGAGAAGCTTTCGCCGCCGCTGCCGGTGATCAAAACGCTGTTATAGTAGAGGTTCGCGGTCCCGTTATGAACGTGGATGCCCCGCACGGACGGGGAGCCGCTGGAGGTGGGGGCGCGCAGGTCGCAGATCATGTTATTGTGATAGGTTGAGGTGCCGGTGGAATACAATCCGATCACGGTGGTGGCGGCGCCATTGGTCTGCAAGTTGCGGATGTCGTTGCGGTAAGCAGTGCCCTGGATCATGTAGATCCCCTTCACGTTGCCATTCGAAACCAGACCGGAGATGTTGTTCTGATAAGCGATCGCGCGATTTTCCAAGATCCCGATCACGTCATAGTTTCCCGTGCTGGTGAGATCTGTGATCGAGTTTTCGTAAACACTACGGTTATTGGCGCCGTAATCGGTGTTGATCCTTATTCCGTACACGGCATTGGCGGAAACCACATCGAAGATGGAGTTGTGATGGATATCGAAATCGGGGTGAGAGTGGTAGATGCCGGTGAAGGTCTGGGTGGTGTTGGACCCAGTAATGGTGTTGTGGTGGATGAGGCCAACCCCGTTGTCGTCATAGCAATTGATGCCCGTCGCAGCCACGGTGTTGCCTGCAGCCATCGATACTTGGTTATGGCTGATGTCGATGTTGGTGGATGCCCGGCTGTAGATGGCGTTAGCGCTGAAATCCGAGATCTGGTTGCCTTGGATCACCGGTGTCTGGGAGGCAGTGGTATTGTATAGATAGATGCCATAGCGGACATTGGAGATGGTGTTGCGCAGATACTGGCTGCGGTGGTTCACCCGGCCGGAGGCAGAATCCTCGCGGATGGCGTAGCATACCACGCCGCGGTCCAAAGTGATGGCGCAGGCGCTGACTGTATTATCGGTGCAGCCGTTGCCGGTGGGGGCTTCCAGCCAGATGCCGTAGTTCAGGTTCGTGGAGCCGCTGGCGTTGGCGATGTCGATGTGGTCGACCGTGAAGAAATCGCCTCCGGCCAGCTTGAAGGCGAAGCTGCCGGTCCCGCCGGTGGGCGTGATCTTGGGGTTGGTGGCCAGGGTGTCCGTGCTGGTGAAGACAACTGGATTCAGCTCGGTCCCGGTGGCGGTGATGGCGGGTGGATTTTCGGCGAAAACCTCACCGGCCACGGCGGTGAAGGTGATCCCTCCGGCCCCCACCCCACTGGCGTTCAGGTATCTGATGGCGTGGGTGAAATCCGGATAGAAGTGGCCTGTGCCGATCACCCAGCTGCCGGTGAGCGGTTCCTTGTGGGTGGAATAGCTCCAGACGGGGCAGTCCAGCGAATCGGGGAAGCCATTTTCGTTGTAGGGCACGATCCGCCAATAGTAGGTCCGCAGGTAGTCCAGCGTGGTTGTGCAGTTGTAGCTGAGCTGATTTCCCAGGTCAGTGCCGCCTTCAATGTATTCCAGCGGGTCTTCCGCCCAGAGGCTGAGCCGGTAACCGGTGGGGACGCCGCCGGAGGAGGAGGCATACCA
>Ga0116157_10002221_pt1 | contig 18996 bp, 19 predicted proteins | sample AD_UKC048_MetaG_FD_89882 | JGI IMG/M metagenome (GOLD analysis project Ga0116157, IMG submission 89882) | Active sludge microbial communities of municipal wastewater-treating anaerobic digesters from USA - AD_UKC048_MetaG | ecosystem: Engineered > Bioreactor > Anaerobic > Digestate | place: USA...
CACGGCCGTATGGTCGGCCAGGATGCGGACGTTCGGCCGGCGGGCCAAGGCGGCCAGGAAGGCCTCCTCGATCGTTTTGCCGGTCGTGTCCTGGACGTGAAGAATGCGGCGGCGGGAATGGCCTCCTTCCCGGGCGAAATCCAGCTCGTCCTCCCCGTTGCGGGAAAAGTCGATTCCCAGCTCTTCAATCAGGATCTCATCGACCATCGGCTTGCTGTCCGAGACCAGGACATCCACCGCCTCGGGATTGTTGATGCCGTCCCCGGACTCGAAAATATCCCGGCGGAGCAGGTCCGGATCATCGTCCGGGCCGAGGGAAACGATTCCACCCTGGGCGTACCGGGTGTTTGATTCCTGCATGTCGGACGACTTGGAGATGACGAGGACGTCCAGGCCGGCCTTGGACGCGGCCAGAGCGGCCGCCGAGCCCGAAATCCCGCATCCGATGATCAAAACGTCGGCCTTGAGCCGTTCCTTATCCCCCGCCATGTCTATCGTCTCCTTTTCGTCTTGATTTCAAGGCTGAGATCGACGGCCCGGGCCGAGTGGGTCAGCCGGCCGATGGAAATGAAATCCACGCCCGTCTCCGCGATCTGCCTGATGTTGTCCAGACAGACATTGCCCGAGGCCTCGATCTTGACCCGGCCCCGAAGGCGCCGGACCGTTTTTTTCATCTCCGGGATCGTCATGTTGTCGAGCATCACCCAATCCGCCCCGGCGGCCGCGGCTTCCATCGCCTCGGCCGCCGTGGCGGCCTCCACCTCGAGGCGGAAGCGCCGCCCCCAGGCCGCCCGAACGGCGGCCACCGCCGGGCCGACTCCGCCGGCGACGGCCAGGTGATTGTCCTTGACGAGGACCATGCTCGAAAGATCGCGGCGGTGATTGACTCCGCCGCCCCGGCGGACGGCGTATTTTTCCAGGTCGCGCAGACCGGGCGTCGTCTTCCGCGTATCGAGGACGCGGACCCCTGTTCCAGCGACGGCCCGAACGTAAGACTGCGTCGTGGTGGCGATGCCGGACAGGCGTTGGACGAAATTGAGGGCTGTCCGCTCGCCCCGGAGAAGAACGGCCGCCGGTCCCGAGATTTCACCCAGGACCTGTCCCGGGCGGAACGGAGATCCGTCCCGAAGCTTGCGCCGGACGGCGACCTTCGGATCCAGTGTCTTGAACACCCGGACGAAGACGTCGATTCCGGCCAAGACGCCGTCTTCCTTGGCCAGCAGAACGGCCGCCGCCTTCAGGTCCGGGGGGACGATCGCCGCCGTCGTCACGTCTCCGGCCGGCAGGTCCTCGGCCAAGGCCCGGTCGATCGCTTCTTGAACGTCCAATGTCTTCATTTTCCGGATTATAGGACTTCGGCCGAGGCCGGTCAAACCGATCCCCTCTCCCGCCCTGGAGGCGAAAAGAATTGACAGGCGCGGCGGCCCCATGGGAACATACCGCGTGTCCAAAAAACAGACGCCGCTGATTATCCTCTCCGTCGTTCTCTCCCTATTCTTGTTGATCGTCCTCTTCCGCCAAGTTTCCCTGTCCGAATTCACCGAAACGATGTCGGCTCTCTTTCTTCCCGCCCTCCTGGCCTATATGGCCGTCAGCTTGGCGGCGTCTTTCCTGAGAGCCTGGCGCTACCGGATCCTTCTCCAGCCGGTGGAAATTTCCTGGGGGGACATCCTGCTCGTTACCCTGGTCCGGAACGCCTTCGACGACCTCCTTCCCGCCCGCATCGGCTCCCTTTCTTATCTTTATGTCCTGAACAGCCGCCTGGAAAAACCGTTCGAGAACGCCGCCTCCTCGTTCGTCATCGCCTTCATTTATGATTTTCTGACCTTAGGCCCGTTCGTCCTCCTGGCCCTCCTGGCTGTCGGCGGCGGCCCGGCCGGCGTTTCCGCCGGAGCATTGATCGCCGCCGCCTTGATTTTTTCAGTCGTCGTCGTCCTTGTCGCCTGGAAAATCGCCTTATTCGCCCGGATCGCCCGGAATATCGCCCTCTGGCTGATGAAAAAGACGCCTTGGATCCGCAGGCCGGCCGTCGTCCGGGCGTTTGAGAACTTGGATCAAACCGTCGCCGTTCTGGGAGAAAAGCACAAGCCGGGCCGGCGGCCGGCCGTTTTCCTGCTCTCTTTTCTCATCCGGCTCGGAAAATACATCTCCTTGTTCCTCCTCCTGTTCGCGGTCTTGAGGAGCCGGGGCGTTTCCTGGGAAGGCTTGAGCTTCTGGAAGACCGTCCTGGGCTTGACCGGAGCGGAAATGACCGCCGTCCTGCCGGTCAAGGGGCTGGCCGGGTTCGGAACCTGGGAATCCGCCTGGGCCGCCGCTCTCCAATGGATGCGTTTCGACCCGCGGCCGGCGATCCTCTCCGGCCTGGGGATCCATCTCGTGACGAACCTCTTCGAGTATGCCCTCGCCCTGGGAAGCCTGGCCGTTCTCGCCGTCCGCCGCAAACGTGATAGAATGGGCCGAAAATCATGAGCATTTTCGAAGATCGCTTTCACCTTGGACCGTCGGATTTCACCGATGTTCTGGAGACCGCCCTCTCCCGGGGCGGCGATTTCGCCGAGCTTTTTTTCGAATACCGCCTCCATCATTCCATCCTCATCGAGGAACAGATTATCAAGGAGACGGCCGAAAGCGTCGGGCTCGGGCTCGGTATCCGCGTCTGGTCCGGAGATCAGACCGGCTTCGGATACACCAACGACCTTTCCCCGGAGCGGATGAAGAAAGCCGCCCGCTCGGCCGCCGCCATCGCCGTGGCCGGCGGAACGCCCTCGCCCCCGGCCGCTTTCGTTTCCCGTTCCCCCCTGGCCGGCCTTTACCCCGTCGCCGAACCGGCCGTTTCCGCCGACCTGGGCCGAAAGATCGCCCTGGTCCGGGAAGCGTACGAGGCGGCCCTGGCGGTTTCGCCGGCGATCAAAAAAGCCAAGGCCGCCTGGGGCGACTACGTCCAGCATATTCTGATCGCCAATTCCGAGGGATTGATCGTCTCTGACGTCCGGCCGATGGTCAAATTGACCTGCACGGCGATCGCCGAAAAAGGCGCGGTCCGGGAGTATGGGTTTTCCGGCGGAGGCGGACGGACGGGACTGGAAGTCTTTGTCTCGGTCCGGACGCCGGCCGAGATCGGCCGGGAGGCGGCCGAGGAGGCCCTTCTGCTGCTGGAGGCGGCCGATGCCCCCGCCGGCGAGATGCCCGTCGTCCTGGCCGCGGGCGAGGCCGGCGTCCTGATCCATGAGGCCGTCGGCCATCTGCTCGAAGCCGATTTCAACCGCCGGAAAACGTCCGTTTTCTGGAACAAGATGGGTGCCCGGGTCGGGACGGATCTCGTCACGATCTTCGACGATCCGACGATTCCGGCCGGCCGCGGCTCCTATGCCGTGGACGACGAGGGAACGATTCCCCGCCGGACGCTCCTCATCGACAAGGGCGTCGTCTCCGGGCTCCTGACCGACCGGCTCTCGGCCAAAATCCTCGGACGCCCGCTGACCGGCCACGGACGGCGCCAGGATTATTCCGAGATCCCCATCCCCCGCATGGCCAACACGTACATCGCCGCCGGGCCCCATGATCCGGAGGAAATCCTTCGCTCCGTCGGCCGCGGCTTTTATGCCAAGCGGCTGACGGGCGGACAGGTGGAGGATTCAGGAAAGTTCACGTTTTCCGTCAGCCTGGGCTACTTCATCGAAAACGGCCGGTTGACGCGCCCGGCCAAGCAGGCGACCCTGATTGGAACCAGCCTCGGCATCCTCAACCGCCTCTGCATGGCCGGAACGGATTTGGAATTCGGCCGGCCCACCGGGACCTGCGGCAAGGAAGGCCAGCACGTCCCGATCAACGACGGTTGTCCGACGCTGAAGATCTCGTCGATGACCGTGGGAGGACGGGGATGACCCCCGGGGCTGCGGTCGACGACTTGAAATCCCTGGCTGAGAGGTTCGTCCTCTTCGGCCGAGCCTGCGGAGCCGATGAAATCGAGGTCGGCCTGGGCGACGACACCGAGTTCGAGGTCGATGTCCGCCTGGGCCGGATCGAAAACCTCGTCGAGGCCGGAACGCGTTCGATGGGGCTTCGAGTCATCAAGGACGGGAAAACCGCTTTCGCGGGCTCCTCCGATCTGACGCCGGAGACAATCGAGGGCTTGATCCGGAACGCGGTCCGGCGGGCGGAGCTCGCCAGCCCGGATCCCTGCGCCGGACTTCCGGATTCTTTTTCCCCGGCGGTCGATCCGGCCGGCCTCGATCTTTATGATCCGGCCGTCGCTGTCCTCGATCCGGCGGAGAAAATCCGCCTGGCCATGGAAACCGAGCGGATCGCTCTTTCCGACTCCCGCATCGTCAATTCCCACGGCTCCAGCTGCCACACCCACGAGGGCGTTTCCGTCCTGTCCAATTCCCGGGGATTCCTCGGCGCCTACCGGAAAACGTTCGCCGGATTGAACGTCGGTTTGCAAGCCGGCGAGACCGATGACTTGGCCGAGGATTTCTGGTTTTCCTCCGAAACCCATCTCGACGCCCTGGCCGGGCCCGAGGAGATCGCCCGGACGGCCGTCGCCCGGACGATCCGCCATCTCAAGCCGCGCAAGATCGAAACCCAAAAGGCGCCCGTGGTTTTCGAACCGCTGATGACGGGTCAAATCCTCGGGTTCCTCTTCGGATGCCTGACCGGGACGGCCGTTTATCAGAAATCGACGTTCCTCGGCGAGCGCCTGGGCGACCGGATCGGGCGGGAGGCGGTCACCGTCATCGATGACGGGCTTCTTCCCCGGGGTCTCGGCTCGAGCCCGTTTGATTCCGAGGGCGTGCCCTCGCGGCGGACCGTGGTCATCGAAAACGGCGTTCTGAAGTCGTTTCTCTGCAACACGTATGCCGCCCGAAAGATCGGCGCCTCCTCGACCGGAAACGCCGACGGATCCGGCGTCGGCCCGGGCAATTTCCATCTTCGGCCGGGCGGGGACGCGCCGGAGGAAATCATCCGGTCGACGGCCAAGGGACTCTATCTCGTCCGAACGCTGGGCCAGGGATTCAATCCGGTGACCGGCGACATCTCCCTGGGGGCGTTTGGTTTATGGATCGAGAACGGAGAATTCGCTTATCCGGTTTCCGAGATCACGATTTCCGGAAACCTGGGCGACTTCCTGATGAATATCGAGAGAATCGGCAGCGATTTGATTTTCAACGGATCGATCTGCGGACCGACGATCAAAGTGTCGGAGATGCAGATTGCCGGCCGGTCCTGATCGCACCGGCGCCGGCCGGGAAGGATAAACATGAATAAAATCGGACAACGAGCGGGCGCCCTTCTTGGGTCCTCGATTCTCATTATTTTAGGCAGCTTGATCATGGGCCTGGGGTACGCCCTGTTCCTGATCCCCCATCATTTCGTCCCGGGCGGCGTCTCGGGGGCGGCCATCATCGTCAATTTCCTGACCCGATTTCCGGTCGGCACGTTGATCCTCATCCTCAACATCCCGATCTTCGCCCTCGGCTACAAGATCATGGGCCGGAAGTCCGTCGTCCGGAGCCTGGCCGGACTGTTCATCTCCTCGTTCTTCATCGACTTTTTCAACGTGATGATCGGCCTCCCGTCGGCTACGGAAGACGCCGTCCTGGCCGCGATCTACGGCGGAGTGATGCTCGGCATCGGCTTGGGACTCGTTTTCCGCGGCGGAGCGTCGACCGGCGGATCGGACATCATCGGCCAGATCTTCAACAAGCGTTTCGGCCTGTCGATCGGCATGTCGATCATGCTCATCGACTTTTTCATCATCTCGGGTTCCGGGTTCATCTTCGGCGGGCTGGAAGCTCCTTTGTACGGCTACATCGTCCTGTTCGTCTCCTCCAAGGTCATCGATATGGTGCTCGAGGGCTTGAGCTTCACGAAGATGGTGATCATCACCTCGACCAAGACCGCCGAGATCCAGGCTTTCATCCTCAAGACCCTCGACCGGAGCGGAACGGCCCTCCGGTCTCGGTCGCTGTACCTGAACCGGGAGGGGGAAACCATCATCACCGTGATTTCCCCCAAGCAGCTGGTCGAGCTGCGGGCGTTCATCAAGTCGCTCGACCCGGACGCGTTCGTCATCGTCAACGACACGTACGCCGTCCTGGGAAGGGGTTTCAAGGCTCCCCACGTCGGCTGAGGGAAGAGCGCCTTCCGTCTCAGTACGTGTTGAAGCGGGCGACCGCGTCCAGCGTTCTCTTCGGAACATGGAAGACGCCGTCGGCGTCCTTCCAATAGCGAGGCGAATCCCGGTACGGTTCGACGACGGACGTTTCGGCCGGATAGCCCAAGGCCAGGACGGAATCGATCCGGACGTGATCCGGGATTCCGAAGAGGGCTTGTATTTTCGGCCGGTCGATCGAGATCAGCCAGCAGCCGGCCACCCCTTCCCCGGCCGCGGCCAAGGCCATGTTCTCCACGGCCGCCCCGACGTCGTACTCGAACATTTTGTCCCGGATCTTCGTGTTGACGAGAACAATGATGTAGGCGGCCGGCTCCCGGCCGGGCTTCGGGTCGCCGTCGGGCTGGATGTAGGCCGCCCATTTCAAGCAGGGGAAAACGCCGGCCCGGGCGGCCGGATCGTCGACGACAAGAAACTCCAGCGGCTGGAGATTGGCGGCTGAGGGGGCTAGCCGCCCGGCGTCCACGAAGTCCATGAGAAGGTCCCGGGAAACGGGTTTCGGCCGGAACTGGCGGATGCTCCGGCGGGAAGCGATCAACCGGCGGATATTCATGGCGGTGTCTCCTTTTCGAGCCCGGCCGGTCCCCTCTTCCGAACTTTCCGTTCCAGCGACCGGGCCGCCGGGGTGACGGCCAGGCCGCCCCGCGACGTCACCCGGAGCTCGGATGGAAGAATCCGTCCCGAGGCCAGCGAGGCGTCAATCGTATCATCGAGGGGAACCGGGTTTTCATAGCCGCCGAGAACGAGGTCGGCGCAAAGAAACGCCGAAGCGGCGGCCGCGGCGTTCCGGGTGAAACAGGGAATTTCGCATCGTCCGGCGACCAGGTCGCAAACCGAGCCCATCGTATTCTGAAGCGAGATCGCGGCCGCGTCGCAGGCTTGCCGGGCGGTTCCGCCGGCGGCTTCGACCACGGCGGCCGCGGCCATCGCCCCGGCCGCTCCAATTTCCACCTGGCAGCCGGCGATCTCGGCAGCGAAAGTCGCCCGCCGGACGAAGACGAGGCCGATCGCTCCGGCCGCGAACAAGGACCGGAGGATGTCCGACCGGCCGGCCCGGCCATCCTCCGCGAGGGTCGCGGCCACGGCGGCCAGAACGCCGGCCGAACCTCCGGTCGGAGCGGCGCAGACGACGGCCCCGCTGTTGACCGCCTGCATCACGGCCATGGCCCGGGCCGCCGTCCGAACCGGACGTCCGCCCGACGGCAGCGCGTTCCGCTTTTCCGCTTCGAGAATCCGGGCGGCGGCCGGCCGGAGAAGCCTCAAATGAACTTGTCCCGGATCAAGGCCGGACCGGAGGGATCGCTTCATGACGGCAAAGCGCCGGAGCATTTCCGCGTCGACGTCCTCTCCGGACAAGCCCAGAACGCGGATTTCGTTCAAGCGTCCGGCCTCGCCCGCCGTAAGTCCCCGCCGCCGAGCCAGGGCGGCGAGGTCAGCCGCGCTCCGGAACAGGGGCTCGGCCGCCCGGGGGAAGAACACCGGTTCGGCCCGCAGCCGGATGAACCGTCCGTCCGGTCCGCGGAAATTCATCCGGAAAGCTTTCTTTCCGTCGATCCAAACCGGTTTTCCCTCGATCCGAACGACGGCGAACGATCCGCCGCCGGTCGAGCGGGCCAGGATCTCCAGTCTCCGGCCGGAGGCCGTCCAAAGGCGGACGCGGACGGCGTTTGGATGACCGGCGCGTCCGAGGCGTCCGGCCTCGAAGGCGATGTCGAGCCCCTCGCTCCGGGCGGTCCGGAGGACGTCGGTGAAGCGCGCGTCGGTCAGCGGCCGGCCGGCAAGACCGCAGGCGAAGGCCCGGTCGGCGTTCTGGGTTTGGTAGGTTTCAATGTAAGAACCCGATGGATCGAAAGAAACAACGGCTCGGACGGGCGGTTCCCCCAGGAGCATCCGGCAGGTCGCGGCGATGTGATAGGAGCCGGCCGTATGGGAGCTGGAGGGCCCCCGCATCACCGGCCCGATCACGTCGTTGAAGACGGACAGGAACGGCCGGCCGGATTCGGATGGCGCGTCCTTCGGCATGTCCCTTCTCCTCCCTGACGTCGGCGCTCCCTCCGGGACGCGGGAATCCCGGCCGGAGCGTAGGGCCCGGATTCCGCCGACGGTCCTCACGAGGGCGGGCCGTTTCAGCCGGACGCCCGAAGCCAAGTGTCAGCCGGGAGCGGGATCATTGGTTTATCCATGGCATTTCGGTACCCGGCCGGCGTCCCAACAGAATCGGGCTCCGGCTTCACTCCCGGGATTTCGGACCGCCTCAATGCCGGTGGATATCCTTGTGCATGATGCTCCGCATCCGGACGCGGCGCTCCTCGTTCGGCATGGCGTCGAGGCTCTTGTTCAGAAACTCATCGTCCTCCGCCTGCAGCAGGCGGATGACGTAATCGATGACGCTCGGCGGGAACATCCCGTCCCGCTCGTAGAGTCCGCGCTCGCTCTGGAGGATCCGGCTCGATCCGACGCAGCTGGAGGGAAGGGCGGCCAGGCGGGAGAGCAGCTCCTTGTCGGCGAAGATGTCGCCCTTGACGTACAGCTTCTCAGCCAGGGCCCGGGCCGATTCGCCGCGGGTGGCCTTGTCTTTCCGGGAAAGAGCCCACTCGGCGGACATCGTCATCCCGGCCAACAAGAGGTGGATCAGGGCGCTTCCGTCGGGCGTGCGGAGCTCGACGGTCTGCCGGCCCTCGCCGGCCCGGTACAGGGCGGTGTCCCGGGGATTCAAGGACCGGGCCAAGTGCCGCTTGTTCGTCCAAGCCAAGGGAACGCGGATCATGGCGCTCCGGTTGAGATCGCTCCAGCAGACGTAGGTCGGCGCTTCCTGGTGGGGAACGAGGCGGAGATAAGCCGAAGACGTCGTGTTGCCGAAGGCCGTCAGGGATTCGGCGTGACGGCAGAGGCCGCCGACCAGCAGGCGGGCGTCCTTGGAGAGGGCGCCGTCGGGCCCGGTCATGACGTTCCGTCCGCCGCGCTTCAGCTCCATGTGGAAGTGGAGGCCCGTTCCGGCCGCCCCATCCTCGAGCTTGGGAGCGAATGTCACCGAGCAGCCGTTGCGCCAGGCGATGTTTCGAATCAGCCAGCGGCCGAGGACGACGTCATCGGCCATGGATTCGATCGGCCGGGGGGCGAACTCGATTTCGAGCTGCTCGGCCAGCTTGCCCTTGAGCTCGGGAAGGTCGCTTTGGACGCCGTCGATGCAGCCGACCTCGCCGTGGGCGTACTTGACGGCGCCGTTGATCTTGGTGATCCGGCTGAGAATCTCGTTGACGATCGGCCCGGACTTGAGAAAGGGCGGGCTGTTATGATAGCCCTTCTGGAAACCGGTCGGAAAAAGATCGGATCCCCGCTCGGAAAGCAGATAGAACTCGATCTCGCCCAGGGCGTAAAGCTCGAGGCCGGTGTTCTTGCGGAATAATTCGGCCGCCCGCTTGAGGATGCTGTCCGGGGCGAACGGGGCCAGGGTTCCGTCCTTGGTGTAATAGCGGCAGATGAAATCCAGGCTGCGGTCGTCGAACGGGTTGAGAAAGGCGGAGGAATAGAGCGGGACGACGTAGAGGTCGGAGGCGGCCGTTTCGACCATTCCCTTGAAGATGGACGAGCCGTCGAGGCGCTCCCCTTCGGCCAGGATCGCCTCGGCCTGAGCCTTGTCGGCGACGGGGAGGCGGAGCTCCTTCAACCGGCCGTCCAGGGCGGTGTAATGAAACGTGATCCGTTCCAGCCCGCGGCGGGCGATGACCCGAATGAGATCGGCCCGGGTGAAATCCTCCGGACGTTTGTCGAGCAGGACGGAGAGGGGGGAAGACAGGGCGAAAGGATAGCGGGACGAGGGCATGAGCGAACTCCTTGGCTTATGGGACGCGACGGGCGTCCGAATCGAGGTCGTTTTTCCGTCCGGACCGGACGGAAAAGGCATTTTATCGGAATGGCGGGGCTTTGACAACCCGGCGGGACAGGGGGTCTCCCTCAATACAGGAGATACGGCCGGCGCACGGCCTCGAATTCCCGAAGGCCGGGTTCGAATCCGTCGGCGATCTCCCCCGCCGGCGCCCCCCCGAGAAAGGCTCGGCGGACGGAGACCGTCCCGCAGACCTTATCGAAATAATCGTCGTGAAAGGCGAAGCGGTCCGGATACATCTCCCGGAGAACGGCGATGATATGGAGCGCCGTCCGGATGGGCCGGAAGACGCTCCGGTCGATGACGTGGAGCTGGCAGCCGCCGCACCGCTCGCCTTGGAACTTGGAAAACGTCGGAGTGAACCACTGCTCCCGGAAAACCGCGCCCGGCAGCCCGAGGGCGTTGAGCCGGTCCGTCAGGGCCGCCGCCTCGATCCACGGCGCGCCGAAGAACTCGAACGGACGGGTCGTTCCCCGCCCCTCCGAAACGTTCGTCCCTTCGAACAGGACCTGTCCGGGATAGACGACGGCCGTGTCCAGTGTCGGCATGTTGGGAGACGGCGTCACCCAAGGAAGTCCCGTTTCGTCGAACCACAGGCCCCGCGTCCAGCCCTTCACCGGGATGACCGTCAGCTTGGCCTTCTTCTCCAGGAAACGATCGTTGATCAGGAGAGCCATCTCGCCGATCGTCATCCCGTGGCGGAGGGGAATGGGATAAAGCCCGATGAAGCTGCTGAATTCCGGGGATTCGAGAACCGGCCCCTCCAGGATGGCTCCGGTCACCGGGTTCGGCCGGTCTAAGACAACGAAGTCGAGCCCGGCGGCGGCGCAGGCCTGCATGGCGTAGGCCATTGTCGCCGCGTACGTGTAAACGCGCGTCCCGATGTCTTGGATGTCGAACAGGAGGACATCGATGCCGCGGGTCATCTCCGGCCGGAGGGCTTTATCCTCGCCGGTCGTATCAAAGGTCCGCATGAACGCGTCGATATCCCCCAACATGTCCGGCTGCGGCTTTTGCGACGGGCCGTAGAGACTGAAGACGGGCAGGCCGGAGGCGGCATCGATCATAAACGGGACGTATTCCCCGGCCTGGGCTTCTCCCCGGACGCCATGCTCGGGGGCGAACAGGGCGACGAGACGGACGCCCGGAACGTTGCGGATCCGGGCGATCGCGCCGGACAGGCGTGAATCGACGCCGGAAGGATTCGTGATCAAGCCGACGTTCCTGCCCCGGATCAAATCGAGGCGCTCGGAAAGCAGCGTCTCGAGTCCCGGACGGACCTTCGAAGCAGCCGCCTCCATCGCGGAGGGATTCCCGCTCCGTTCAGGCCGGCAGGCGGAGACCGCCGCGGCCGAGACCAGACCCAGGATCAAAACGGGAACGATTTTCCATCCGGCGCGCGTCTTTCTCACGTTCGCTCCTTTCCGATCATCCGGATCGGCGGCGGTGGCTTCTCATATTCTAATGGACAACCGGTGTCTGTACAACGGCGCCGTCAAGCCGATCCACAAGAGCGCCGCGAGGACGGCATAGATGAGCCGGCCCGGAACCGGGGCGGCCAGCGGACCGAGGATCCGCTCATGAATAAAAACGACGGCGTCCAACCGGACCCCGCCGCTGGAAACGGTAATGAGACGCAGGATTTTTTCCAACAGGACCGAGCCGGCGAACACCGTGATCGAATTCGCCCCAAGAACCCGGAAGGGCCAGGACCAACGTTTCCACTGGAGCGCTTCGATGAGATAATAATAAAGGCCGAAAACGATCAAGGCCAGGCCGGCTCCGAGGAAGGCGAATGCCGGCGTCCAAAGCGGCCGGTTGATCGGCAGGACGGGATGAAGAAGCAGGCCGGCGGCGGTCAGGGGAAGACCGGCTGAAAAGACGCCGAGCGTTTTTCTGACCATCGTCCTCGGGGTCTTCAGCCAGTCCCCGAGCAGGGTTCCGATAAGCAGAACGGCGACGGCCGGAAGGGTGCTGAGAAGTCCTTCCGAGTCGAACCCGGGCTTGAGAAGATGCCGGCCGAAAATCAGGTTGTCGAGGTAGCCGGGAAGATTTCCGTCCGGTTCGAGAATCCCCGCCCCGTGGCCGGGAACGGGCACAAGGAAAATCAAGGCCGCGTAAACGGCCGGAAGGACGGCCGAGAGGACAACCCGGGCGGAGGGTTTCGTCTTGAGGCCAAGGAGAGCTCCGGCTGAATAACAGAGGGCGATTCTTTGGAGAATGCCGGGGATCCGGACGGCGGAACAATCGAAGGCCGGGAAAAAATTTAGAAAAAGGCCGAGGAGAAAGAGGCCGGCCGACCGTTTCAATATTTGGCCGATCAGAGCGGACTCGGCGATCCCCGCCCTCCTCCGGCGGCCGAGGGAGAACGGAATGACGACCCCGGCGCAGACCAGGAAAAAGGGAAAGAGCAGATCAGCGGGAGTCCAGCCGTGCCAAACCGCCGGTTGCAGATTCGAATAAACCGCGTGGGCGTTTCCCGGATTGCCGGCGATCAACATCGCCGCGACCGCCGTCCCCCGAAAGGCATCGATGGAAAGTACTCGTTCCCCGTCCACGGGCCCTTTTCCTCCGGCCGCGTTTCATTCCCTGTCCAGACGGCCGCATTATAATCCATTTGGGGAAAAAGACAATGTTTTTTTTCAAACGGAGCCTGAAATTATTTCAGGCTCCGGAAGGCGGCGATCCGGCGGACGCCCTCGGCGAAGTCCTCCGGCGTCCCGGCAAACGACAACCGGAGGAATCCCTCCCCGCCCGGACCGAAAGCGATCCCGGGGATCGTCACGACTTTCGTCCGACCGGCCAGGCCGAGGGCGATATCCAGGGATCCTCCCAAGTCCGCCCGCCACGAGGAGACATCCAAAAAGATATAGAAAGCGCCTTCCGGCTCGATGAAGGGAAGGCCCAGGCGGCTTCGCAGGGTCTTGACGGCCGCGTTGCGGCGGCGGCGGAGCTCGGCCAGGTTTTCTTTCCGTTCTTGATCGGCCGCCCCGTCGAAAACGAGAATCGCGGCCCTCTGCGAGGGAACCGGGGCGCACATGACGGCCATCTGGTGGATCGCCGTCACCGCCGGAGCCAGGGCCGACGGAACGACGCACCAGCCGAGGCGCCATCCGGTCATGGCGCAGCTTTTCGAAAGGCTGTCGACGACGATCGCGTCCGGCATCCAGGTCCGGATTGATTCCGGGCGGCGGTCTCCGTAATAAAGCTCGCGGTACACTTCGTCTGAAACCGGCAGGATGCCCCGTTCGGCCAAAAGTCCGGCCAAGCGTTCGATCTCGGTCCGGGGATGAACCGCTCCGGTGGGATTGGCCGGGCTGTTGAGAATGACGGCTTTGGTTTTTTCGGATAAAAGCGGCTTGATCCGGGAGGCCTTCAAAACGAATCCATCTTCCCGGGCCAACGGATAGAAGACGGGAAGGCCGCCCCAAAGCCGGACGATCCGGGCGTAAGTGGGAAATCCGGGATCGGGAACCAGGACCTCGTCGCCCGGATCGACGAGAACGGAAAGGGCGAGAAAAAGCGCTTCCTCGGAACCGGCGGTGACGCAGACGCGGCCGGGATCCACGTCCGGGCCGGCGGAAGCCGCGATCCGGGCCCGGAGCTCCGGAAGCCCGGCGTTGGCTGAATAACCGAGAGGCCAGCGGCCGATCCCGCGGGAAACGCCGTCCAAGACGGCCCGCGGCGTTGGAAAAGCAAGCTCCCCCAGACCGAGGTCGACGCACGAGGAATCGGCCAAATCCGCGATCCGCCGGAGAAGGGTTTTCTCCAGGCCCTCCGCCCGGGCGGCGAGGCGCCGGCCTCTCATCGTCCCGCCGTCTCTCCGTCCAGATCGCGGACGAGCCGCCGGTAAATCTCGGCCGCTTCGATCAAGGCCCGTTTTTCGACTTTTTCCTCCGCGGTGTGGGCGTCCTCGGGTTCGCCGGGGCCGATCATCATCCGTCCTCCGAATCCCTCGAGGTACGGCGCATCCGAGCCGAACGGAAGGATCGTCGTTTCGTAGCCGGGCCGTTGGAGAAAACGCACCGGGGAAGATTCCAGGACGACTTCGATCTCGGCCCGGCCGGCCGCCGCTTGAAACACAAGATCCCGGACGATCGCGACCGGGACGGAGCAGCGGATCATCACCGTCGCCCAGGCTTCGGAGGCAAGGACATTTTCGGCCGTCCCTCCCCCGATTTTCCCGATATTGATCGTCGAGGCGCCCAGGACCGGGTCAACCGGCCAGGCGATCGACCGGAGATCCTGGAGCACGTCCAAAAGTCCATCGACCGCCGATTTCCCGAGATGGGGAAAGGCCGAATGAGCCGCCCGGCCGGCCGTCCGCAGGCGCAGGCTGAACACGCCCTTGTGGCCGAGGGCCAATCGATTTTGGGTCGGCTCCCCGATGACGATGAACCGGCATCCGTCGCTCAGCTTCCCCGCCGCTCGGGCCCCGTCGCTGTCGGTCTCCTCCCCGACGACGAGAAGAATCCCGAAGCGTCGGAAGCCCTCGGCAAGGAGCGCCCGCCCGGCGGTCATCATCGCCGCGATCGAGCCCTTGGCGTCGCAGGCGCCCCGGCCGCGGACATGGGTCTCATCCTCGGCGCCGGGAAGCGGAGGAGGGACGGTATCCAAGTGGGAGCAGAGAACGACGCCGGCCGGCTCCCCGGCCGAGGCGAAGAGATTCGCCCGTCCCGGAGTAACGTCTTGCCGGACGACATGGAAGCCCGCCTCTTCCAGCCAGGCGGCGGCGAAATCGACGGCCGGACCTTCCGCCCCGGTCACCGAGGGAATGTCGATCAACGTCCGGGCCAGCCGAATCACGTCCATGAAATCCATCCTTTTCGACGGCCAAGCTGTTCGGGATAAGGCCGATCAGCGCCGGCGGAGCTTCCCGACAATCGTGATCTTTTCCGGGGCGACATCGACCGCGTTCTTGATGATCCGGGCGGGCGCTCCGGCGACGACGACGCCGGCCGGGACGTCGGAGACAACGATCGCCCCGGCCCCGACGACGCTGCCGCGCCCGATGCGGACGCCCTCCAGAACGACGACGTTGGCTCCGATCAGAACTCGGTCTTCGACCACGACCGGAACCCGTCCGGGCGGCTCGAGAACGCCGGCCAGCACGGTCCCGGCCCCGATATGGCAGTTTCGGCCGACGATCGCCCGGGCTCCCAGGACGGCGTTCATATCGATCATCGTCCCCCGGCCGACTTCGGCCCCGACATTGATGACCGCGCCCATCATGATGACGCAGTCGCGGCCGATCGAGGCCCCGTCCCGGATGATCGCTCCGGGCTCGACCCGGGCCTTGACCTTGCGCAAATCCAGCATGGGAAGGGCGGAATAGCGGGCCGTGATCTCGGCGTGGACGTTCCGGATTCGTTTCCGTCTTCGGGAGAGCCAAGAAGCAATCGTCTCGTAGTCTCCGAACAGGATCCGGAAATCGCCCGTTCCGAAGGATTGAAACCCGGCGTTTTTAAAATCGTCTTCCCGGAACATCCCTTGGACATAGACCCGGGACGGCGTCGTCTTGGGGCTCGAGGCGATCCGCTCGGCCAGGGTCCGGGCGTCCCGCCCGCCGGTGCTTTTCCGGGGCTTCCCGGTCATAAAAGTCCGCGCTCCTTCAACAGGGACCGGATGTACTCGCGGTTGCCGTCACCGAGTTCGGACAGCGGGGGCCGCAGCGGTCCTCCGGGAAGTCCCAGGAGCGAAAGGGCGGCCTTGACCGCCATCGGGTTGGTTTCCAGGCGGAGGGCGGCGAAAAGATCATAGTAGGCGTAATGGAGGGACCGGGCCTCCTCGTGCCTCCCGGCCAGGCTGTGGTCGGTGAGCTCGCGCATCACTCCCGGCAGGATGTTCGCCGTGACGCTGAACATGCCGCTGCCGCCGAAGGCCATCAGCGGGTAGGCGGTCGTGTCCTTGCCGGTGAAGATCTCGAAATTCTTCCCCCGGGCGAGATGGATGAGCTTGGCCAGATGGTCGAGCTCCTTTTTCCCGTCCTTGGTGCCGGCGATGTTGCCGTGATCCATGAGCTTGGCATAGGTCTTCGGCTCGACGTTGACGCCGACCCGCTCCGGGGCGTTGTGAATGACGATCGGCACGGGGCACGCGTCGGCCACCCGGCGGTAGAAATCCAGAAGCCCGGCCTGGTTGGGTAGAACCAGGAACGGGGCGAAAACGACGACGTAGTCGGCTCCGATCTCGGCGAACCTCCGGGCCCGGGCGATCGTCTGCTCGAGGTTGTTGGTGCAGGTGTCGGGGGCGACCTTGGCTTTTCCCCCGGCTTCCTCGACTGTGATTTCGACCATCCGGTCGATTTCGTTCTCGTTCAGGGAAGGATTTTCGCCGGTCACGCCGAGCGGGGCAAGACCATGAACGCCGCCCTCGATCTGGCGTCGGACCAGGACCCTCAGACCCGCCTCATCAAGGGCGAAATCCTTGGTAAACGGCGTCATGAGCAGCGTGTAGACTCCCTTGATCATCATGTCAATCCTCCCTGTGATTCTTTTCGGATCTCCCGGCGCCCCGCCCGGGGGAACGACGGAAAACGGTTCTGCCGGAGAAAGGAATCGAACCTTCACGGGCTGTGAGGCCCACTGGATTTTGAGTCCAGCGCGTCTGCCTGTTCCGCCACTCCGGCAACTATTTGATTCTAATGTAATAGAATCCGATTTTCAAGTCCCTCTGAGGACGTCAAATTCTTAGCATTGACGTCTTTTTGACGTCCTCGAAACAGGTTTTCAGCCACTTTCCGGACCGCCTCGTACTTGTCGGTATCCGTCGGGTGGACGTACCGGAGAGTCATATCAAGGGACGCATGGCCGAGGATCTTTGACGCTGTAACGATATCCGTTACTTTGACCAGATGGTACGCGGCTAGATGGCGGAGATCATGAAAAACGAGCCCATCGGGGCGGCCCGTCTTGATATCCGCCGCTTTACATGCGGCCGCGAAACTTCCTCTCACGTCTTTAATCCTTTGTCCTGTCTCGGGATTGAGGAAGATATATTCGCCTTTTCTCGGCATCGAGTCAAGGTCAACACACATATCCGGATCAATCGGAACGGTCCGCTCCCGCTTGCTCTTGGCGTTTTCTGCCGGGATACGAACGGTTCCAAGCTGTAGATCGACATCCCGCCATTTCATTTCGAGGATTTCATCCCGGCGCATTCCCGTTGTAAGGGCGATTTTTAATATTGGTTTCAGGTATTCAGCCGCAGCGTCAACCATATCCCGGATTTTATCGTCCGTTAGGTTTAAACCAAGGATAGCTTTTTCCCGGTGATTGTTCTCTGGTTGCTTTTTAACACGGCGCCCCCGGATCGGATTCGCCGGGATGATTTCGTCGGCCTCGGCGGCATAGAGGATGCTTTTCAGAAACGAGAGTTCCCGGTTAACCGTTGCCGGAGACGCCCCGTCCTCTTGAATGCGGCGGGTGACATACCGGCGAACGGCCCCCGGTTTGATGTCGATCAAACGGGAATTCTTGAAATCATTGTTCAGATGTTGAAGGGAAATTTCGTTTCTCCCCGCCGAGCGCTTGCTCTTCCACTCGGCCGAGTCCAGGACGGCCCGGGCATATTCGCCGAAAAGATCCTTCGGTTGTTCGGGCTTGATCGTTTCTTCAAGCTTCCCTTGCTTGGCCGCGATTCGGAGCTCCGCAAGCTTGGCACGCGCTTCCTCTTTCGTGAAACCGGCAAACCGCCGGACGCGTCGATAATTGAGCGTTATCTCCGTGAGATAATGCGCAGGTTTATCTTTATTTGCCGGAACAAAGACAAGGTTCTTTTCTCTTTTCATCGCTTTTCCCTTCCTTGACGATCTCAAAGAAAGCCGCGTCAACGGCCTCCCCGGTATTGGTCAATACGAGAACGGCTTGACCATAGGAAGACGCGGGATGATCTCTCCGCCATTCGGCCCGGAAAGTCTTGCCGGTGAGGATATTCCTGATAAGCATCAGCCGCCGCCGTGTCAGGACGCCGAGGGTGAATCCTTCACCTTGTCGCTTTCGTCGTCAAACAGAGTAACGTTAACGTGACGCTTGCGGCCGAGCATATCAACGGCGTCACAACCGGCGATGAAATGATTCAGGATATCCCGGAGCTCGAGGGCTTGGGAAATGTTAATCACAACGCCCAAGCTCACGTTCCCTCCGCCCTTGAAGACAATCTCGAGGGTTCCGTCCTCGAATTGAAAGCACGGGGTAGTGATTTCGAGCTCCGCATAAGCAAGGTGAAACCAGGGCGCCGCTTCGATAATCTGATCCCTGAGGCGGGCCTCGACAGAAAGGGAAGCTTCGACTTCTTGGTCATTGTTGAAATAGATCTTCTCTCCCGTTTTCAACCGGGCCGCGATATCCGGGCCGCCGAAAACCAGCTCCCCGCCCATGTAGATCTGGCCTTTGGGCTTTGTGTCATTCATGGTCAGCCTCAGTTGAAGCAAACCGGAACGGGCCGGAACGCTTCCGCGTTGTCCATGTCGATCAATGCGGGCGTCTCCGGCCGCGGGCGCCGGGCCTCTTCCGCCTCCCCGTCCCCGCGAACGCCTCCGATGTGGTCAACGGCTTCGCTTTCCATGATTCCTCCTTGTGGAAATGGATTTATTCTTCAAGGGTTTCCCCTCGACGAATCGTTGGAGATCATCGGCCTTGATCCGGACAAGTTTTCCTACTTTGAAATAGCGGAGACGTCCGGACCGGAGATAGCCATAAGCCGTCGTTCGAGAAATTTTCAATGCCTGCATAACATCTTGGGGGGTTAAATATTCGTTCATGTGGCTCTCTTTCGTAGGTGTCATTCAGGATCATTTAGTATCATATGGAATCATTTAGGAAAAGTCAAGGCCTTTTTTCTACCAATTTTCCCTGAGAATTGATAACATTCTGTCGTGAGCAAACCAGCGGATTTCATGACTAAGTCCGAAGTCATGGTATATCTCAGAATTTCA
>Ga0116157_10002224_pt1 | contig 18988 bp, 16 predicted proteins | sample AD_UKC048_MetaG_FD_89882 | JGI IMG/M metagenome (GOLD analysis project Ga0116157, IMG submission 89882) | Active sludge microbial communities of municipal wastewater-treating anaerobic digesters from USA - AD_UKC048_MetaG | ecosystem: Engineered > Bioreactor > Anaerobic > Digestate | place: USA...
AATCCCCCTTTTTGTCTCAACTAGCCGTTCTTGCCGAACACTCGCGCAACCCACTGCCTTTAAGCGTATTGCCGCCTAAGTTCGCCTAAGTTCACTTTCTCAACTGCGTTGGCGCGATTCAGCCCTTCGCTACTGGGCGGTCGCACGATATTTTCGAGCTAGCCGCACCGGGGCGGGTCCGGCGGTCTTGGGGTCTCCTTGTCCACGACGATCGTGGGGTTATCGAGCGGATGCTCGTGGTCGTGCCATTCCTTGGGGACTCGGCCGTCCCACCAGGCCCAGTTGATGGGATAGACCTCGGGGTCGATGAAGACGAAGTAGAAGTGCCAGACGAGGATGGCGAGGCAGGCGAGAATGGCCTCGTAGTAATGGATGGTTGTCGCGACGTCGATGGCCCAGCGCGGGAGGAACTGGGTGACGTCGATCTTGAACCAGATCATTAGACCGGTGACGCCCATGATTATGGTTCCCCATGCGACGGCCCAGTACTCGAGTTTTTCGGGGTAGCCGAAGCGTCCGAACCGCGGGCGTGGACGGCCGCGGAGCAGCAGGTGCTTGACGTTGGTGACGGCATCGCGCACGTCCTGGCCACGGGGCAACATGTCGCGCAGCAGCCTGCGGCCCTCGCGGGCGAACATGACATAAAAGACGTGATAGGCGCCGAGGACGAGCATCACGATTCCTGCGACCCTGTGACTGATTCGGCGGAGGTTCTCGTCCGAGCCGAGGAGGCGGGCGACCCAGGAATCCGGGAATTTCAGGGCGAAGCCGGTGACCGCAAGCACGATGAAACTCGCCGCGAGTATAAAGTGCTGGATGCGCTGGGGGCGATCCATGCGGAGCACGATCCGGTCCGCTGCGCGGAACGCGGCCATGGCGCGACGTCCCCAAGTGGCGAAGTTGTGGGCGAACATCAGGCCGATGGTGCCAAAGATGAGCCATAGGTAGATTCGTCGGACCCAGAAGTTGATCCGGGTGCCGAACTCTTTGCCCGGGGCGCCATCGGTGTGGATTCTTCCCGACGCGAAGTTTTCGGTGGCACCGGGGTGACACTTGCCGCACGTGGCCACCAGGTTGTTCGTGTTGATGCTCGAGAGGGGGTCGGAAGAGGGGAGGATCAGGTGCGAGCCGTGGCAGCTCGAGCAATTGGCGGCGCGCATCGATCCGTATTGTGACGCCAGCCCGTGGTAGCTTTCCATGAAGGTGCTCACCCGATCGGAGGGAAGGCGGAACTTCGTGTTGATTCGCTCCGAGGCATGGCACTTGGAGCAGATCTGCTCGGAGATCTTCAGGGGCGAGGTGGCGCGGAGATCCTCGATCTTGTGCTCCGAGTGACAATCGATGCAGGTGGCCGCCTCGCGATGTCCCTCGGCGGTGGATTTCCCGTGGATGCTCTTGGCGACCGCGTCGGTGATCTCGGAGTGACACTCGCCGCACGTGGCGGCGACCTTGTCGTGGTGGAGCCGGGATTCTGGCGCGTCCGGCGAGATGATGTCGTGTTTTCCGTGGCAGTCGGAGCAGATGGCGGCGCCCTCCTCGCCGGATTTGATCGCGAGCGCGTGCGCGCTCCCCTGATATGTCACGGACTGGTATGGGTGGCAGGCGGAGCAATCGACGCGTTTTGCGGCGACGTTGTTGTCGGGATGTTCGGGGGCGATGTCCGCGTGGCAACTCATGCAGGCGTTGGTGCCGTGGACGGATTTCTCGTAGCGGGCACTATCGACGAAGAGGGACACGGTCTGGCCGGCGGCGTTGGTCTTGCTGAGCGTGTTGTCCGCGTGGCACTCGAGGCAGTCGCTATTCTTCCGCGGCTCTGCCGCAGAGAGGCCGCACGCCAGCAAGAGGAGGGCGGGGACGTGTCGTGCGGCACGAGAGGCCGTCGGGCGGCATATTAGACGCGCTTTCATAAAATTTTAGAGATAATGAGTGTCGCTGATGATTTATGAGGTCAAGAACGAACGATGGCGCCGCTCCGGATAAAGCGATTTTTCCAGAGGGGGCGGGGCTCTCGCGGCCGTTTCATGGGCCGTGATCGCGTGGGTTTGGCATTCGCTCACCCCGCCAACGCCATTCGCGACGCCGCGGGCCCTGCCGCGCGCCGCGCGGCGTGGTGCAGGTTGGGGAGAGTCACCCCCCTGGCAAGGATGTCCGTGACAGGCGTGCGTGGAGGGGCTATAGGGATTGAGGTTCATGAGGCACACCATTTCCATTCTGGTGGAGAACAGGTTCGGGGTCCTGACCAGGGTCTCCGGGATGTTCTCTGGGCGCGGGTTCAACATCGACACGCTGAACGTTGGCCCAACTCAGGACCCGAAGATGTCGCGCATGACAGTGGTCGTGCAGGGCGACGACACGGTCCTTGAGCAGGTCACCAAGCAGTTGAATAAGCTGGTGGACGTCATCGACATCACCGATTTCAAAGAGGGGGGCTTCGTCGATCGCGAGCTGGTGCTGCTGAAGCTGAAGGTCGATTCGAAGACCCGCGCGGAGGTGATCCAGATCTGCGAGATCTTCCGCGCGAAGATCGTCGATGTGCAGGCGGATACGTTGACCGTTGAGCTGACGGGCGACGAGGCCAAGGTCGCGAGGTTCGTCAAGCTCATGGAGAATTTCGGAATACTGGAATTGAACCGGACCGGCCGGATCGCGATGAAGCTGGGGTGACCGGAGATTGCGGTCGGTGGGTTCGGGCATCCTGTTCCAGTTTGGAGGCGGAGCGTAGCTCAGCTTGGTAGAGCACCTGCTTTGGGAGCAGGACGTCGCAGGTTCAAATCCTGTCGCTCCGACCAGTTTGCCGGGCCCTGGGTTCTCGGGGCCCCCTGCGGTGAGCAGTCATCCTGCTGGCCGCTGATCGGGCCGATGGGACGCTGATTCCGCGCCGCTTTCACTCTGGGACCGTTGCGCGCGGTTGCGGTGCTGATTGGGGCGACGGGGCTGGGCCTTGCGAGCGGGCAGAGGCTCTGCGAGATTAAATAGGGCAAGAGATGGACGCGAAGACATCAAAGGCGGCTGCCGACGTGCTGGATCCCAGCAGCGTGGTCATTTGTCTGCGCGGCACCGGCGCGGGCTTCAGCGGTCGACTCTTCTTCGTCCCGCGCGGGGGTGCCTACGTAGGCAGGATGCCCGAGTGCGGGATCTTGCTGGATCATCCCACGGTTTCGCGCCGCCACTGTCGCATTGACGTGGGCCCGGAGGGCGCGCGCGTGACAGATGTCGGTTCCATCAATGGCACATGGATCAACGGGGCCATGGCAATGGAATCGCGGCTCCACCACGGGGATATCCTGCGCATCGGAAAGGTTGACTTTGTCGTGGAGATCAAGCCCGCCCCCGAATCCGGTTCCGCCAAACACGTCCCTGCGCGATCGGCCGCCCAAACGGGTACCACGCGGCTGATGAACTTTGACGAGGGCGCATCGGAGCCGATCCGGCAGGGGCATCCCCAGCGTGGCGGGCTGTCCCGGATGGCTCGTCTGACGAAGCTGCTCTTTGGCCGCCAGAGATGATTCACCCTCCCGCGATTGCGGGAACGATGCTGATCTCGTCAGATTCTTTGACGGGAGTTTCCAGATGCTGGAGAAAGCGGATATCCTCGCCATTGATGTAGATGTTGATGAAGGGGCGGACCTTGCCCGAGTCGTCGCAGAGGCGGGATTTGATGCCGGGGAATTTGGCATCGAGGTCCTCCAGGATGGCTCCTATGGTGGTGCCGCTGGCGGCGACGGTATCGGCGCCGGAGGTGATACTTCTCAGAATGCTGGGGATGATGATGTTGGCGGCCATGGGTTTCTCTGTTGTCGGGCGGCGACTTCGGTCCGATGTTTTCGGTGGCATGGGTATCGCAGATCGGTGCCGATTGCGACAAATAATGATAGCGGGGACGGCCTGGACGCCCCAGCGCCTTCGGCGACCGGCCGCGCGGCCTAGCCCGGATATTTCACAGCCTGCTGGCTGTGAAATTCCGGGCTCTGGGAAAACCGCGCCATGAAAGCCGTTTATTGGGGAAGGTCAGGCAAAGACTGGGCTTTTTCGCGGTTGCGGAGTGTGTTTCGGGAACCGGTGGCCCCAGACCCTTCAAAGTCGCGTTCTTCGGAGCTCGGTTTTCCTTTGAGCCTGCATAGTTCACGCGGAAGCGTGAACTATGCAGGCTAGGAGGACGTCCTGTTTCCGAGCCGGATTGCATGCCGCCCGAGGGCGGCGCCAGCGGGGGTGAAAATGGAACGTAGGAGCGCGCTTGCGCGCGATTCGAATCGCCTGCAAGCAGGCTCCTACGATTCGGTGTCTGAATTCTCGATTTAGAGTTCGCCGCGGGCGATGGCCTCTTGGCGGAGGCGGTCGGCCTCGGCCTTGCGCTGGTCGGCCTTTTTGGCCATCCAATTCTCCCACGACTTTCCGTCGGCGGTATCCTGGCCGGAGAAGGTGATGGATCGGACGCTGGCATAGGCGATGCGTTTCATATCGCCGTCGCGCGGGAAGAATTCGATGGTGCGCGCGCGCGCATCGCGATTGGAGAGATAGCCCTCGATGGCCGAACCGTCGTCGAGCGTGATGGTGACGTCGCCTCGGTAGTCGAAAGCCCTGTTGATCACCTCGGACAGTTCGTCGTCATTGGCGGGGGCGAAGGTGCGACCCTGGAATGTGCCGGGCCGGGGTTTAGGAGTGTGGGAAGCCTGGTTCACGTGCGTCACGGAATCAGCCACCGTAGGTCAGGACGGATTTGACGGTCCGGGCGAATCCACGGACGGAGCCGAACGTATCATCGACCGAAGTGGGCTCGAAGCCGCAGTGGACCATGCAGTCCTGGCACTTGGGGTTCCCACTCTCATGACCGTAGTTCTGCCACTCCGTGGACTCCATCAATTCCTTGAAACTCTTGCAGTAGCCGTCCTGGAGGAGATAGCAGGGTTTCTGCCAGCCAAAGATATTGTAGGTGGGGTTGCCCCATGGCGTGCAGTCGTACTCGACCTTGCCCTGGAGGAACTCGAGGAAGTTGGGCGACAGGTTGAATCGCCAGGAGCGGTCGCGGCGCTCCAAGATCTTGGAGAAGAGCTGGGTGGTGCGCTCGCGCTTGAGGAAGCTCTGCTGGTCGGGGGCCTTGTCGTAGCTGTAGCCCGGCGAAACCATGAGGCCCTCGACGCCGAGGGCCATCATCTCGTTGAAGAACGCCCGGACGCGGACGGGGTCCGCGCCCTCGAAAAGCGTGGTGTTGGTGGTCACGCGGAAGCCGCGTTTGACGGTCTCGCGGATGGCCTCGACGGCGATCTCATAGGTCCCATCGCGGCAGACTGCGGTGTCATGATCGTCCTTCAGGCCGTCCATGTGGATGCTGAACGAGAGGAAGGGGGAGGGTTTGAAGAGGTCGATCTTGCGGTTGAGGAGGAGGGCGTTCGTGCAGAGGTAGACGTATTTCTTTCTGGCGACGAGGCCCGCCACGATCTGGTCGATCTCGGAATGGATGAGGGGTTCGCCGCCCGGTATGGAGACCATGGGGGCGCCGCACTCGTCGGCGGCGGCCCAGCACTGCTCGGGGCTGAGGCGCTTGTTGAGGATGTGGTCGGGGTACTGGATTTTGCCGCATCCGGCGCAGGCCAGATTGCATCGGAAGAGCGGCTCCAGCATGAGCACGAGCGGGTACCGCCTTCGGCCCAGAAGCTTTTGCTTCAGGACATACGACGTGACGGTCCAGACCTGGGAAAGGGGAACGGCCATGATTGCGGGAGGGTAGGGCCGACGGACGGGATGTCAAACGCTGGGGAGGGTGCGGGAAAGCGAGCTTGAAAGGCGTGGGCCTGGTGCCGATGATCCCGGCCCATGTCGCAAGTCGCATTGATGCAGAGTCCCGAATGGCGGGCCCTTTTGTCGCACCGCGAGAGCCTTTCCGGCATCCGCATGCGGGGTTTGTTCGAGGCGGATCCCGGGCGGTTTGGCAAATTCGGCCTGCGGTTTGAGGACATCCTGCTGGATTATTCGAAGAATCTGGTGACGGCAGAGACCCTGACGTTGTTGAGGGCGCTCGCCGCGGCGGCCGACGTGGCCGGGTGGACCGGGAAGATGTTCGCGGGAGAAAAGATAAACCTCACGGAGCGGCGCGCGGTTTTGCACGTGGCGCTGAGGAACCGGTCTGGGCGACCGATTCTCGTGGACGGGACCGATGTCATGCCTGGTGTCGGTGCGGTGCTGTCGCAGATGGCGGAGTTTTCCGAGGCGGTGCGCTCCGGGGCGTGGCGTGGTCACACGGGAAAGCCGATCACGGATTTCGTGAATATCGGCATCGGGGGTTCGGATCTGGGGCCGCTGATGGTGTGCGAGGCGCTCAAACCATATTCCAAGCGGGAGCTGCGCGCGCATTTTGTATCCAATGTGGATGGCACGCACATCGCCGAAACACTCCGGGGGCTGGATCCGGCCACGACGCTATTCCTGGTGGCGTCCAAGACCTTCACGACGCAGGAGACGATGGCCAACGCCGCGACGGCGCGGGAGTGGTTCCTGGCGAATGGCGGCACGCGGGAGGCGATCGCGAAACATTTTGTGGCGGTATCGACCAACGCGCGCGCCGTGGGAGCCTTTGGCATCGACACGAAAAACATGTTTGTGTTCTGGGACTGGGTGGGCGGGCGGTACTCGCTGTGGTCGGCGATCGGCCTGCCCATCGCGCTTTCGGTGGGGATGGGGAACTTCGTGGCGCTCCTGGAGGGGGCGCACGCGATGGACGAGCATTTTCGACTGGCGCGGCCCGAGGAGAACCTGCCTTTGACCCTGGCGCTGCTCGGGATCTGGAACGGCAATTTTCTCGGGGCCGAGAGCCACGCGATCCTACCCTACGACCAGTACATGCATCGTTTCCCAGCGTATTTTCAGCAGGGTGACATGGAGAGCAACGGCAAGCGCGTGGACCGGGACGGGGGAGCGGTGGGGTACGCGACGGGCCCGATCATCTGGGGCGAGCCGGGCACCAACGGGCAGCACGCCTTCTACCAGCTCATCCATCAGGGCACGCGGCTGATCCCGTGCGACTTTCTGGTGCCGGCGGAATCGCACAACGCCATCGGGCGCCACCACGAGATGCTGCTCGCCAACTGTTTTGCGCAGACCGAGGCACTCATGCGGGGGCGCACCGAGGCGGAGGCCCGCGCGGAGATGGATCGCGAGGGCAAGTCGCCGGCCGAGGTCGCGAGGCTGCTGCCCCACAAGGTGTTTCCCGGCAATCGCCCGACCAACACGATCCTATTCAGGAAGTTGACGCCGCGGACGCTCGGCTCACTCATAGCGCTGTACGAGCACAAGATCTTCGCGCAGGGCATCATCTGGCGGATCAATTCCTTCGACCAGTGGGGTGTCGAGCTGGGCAAGCAGCTGGCTGGCCGGATCCTGCCCGAGCTGGCGACCGGGGGCGATGTCGTCTCCCACGATGCGTCGACCAACGGGCTGATCAGCTTGGCGAAATCATGGCGCCGAGCGGCAGGGGCCGATCCCTCGCCGTAATTGACGGTCGGCGGCCGCGCGCCTGGGTGTCACCTGCACGGGCCGCGGCAGGTATCGCGCACGGTGGTGCGCGTGGTGGTGCGCACCGAGTCTTTGCAATTATCCTTGCACGTGTCCGAGGTGGTCGTCTTGATGCCGTCTTTCACGTTGTCCCTGACCGTGACCCTCACGGTGTCCCTGATGGTGTCGCTGGTCGTGTCCCGGATCGTATCCCTGACGATCTGGTGCGTCGTATCCTTCACGGCGTCGCGGACGGCCACGCTGGTGGCGAGGTGATTGTCGTCACACTCCTCGACCTTTACGGTGGGCAGCTTGCGCGTGAAGCCGGAGACCAGCTGTGATGACGACATGAAGCCCGCCGCACTGATCTTGGCGGCCTCACGCCCCGCCGACTTTCCCGCATCGCAGGACGTCTTTTGCCCCCCTTTGCACTGGATCACAGTGCCATCCCGGTAGCGCACCACCACGCTCCCCTCGATCACGACGATCGAAAAGTCGCCGCTCCGTGACGCCGAGATCGACAGCGTCGTGCCCGTGATCGATACCGTCGCCGCGACGGTCTGGATCTTTGTCCCGACGCCGAGGCCTTTGGGCACCTGCAGAAACAGAGACCCTTCCTCCAGGTTGAGTACGCGCGTGCCGCTCTGGAAGGAGAAGACGGCATTTGCTCCAAGGCGCATGAGCGAATGGTCCAGGAATTGCATTTCGGCCCGCGAGCGATTCTCTGTCTTGACCAGTGCATTGCCGCCGACCTGCTCCTGCAAGACGGCTGCCCGCCGGTTGCTCTGGGGTTCCATCACCCAGACGCTGCCCCCGAGTTCGGTGAAGACCGCCCGGTCCAGGGCCACCTTGGCGGAGGAATTCATCGGCGCGCCTGTCAAAACCCACAAGCCCCCCGCCACCGCAAGCAAAGCACTCCAAGGTTTGAGATGTGACCCCGGCGACGCCACGCACAGCCTTCGCCCCGAGCGGATTCTCGGTGCCGACACCACCTCCACAGGCCTCCCGTCCACAAAATAACTCTACCTGACAAAGCTGCCGCAGTCCAGTTAGATCGCTCCACCTGGATCGCTTCATGGCCGACAACGGCATGTGATCTGTTTCGGGATCGCTCGTTCGCCCGGTGTCGCATGGGCTTAGGTGAATTCATAATGCGCTGATGGAGAATAACTAACGCGATGCGACTCGCTTCAGTAGCCCGTTGAAAAGCGCCATGGATTCCCCTGATGGCGGGCGTGGCCCGATTTTGCCGAGCGGGCGCGCAGCCCCTCGGGCCGCGCATGGCCGGTGCTTTTCGTTTACCCGTGAATTCGGGTGTTTCGACCCCTCTCCGGCCTCGGGCAAAAAACGTTCAAGCACGCGAAAAAAAGTTGATAATACAGCTTGACGGCCTGGGGAGGGGTTGTAGAAACGGTGGCGTCGAGAGAACAAAACCAAGGAGAATGCTGTAGCTATGAAAAGGAAAACATTAATTGTTTGTGCCGCGCTCGCGATGGGCCCCATGGGTTCCTTCGCGTCGACGTGGGAAGAACCGATCAAGGTTGACACGGACCATCAGGTCGATGCGGTGATGGATCAGATCGAGCCGGCGAACGCCAGGCATCCGGTCAACGTGATGGCCGACCGAGTGACTGAGATCACCTTCGAGCGCGCCGCGAGCCTTCCGAAGGCGCATGCCGGTGCCAAGATGATGGAGAAATCGATCATCGAGCAGGAGCCGGTCAACGAGGGGTTCCAGAATCCTTGGATTGGTGTCGACTACGGCTTCAGCTACAGCGAGGACCAGCGGGAATTGGGTTACACATCGTACCTGCACATGGCGACACTGTCGGGTGGATTTACGACCTACTTCAACATCGATGTTGGTGCCATGTTCATGTACACTGCGACCGACGGTAGAGACATCGGCGGCGACGCGTTCAGCGGATCGATCTGGGCCAGTCGGCCGATCTTCGATTGGCTGTATTTCGGTGTTTCCGGCAGCTACACATCGGGCGACCAGGACACGTTCCAGCGGAACGTGTGGACCGCCACCGATAGCGACACGTGGGCGGTCTCGCCGTTCCTGATGTTCATCTATCAGACCGGGCCGTGGACACTGTCCTGCTCGCCGACCTATGTCGCGAGCTTCCAGGACACCGATCTCCATCAGGACTTCGCCTCCGACAGCTTTGACCAGTTCGGTGTCAGCTTTGAGCCCGACTCCGCCCCTGGTCAAGACAGCACCACCCACAAGCTGGTGGTCGCGAACCGGATCGGATACAAGTTCAGCGACGCCTTCTCGGCGACGGTGAACATTTCGCCCAACATCGTTCTTGGCTATGAGGGCCCCGATCAGGAGGACTTCTGGGTGAACACCGGACTCAAGCTCAAGTACAACGTGAGTGAGGCGCTGGATATCTACGGGAAGTACAGCTACGACCTGTTCCACAGCGACTACGAGAACCACAACGTCAACGTTGGGTTGGACTACAACTTCTGATCGGCTGAATCATTCAGCCCGAGTTCTCTTGTAATGGCTGCCCGTCCGAGTAAACCGGACGGGCAGCTTTTTTTTAGGGGCGCATGGAACATGCGATGAAGCCTGTGGGGAAACGACCGGTTCTTGCGGCGCTGCTTGCGGTTGTGCTCTGTGGACCCGTCGTTGCGGCGGAGCCGGTGGCGGCGATTCGCACCACAACGGCCGACCAGTGCCGCGTGCAGTTCGACAGTTTTGTCGGGATCCACTACACGAAGTTGCCGGCCCTGCGGGGGTGGGCTTCGACCGCGGAGGTGATCCGAAAGACGCTCTCTGAGTGGTTCCCGCGCTATGTCCAGGGTCAGGTGATCGTGGACGGTTCACCGGATGACCTGATCGCTTTCTTGCGGCGACTCCCGGGGCCAGACGCGGCGGATTTCTCCGTGGTCTACCTGGCATCACAGCAGGCGGCGGACGGTTCCTGGGCTTTCGTCAACGGGCAGAGTGTCTCGTGGGTGGACATTGTTGAGCGGTCTCGCCCCGTGCCGCCGCATCCCCGTCGAATCGTGATCGTGGATGCGTGCTATGCCGCGACGCTGGAACGAGTGCCGGGCTGGCGGACACTATTCCCCGGTCCGGTTTTGTTCGCCGCGAGCCCCCGCGAGCGAACCTTCGAATTCAGGCTCGATACCCGCCTGCCTTTGGATTTCAAGAAGCGGGCTCCCGAAGCATGGGAATGGTCGCGGCGCGCCCTCCCTAGATGGGATGGCAGGATGAGTTTCCTGGGCCTCGTGTGGATGCAGGCGTCACAATCCCAAAAGAGCGGTCCGCTGGAGTTGGGGGGATGGGAAGAACTCTTCGGTGATTGCTGTCGCCAGGGGGCCGATTTTCAGAAGATCATCAGACGCCAGTGGGGTTCGACTCTCTCATCTCTCAAGGCATCCCATGGCCCAGAGCAGAAATCACAGGCGCGCCCGGAAATCCCGGCAGTGACCCCAGCGGTCATTCCCTGACAGGCGGGTTGGCCGTTCGGGGAAAGGGTGCCTGAGGCAGCGCACATTTGTTGGTGCCGTGGCGGGCATTTCGTGACTGTTAAGCGCAACAAGAGCGGTTTAGTTGATTTCTCCGGGAAATTGACAAAAACTGTCCGTCGTCGTACGGTGGAAACAGATAGAGACTCTGGCGGTGGGCACCGTGGCCTGTCTGAGTGTGGATTGGGGGCAGGGCTGTTGTCTACAACCGGAGGGATTCAAGGCAGGCATAGTTAAACGTCAGAAGGGACAAAACATCGTGAGAATAGATGCTCTATTTCGTGGGGTGTCCGAGGAGATTGGCGCCCGGATCAGCCTCGTCGTGCGGGTGCTGGGTGTGATGGCGGTGGCGCTTGGCACAACCGGTGGCACGTGCACAACAACCGGTGAAGGAGTCGAGCGCACGCAGAGGTACACACATCGCAGGGACGCGGTTAACGAGCTCGAAAACGAACTTGCCCAGGAAGGGAGCCGTCCGGTCGCAACGGACACCGTGAGGGTAACGCCCACGGGCGGTGGTGGTGGCGGCGGCACCTGCGGTGGTGGCGGTGGCGGGCACGGGCACTGAGTTCGATTCGTCATCGGGGCGAAGGGTGCTTTGGCCTATGGCCCCGGCAGAGGGAGAGGGCGAAGCCCGAGTGTTGTCGGGTGGCGGGGCGCGTGTCGTGCCTCTGGGCCGGAGCGGGATGTTTCCCTCAGGCTGATTTCCGATGGGCGCTAGGCCACGATGACCCCGCACCTCCTCTTGGGACACCGACTTCTAGATGGTGGCGTGCGATCGAGACCTCGGTGGCTTCCAATCCCGCAGGGAGGGAACCGAGAAGCTTAGTGGTGTCACGGCATGGGTTTGGTCGGCATTGTCACATGGGATGTTTCGCCTGAGCTGATCCGTATCGGTTGCTTGGGTCTCCGATGGTACAATCTTCTATTTGCCGCGGCCTTGGTGGTCGCCTGGTTCATTCTACGCCACGTATTCCGAGGCGAGGGGATCGATGTCAAGCTTGCCGATCGGCTGATCACATGGTTGTTCGTATCGGGCATCATCGGGGGGCGTCTCGGGCAGGTCTTTCTATACGATTGGCCTTATTACCGAGATCGTCTGGGCGAAATCCTCATGATATGGAAGGGTGGTGCGGCCAGTCATGGCGCCGCCATCGCCATGGCACTGGCCGTCGTCATTTTTTCCAAACGAAGCGGTCTGAATATCTGGTGGCTGTGTGATAGGATTTCGGTGGTGGTGCCAGTCACTGCGGCCTTCCTGCGAATCGGCAACCTGATGAATTCGGAAGTGTACGGGAAGCCCGCGGTTGTCCCATGGGCGTTTGTATTCCCGCGGGGCAGGCAGATCCTTCCGGACGGGACGCCACTGAACGGTGTGCCCTGTCATCCGACGCAGATTTACGAGGCCGCGGCGTATCTTGCTGTTGGCCTGACCGTATATCTCATTTGGCGGAAACGTAAGGCGGGCGTTATCCCTGGACGATGTTTTGGCGTCTTTCTGGCCGGGACGTTCACCGCCCGATTGCTGATCGAGTTCCTGAAAGTGCCGCAAGAGATGTTCTGCAACGACACCGGCCTGAACATGGGCCAGTGGCTGAGCATCCCGTTCATCGTTCTCGGCGTCTTCTGCATCCTGAGGCGCTCATCCTGGGATTGCGGCCGGGGGCCGCAACCGCGACCATGCACCCACGTATGATGGGGCGGGGAGGGATGTCGGCGTGAAGGGAAATCCGCCCCCATGAATCCGACATGCATACCCACTCGACCCGGGAGGCCGGGATGCCCGATGGGCACGATTGTCGATTTCTTGGAACACTGGGCGGCTGCGCAACCTGACAAGTGCCTCTACAGTTTCCTCGGTGCTGACGGCAGGGAGAAAGAGGCGTACAGTTACCTCGGTTTCCACGAGCGCACCAGGCACCTCGCGGAATATCTCTCGAAGCACGCGGGGCTGAAGCCCGGGGACCGGGCGCTGCTCGTCTATCCGCCGGGCATCGAGGTGATCGTCGCGTTTTTTGCGTGCGCTCGGATCGGCGTGATTCCGGTGCCCGTGCATCCCCCGACCCCGTTGAATTTCGATGCCAGTCTTGCGAAACTGGCATTTGTCGCGCGCGACTGCGAGGCGAGGGCCGCGCTCACCACGCGCGGCACCCTGAGGTCCTGTCGGTTTACGCTGGCCGGGCGGGGGCCTGTTTCACCATGGCGCACATCGCCGAAGCTCGACTGGATCACGACCGATGACGTCCGGGGTGTGGCGTCGGGTTCTTTCACGAACGCGCCGGGCGCGACCCTATTCCTGCAATACACCTCCGGATCCACGACCGACCCCAAGGGTGTCATCGTCTCCCATGAAAACGTGTTGCACAATTTCGGGGGAACGCTTGATCACGTCCCCACCTGCGTGTCGTGGCTGCCGCAGTATCACGACATGGGCCTGATCGGGTACTATCTTTACCCGCTTATCGCCGGTGGCACGACCTACGGTTTCTCACCCCTGGATTTCCTCAAGCGGCCCCCCCTCTGGTTCCAGATGATCAGCCGGGTCCGCGCCACGTACACCTCGGCGCCCAATTTCGCCTACGAGTACTGTCTCCGGAAGGACAAGGTCCCCGACGAAGACGTCCGTGGTCTCGATCTTGGCTCGCTTCGGGTGATGATGAATGCCGCGGAGCCGGTGAGTGCCGAAACATTCGCGCGGTTCCTCGCGCGCTTTTCGCCCTTGGGGCTTCGCCCGGAGGCGTGCGTTGTCGCCTACGGTCTCGCCGAGAACACCCTATGTGTCTCGCATCACGGCAGGCAGATCCTGACGGTCAACAAGGCGCGGCTGCAGCAGCGGCAGCTGCTCGTCGAAAATGGCCGCCCCCAGAACAACAATCAGATTCACCTCGTGAGCTGCGGGAGGCCCCTGGACGGCGTGCGGGTGAGGATAGTGGACCCGGAGACCCATGCCGCCTTCGGCGAAGATCAGATCGGCGAGATCTGGGTGGCTGGCAAGAGCGTGTGCGGTGGCTATTGGCGGAGGCGAGAGTCGATCCCGGCGGTCTTCGGCGCCACCGTCTCGAACGACCCCGCGGATCGTCACGCCTACCTGCGCACCGGAGACATTGGGTTCCTGCATGAGGGCGAACTCTTTGTTTGCGGACGAATCAAGGATCTCATCATCATTCACGGCGTGAATTACTACCCGCAGGACATCGAGCGAATCGTCGAGTCTGTCTCCGGGAAAATCCGTCTGGGGGGCGTGGCCGCATTTGACGTCGATAATGGGGGTGGGGGATCACTCGTTGTCGTGGCCGAGGTCAGAAAGCCCACGGATCTGCCGGATCCCGCGGAGATCGCCCGTGCGATTCGCAGGCAATACTACGTGGAGCCGCACACGATTGCGCTGGTCCGGTCACGGTCGATCGCAAAGACAACGTCCGGCAAAACGTCCCGAGCGCTGACCCGCGAGCGCTGGCTAAATGGCGAGTTGCCCGCGATCGCCAGCCGCGTCAGCGCCCGGGCGGGACCCGAGTTCACCGAGGCGCGGGCGGGAATTCGGGGGCGGTTTCTGCATCTCATCGAGCTCTACAACCTCACGGGGCGTGAGGAGTGTTCTTTCGCGGACATCGGGGTTGATTCGCTGACCTCGGTCGAGATCATCGCGGGGATCAAGGGACTTATTGAGGCGCATGGCCATGCCGACCTGGTCGAGGCGGTGGATGCGAGGCTCCTCCAGCGGTTGACCATCGCCGAGTTCTTCTCGCTGCTTGATCGGTTCGATGACGCTCCGGATAGGTCCGTCGCGACCCTGCTGCGTGTCCTGGGGCGTGTCCAGAGGGAGCACGAGCGCCACGAGCGGGCTTGTATGCGGTCCGACGCCAAACTGGAGCCTTTCGCGGACGTGGGGATCCGTCGGGATGAAGGGCCCGTGACGGATGTCCTCCTCACGGGCGCCACCGGCTTTTTTGGTCCGTTTCTATTGAGCGGATTGCTGAGGCAGACGCAGTGCGTCATCCACGTCCTGGTCCGCGCCACGGATTCCGCCCATGGCATCGACCGCATCCGGGCCGCGCTCATGCGCGCCAGGCTCTGGGCGCCGGGCGTCGACGAAGTCCTGGGGAGGCGCGTGCGTGTCATCTGCGGGGATATTTCCCGCCACAATCTTGGGGTCAGGTCGGAGGTATGGGCGGGCCTCGCAAGGAGGGTTCAGGCGATCGTGCACAATGCCGCGCTCGTGAATTATGTGATGAGTTATGATGCCCTGAGGCCCCATAACGTGGACGGGACCCGCGAACTCCTGAGGTTCGCCTTCAGCGGGGTGCAGAAGGAGTTTCACCACATATCCAGCACCTTCATCTTCGGCTGGACGGCTAGGGAGACCATGGGTGAGGCCGACGATAACGCCGGCATGGAGAACCTGGATTTCGGTTACTCGCAGAGCAAGTGGGTGGCGGAGCGGCTGGTGCTGGAGGCGGAAAAGCAGGGCCTCCGGGTTCGCCTCTATCGGCCCGCGTTCCTCTCGTCTTCGACGGAGGCTGCCGGCAGCCGGGATGACGTCGCCATCCGGTTGCTTGCGTTCATGGTCAATCACGGCATCGCCGTCGAATCGGGCAACCAGATCAGTTTTCTTCCGGCCGATATCGCCGCCGATAACATCGTGGCCATCTTCAAACAGGGGCACGTCGCGAGCCGGACGTTCCACGTGACGGTGGACAATTACTACAACATGGCGGATGTCACCCGCGCGATCACCAACCTGTACGGGTACCCCTTCGCGTACTACGACATTCCGCGATTCGTCGCCGAGATGAACCGCCGGTGCACCACGGATGACCTGATCTATCCCCTGCTGGATTTCATCAACCGGTCCCATGCGAAGGTCTCCGCGATGCAGGACAAGCGGTACCTGAATGACGCCTACCGGCGGGCGCGGGAGGAATCGGGCTGTTGCCGCGCCGATCCCTCGGTGGATGAGACGGTGGGGTATCAGATGGAGTTCATGCTGCGGGACGGGATCATCGCGCGGGCGCCGACAAGTCGGGGCACCGTTTCACTGCGCGCGGAGTCATGACATCCAGCGGAAGAGGGCGTAGCAACCCGCATAGAACGATGTTGCGAAAACGAGAAATGCTGCGGGGCCGCGCCATGAGCGCGCCGGCGTCCAACCGGGCGGGGCACAGTAGGGTCTGAGAGTCAGGGCATGCACAAGCGCGGCGAGCGCGAGTGCGGCAAGCCCGTCTACCAGAAAGTGTTGCTTGATCGTGCAGATCGACGCGCCGACCAGTCCCGCGCCCGCCAGCATGGCCGCACCGTATCGGCAGGAGGCCTTCCACGCGGCGAATGCCCCGAGGGTGGCGATCGAAAGATGGAGGGACGGGAACAGGTTGTAGGGCGGATCGATGGCATACAGGACCGCGATGGCCCAGTGCGAAAAACGCGAGACGTCGAGCGTCGCCGGGTTGATTCTCAGCCCGAGTGATGTCACGGGGGCAATGACAAAGCAGGTCAGGGAGACAATGATCGCGATGGCGTAGGCGAGCGCCGTGCGGCGAAACAGACGCGGGCATCGCACCAAGAAGAGCGGCGACAGCGATGCCGGGAACGCCCAGAGGTACAGCCAGATCGTGGACGGAAGAAACGGGATCCGGTCGTCGAGTGGGGTCGCCAGCGCGCGCGCGCGGGCCGGATTCATGGAGAGACCCACGCCGAAGTACCCACAGGCGAAAAGGAGAACTATGCCGAGCGCCAGAGCCGCCCGCTCCAATGCGGCCCGGGACCAAGACTGCCTATGACCGGCGTCGCTCATGGGCGGCGCCATGGCCACCCCCTCTCATATCCCGGGCGCGCCAGTGCCCCGAGGTTCATCCCGCGGCGCGCGCGCGGTGCATCGAAAACTATTTTTCCTCGAGTTTTGTCCCGCACCAGGGGCAGAAACTCCAGGATCCTTTGCACGCCTGTTTGCACTCGCCGCAGGCTTTGGCGGGAAGCAGCGCGTCAACCGGGAGCCGCCATTTGAGTTCGGTCTTTCCAACTTTCACGCTGAATCGCCCCTTCGCTCGGGCGTCGGCAATACGGTCTCCGTCCTCGTTTCGGGCCGGGAACAGCAGGAAGTGCAGGTTTTGTCCAAGGGGCCCGAGCGAGTTGCCGATGCTCGGCATGAGCGCCTCGATCATGCTCTTCATCTGGGGGGCGATCGCCTTTTCGTCAAGTGGCGGATACGTCTTGCCCCAAGCATCGGTCAGGCGCGTGATCTCGCGCAATTCGTCGCCGGATCGATAGCTCATGGCGCCAGATGTCCCCGTGGTTCCACCCACTACCGCGACCACGGTGTACCGTCGGATGGCTTTCATGGTACCCTCCGTCTGAGCGCCCGACGCGCTTGGTGACGCGGCGAAGGTCGCGGCCCAAAACTCTTCCGGCATCCACCAGGCCATCGTCACGCTATTCGGCCCCTGGGCCACCCGCTGCGTTTCCTGACTCAGGGCGGCCAGATCGACCTGCGCCGTCGCAGCCATCCCGCCTGCGGCCAAGATCACCACGAGCATCATCAAATGCTTTATTTGGTTCCGATTTCTCATGGCCGCGACCTCCTGCCTTTCTGCTTCATGGTGCGTTACGCCACATCGTCGCTCGCAATGAGGCACCCCGCCCAATTTCATTCTTGCGAGACATCTATCATCGCGGGGGGCCATCGACAGGCGGACCATTCCGCGCCCTCCGCAACTGAAGCAACGGTTAGCCGACAACAGATTGCAGCGCAAGATCATTGCGATCCACAGGAGGCTCTTCCCGACCGCCTGCGCGCACGAGGGAGCCCGAGCCTGTGTTTGTGCCCGTGGGCGCCACCTCGCCGGGTGCGTGCCATGCCGGTTGCTGTGCTTGCGTCCACCCAAGGTCGTGCTATCATACGCTTTATAACTGGGAGTGTGGACAGGAGTCCGAAGCCAAAGCGAAAGGAACTCAGCGCATGAATAATCAATGTCATCAGGTTCGTCCCCGCTGGCGCCGATGCCGGGGGTTCTTTGATCCTTTTACGGTAACGGTCACCCTGGCCGTTTTGGCGGGTCTCGGCATGGCCGCAGCGATCAAGAATGCCTCCCAGAATGCCCAGAACAGCCGGACCAACTATAACAACGCTCTGGGCGATGCCGCCGACTCGAACTCCAACGGCAATCCCAATCAGGCCCAGCAGCAGCACACGCAGGACATCCAAACGACCGGCGGCCAACTGATCGAGCAGGGTATCCGGACCATTCCCAACGGGGTGGGCGTGCCCACGACCATCAAGGTGCTGACCACCGGGAGCAGCGTCAAGCGACCCAATAACAACACGTGCAACGAGACCATCCATGACAACGTCAAGGACACGGTTCAGAGCAACGTCAAAGACACGGTGACGGATACCGTCAAGGACAACGTAAAGGACAACATCAAGACAGGGGTGAAGGACACGTGTAGCGATGGGTGCAAGGACACGGTTCGATCGACCACCCGCGATACCGTTCGAAGCACCTCTCGCGATTGTGGCGGGGGTGGGAACTGCCGCTAGTCGGCTGTCGGACTCAGGCTAGCGAGACCCCGGGGCGGGGTGCTTTTTGGACGTGAAGAGATTCTCCCTGGGGTATGGGTTCGACATCAGACGCTGACGGGACGGGATTCCCCATCCGGGCCCGAATCGGAAACCGTTCGGGCCGAGGCTGTTCTGAGTGCTCGAGATGCGGTCTGCCCCAGACCGCTGCCCTTTAGGTAAGGTCGACGCGAGGGAACCCCGCAATCTGGGCAGTCTGTTCTCCAGCGACGAGAGGCGGACACGGAGGATCTTCCCGCAGATTCGTTGTTGTGCCTAGCCCGGATATTTCACAGCCTTGCGGGCTGTGAAATTCCGGGCTCTGGGAAAACCGCGCCATGAGAGCCATTTATTGGGAAAGGTCTGGCAAAGACTGGGATTTTTCGCGTTTGCAGAGTGTGTTTCGCGGATCGGTGGCACCAGACCCTCCAAAATCGCGTTTTTCGGAGCGCGGTTTTCCTTTGA
>Ga0116157_10002227_pt1 | contig 18981 bp, 35 predicted proteins | sample AD_UKC048_MetaG_FD_89882 | JGI IMG/M metagenome (GOLD analysis project Ga0116157, IMG submission 89882) | Active sludge microbial communities of municipal wastewater-treating anaerobic digesters from USA - AD_UKC048_MetaG | ecosystem: Engineered > Bioreactor > Anaerobic > Digestate | place: USA...
ACTCAAGTTCATTATTCTTGTGACCACAACTACTACATATCTTGCTTGAAGAAAACCACCTGCTAACCTGTATGACCTCACGACCATTCCACTCAGCTTTATAAGTCAACATGGTTTTAAACCATATGTAATGATTTTTCTTACATTTAATCAACTTTGTCTGTTAATAATTATATTTATTTCTTTTAATAAAGTTTAGTGTAAATAACTACATATACACACAGTCGTTGTAAAACATTAAAACGATTTTACAACACAGTATATAAAAAATAAAATTATTCATCGTCTGTGCTGTTAATCGGTTTGTGAAAAGTATCAAATTGGCAATCTTTGCACCAACACCACATTTGTTCATCATGTGGGTGTATTTCATATATCTCACAAACCTTACCGCAGATGCAGCATGTAGGTTCGGGGTAATAATCAAGTTCGGTGTCAATAATTTTACTTTTCATATACTCATTCGTTAGCGATAATGTTTCTCAATCTCTTCTGGTGTTTTCAACCATATTTTAAATTGTTCCTCCGTTAGCCCTAAGTATTCATATAAACTAAGTGGTGTGTCGCTATTATGCCATTCATCAATTTTATCATCAAAAACACTACCGCTAACAGCAGGTATATCCAATTGCTGCTTTTGTGTTTCAATCTTACTTTTATTTGTTTTCATGTATTTGTTCATTTAATTAAGTTTCTACTAATTTTACGCAACTGTATATACCTGCGGACGTTATAAGTAATATTATTTTTGTTTTGAGTTCATATATTCCATCACATAAGTAGAATGTGTGTCTCGCATATTCTGTTGAAGTTTTCTCATTTCCTCAACATTTTCTTTTGTTAGTTCAAACATTCTTGTTTCAGATTGCTCGACACCAATAAATGTTGGATGTTGTGGTTCGTTACGCTTTTCTTCTTCAGTCAATTCTCTTGAATTGTTTGTTTTGAATGTTTCGTATGCTTCTTTCGCATCCAACATTTCTTTCTTTAATTGTTCTAATTTTTCCATAATTTACTTTTTATTTGATTTATATTTTTAATAGGTAAAACAAAAATAATACATACTTATAACAAGGTATATAAGAAAGTTTGCTATCAGCAATTGTGGTAATTATGAGAGTTTATCAAAGTAAACCTTCTCATACACCCAACCGTTAGCATTCATTGGAAAACCAATCGAACACTTTATTTGCATCCAGCGGTTGAGATTGAGCATAGTACCATATACAGAAGGCTTTGCGCTTGTTTTCCAACGCAATGCTAACACATGGTATATTGCAGTTTTTTACTGGCTGCTCTGCTTCTAATTCACGTTTGTCAAAATCTTTATTATACCATCTATCTTTGTGTGGTATATCAAATTCCTGTTCCATTTTGAACATTTCTTCTAAATCTTTCAGTTCCATATTATTGTTTTTAGTTATTAATCCGTAAAAAACCGACAACATACCATCGTCCGTTATAAACAAGGCTCGATAACTGCGTAAACATCGCCATCAAGCCATTGTGTATCTCTATCATATATCGTAATTATTGGGGTTGTCATTGCTTCTGGCGGAAATCTTAATATTATCAAATCTCCGTAATTTGGTTTTTTCTCGTTAAAATCCGCCCAGTTTATAACACCAGCTATATTTGATTGCGGGGGTTGTGGTAAATCATTCATTTTTTTCTCGTATTAAAGTTTATACTAAATTGATACTGTGTTGCTTCGTAATCTGCAACCAAACATAGCTGCAAAACGTTATAAAACATTTTTCAACACACCAAGTTCCTTTGATTTTACCAAAAATTCATTTTCATCTTCCAAAGAAAGAGTTGAAAATAAATGATGTTCCACCAAATATGATGGTGCGTTTGATGTAACTAAATCATTTAATTTAGCTTTATCCCAGAATTTTTCAACTCTTTCTTCTTTTGCTTTTGTTAATTTTTCCATATAAAACGTTTTATAACAAGGTATATGTGAAATACCTTATAAAGTTTATACTAATTATTAAAGTTTGATGCCAGGTACTTCACATATACCCCAACCGTTAGTGAGAATAGATTATCCGAAGTCGGGAATTTCATCTATTCCTATTTCATCATATAATTCCTTTATCGTATCATAAGGACCTTCTATAACTTCATAATCGGGGTCTAATAGATAGAATTTTTTATCATCAACACCATAGGCTGTAAATTCTATATATTTTTCACTATATATTTCATTATCAATATAAATAGTATCATCAGGATCTATTATATCAATAATCATGAATTTACCATCTGATACAAAATCTCCTAATTTAGTTTCAAATAATCTACTATCACTAACATCAGATATATTCAAGTTTTCTTGATGTTCGTTAAATCTTTTTATGTGTTTTAAATCTTTCATCGTGTTAAATTATTTTTATATTAAAAATGCTAATTATCTTTAAAGGTTTAGAGATTATATTTTTTGGTCGATTTTTTTAATTTTATATCTTCTCTATATTTCTGATGTTGATTAGTTGAATTTAATAACCAATCATTATAATCTGGTAATTTTTTTATGGTTTCTATTTCTTTTGTGGAAAGTTGTAGGTTAAATAAAAATATATTATTTTCAATTCTGAATTTCACATTACAAAATTGTTTTAAATTGTTTATTACTTTAGGAATTGAATTAAAATCTTCATCTGTTAAATAATATTCACCTATTCTACGAAAACTTATATCTATATCAAGTATTTTTTTATTGATATTTGGTTCCTTGGATATTATTTTTCGATAATTTATATCATTTATATATATTGAAGATTTTGATATTTTAAAATTATTTTCAATGAACTTATCAAAAATATAATCACCCAATGTAGGATTTCGTTGAATAATTCTTTCAAAAAGTTCTATTTCTTTAATATGTTTCATTTAAGATTTTTTAATTCTGTTTGAACTTGGCCATGAATATTTAGTACTAAATCTTCTTTTTTAGTTTTATATTGTTTTCCTTTATAAGTAACTGTATAATATTGTTTTAAAACTTTTTTTATTTCAGCTTGACCAATATTTTTATCTTCTTCATCAACAATTTGTATTAAAGATCCAGTGTTAAAATTTGTCTTAGAAGTATCATTTTGAACTATTTTAGCTTCTTTTAATTGTTTGAATGTTTTAAGATTTTTCATTTTATAAATTATATTTTTTTATATATCTAAAATTATACCAAGAGTCTTCTATCTCGTTATAAAAATTATTATAAATATCATCACCTGGATAGAGAAAATCACCTGTCATTCCAATTTCCCTATCTAACATTTTGCGTTCGATATCAAACCTCCAATGTTTATCTAATATAGTTTCATCGGTATCATCATCTTCATATTCTTCTTGATAATCTTCGTCTATATAAGTTAGTAGATATTTTTCAAAAGTTTCTCTATCAGGAAATTTTTCATTAAATTTTCTAAAGAAATACTCATAATTAGGATACTTTTTACAATATTTATCAATTATTTGTTCAGGTGGTATTAAATCTTGATCTTCTTCAGATATGTCTTCGAATTTTTTTAAATATTTCATTTTAAAATTTACTTTTAGATATATATAAAATATATAAAAAGAAAAAACGCCACATAAAGCGGCGTTTTTTCTGTAATAACCTTAAAATTATGAATCGACAATTATACTAAATATATATCTTTTAATTTTAAAAGTTTATTTTTTCTTTCAATTTTTAATAATTTTAAATAGTTAATATTTATTTTATTAGTTTCAATATTTTTTAATGCTTTATCTAGTTCAGCAACATCTTTATCTATATTTATAATAGTGTATATTTCATTTGAATACCATTGCAATTTTTTGCAATTTGCTACATCACCATCAATTTTAACTATATCGCCAATTTTAAATTTCATTTGATAAATATAATAAAAATTTAATCTATATTAATATTTATTTTCTTTTTTGAACCATCAGTCATAGAATAAACAACATATAATGGTTCAATAAAATTATTTTCTAATTTAATTTTATCTATATATTTTTTTCCGGTACCAGGTTTCAAATATGCAATAGTCATATGAGGATGATAATCTGGATAATCAGTTGTATAAGGAAATTTTGTTAATAATTTATTAATTTCATGTAAATTTGAACTTTTAACATCAAATTTTAAAACATCATATTTTTCAGTTTCAAATAATGATGTATTTATAATTTTACATGAATCAAATGTATAATTTTCTATTACATTTTTAATATCATCTAAACTAACATCATCATGTAGTCCATATAATAATGTTACATGAGGCTCAGTTTCTAAACCAAATGAATCATCATTTGGATCTATATAAATATCATTTTTATTTATAATATTATGAATGTTTTTTAATTCTGGAAAGTCAAGATATAGCATTACACAACCATAATCATGTTTTGATTCTGTTATCAAATTTTCTATAAATTCTTTGAATTTTTTCATGTTTTTATTTTTTATAATAAAAAATACCTTGATTGTTTATAAAAAATACAAACATTATAAATTGTATTTTTCTGTATCAGGATGAAAAAGTAAATCTATGATCATTTTTTCAGTTTTATTCAATGGTTTAAGAGAAGATATCAATCTAACTTGTGTTACTGCGACTAAACCTACATCTTCAATTTTTTTCATATTATTAAAATTATTATTAATATAATAATATTTAGGAATGAATTCAGCTTGTTCATATTGTGCACGAAAACCTCCCTTATAAATAAGTGTAATTTCGCCTATTAAAGTTTCTTTTTTAGGAAGTTCAAAATCCTTATTATATATGACAATTTTTGCATAGTCTCCTACTTTAAGATTAGATTTTTCGTATATTTTAAATTTTGTTATCATACAATTATTTGCTCAATTTTTTTAATTTTATATTTCTTAATTCTTTTATATCAGTTATTTCTAAAGCTTCAAATTTTATATCATTTATTCCAATGCTCATCAAATTTCTTTTTATTATAGGATCGCCGTATTTTAATATTTTAATTATTGCATTTTCGCAAGTTTTTTGAGATTTCCAAACTTTAGCTTTTTCTTTGAAGTTCGTTAATGAATAATAATATCCAAGTCTATTACCATAAATAGACTTTATATATTTTATAATGTTATTAATTTTAATTGAAATTACAAATTTTCTATTGTTCATATACAATTTTATTTATAATAAAAATAAAAGTTTTTAAACCTCATTGAATATTTTTTGAGATTGTAGTTCTTTCGATTTTTTCTGAATGTATGATTTAATATCTATATATCCAAGGTTACGATATTTTGGTATTATGATAATTTCTATATGAGAATATTTAGTTTTAATTAAATCTATAATTTCTTTCTCGTCTTCGTGTAATATAATTCTTTTTACATATTTTCCGACATCTAATTTAGATGTAAGTATTAATTCTTCTGCGATATCAAAATCAAAAGCATTTTTATCAGTTTTAGTTCTCCAAAATAGTTTTCCAGCACCTTTTGATTTTGATCGTATTTGATTTTGAAATTTGGTTAATTTACCTTTTGTATTGAAAAATGGGTTACTTCTTGGTTTTAATCTATTTTCTTTAAAATCTAAATAAAAATCAGGATTTTCAGAATATGGTATAATTTTATAATTATCTGAAATTTTTTCAACATCTAATTCTAATGCAGGTAGACCAAAATAATTCAAATTTCTTGTAGCTGATATAGTTAAAAATTTTTTATCATTTTTTTTCCATTTATCTAAAACATTTTTTCTCAACTCTGATTTCTGCCAGATTGCATCAGGATCAGCCTTTATGTATCCATCGTTTAAGATAGATAAAATAGCAGATCTAGATGTCTTATGAAAAAGTTGATAATTACCTTTTCTTTCAAATAATTGAAAACTGCTTAAATATTTCATAATTTTATATATTATTTTTTATTACAAAAAATAGTTGTATATTTGTGATATGAAAAATATGAAAAAAGAAACTAAAACATATTTAGAATTAGATGATCTTCATAAATTAAAAATTTCTAAAGTTTTTAAATATAAAAGACTTGATGATAAAAAGAAAGAAGAGTCTCATATTGTTTTCGAAGGTTCTAAGATGAAGTATTTGATTGTTGAACAAGAAATTATTGATTTATAAAATTATGAAAACAAATAAAGAATATCGTTTTAAAGATAACCCTAAAGATTCAATGGTTAGGTAGCACTGTTGATCAATCATTTTTAAGAGAATGTGGATTCACGTTAAATAATAAATAAAATGGAAGATAGATTTGTAAATATTTCAAACCTTAAAATGAAGTCAGGTAAAACCTGGAGAGAAGAAAATGAATCTAAATCACATAATATACCATTGGGTACTTTAGTAGAAGTTGATTTTGATGATTCTTGTTTAGAAAGTCCTCGGAAGGGTCTTAGATTGTTTGTTGTATCACATGATAGGGATTGTGATGGTACTCCATTATATGGTCTTTCCTTTGAAAAAAAATGGAGTTTGAATATGTATGGTGAGAATTTAAAATATTTGGCAAATGCTATAAAAGATAGTGGATATTCAGAAGATTCTTTGAAAGTTATTTAAAATATTTTTTGAAAATAATTAATTCAAGATTATGTACAAGTATCAAAAAATAAAAAATAAAGTAAAGGATGGTGATGCTATTGTTGTAGCACACAATATTCTTTCACAACCACATAAAATAGTTGTTGTTAAGGGTGAGGGTATTGTACTTGACGGTTTTTGGATTTATTGGAATTTCTTTTTTGAAGTAAATCATCCAATTGAATGTGAAATTGAATGAACTACACCCAAACTAAAGATTTGTGTGTTTCCAGAACTTAAATAAGTTCTTTCTATTTAAACTTTTCAATGCAAATTCATTCACAGAATTTAAAGACTTTTGTGTTTTCTTTGACGGATCTTTATAAATAATTTTTTTAAGATTATGAAAAGCCAACTCAACTGAGTTGGCTTTTTTTATATATACATAAAAAAAGAATTAATGCATATAGATGATAAATATAATTATGATGATAATTTTGTTAGAATGACAACTATAGCATTGTGTAAAGTTTTAGCAACAAAAGTAAGATGGATAAATAGATGGAGCGATGGTAAAAAAATAAGAGTTTTAATTCCATTCTATGCTTCTTTCGCAGGACAAGAACGATTTATGCTTGATGCTTTTGTTGATGATATTGTTAGCACAAGAGTAGAATTAAATACAGACCAAAAACAGAGAGGTATTATAACTTTTAAGGGCGGATCTCAAAGAGATGATGAATTTGCTAACCCTAACCAATTTTTATCAAAAGAAACAAAAATTAATGGAGAATTTAAAGGTATAATTAGTAGAACGAAAGCAGTGCCGATTACACTTTCATATGATATAATGATTAAATTAGATAATGAGTGGGAAGCAGATATATGTTATACTAAAATCTTAGACGTATTATATAATTATAGATTTTTTAATATAAGTTATTTTGGATTAAAAATAGATGCATTTTTTAAATTACCTTCAGAGTCCGGAATTGAAATACCAAGAGAAATAAATTTAACATCAGATAATACAATAACTATGAAATTTTCATTGGAAGTTAATACATATTACCCTATTTTTCAAGTAATAACTGATGATCATGAAATTTGTGATAATGACGAACAAATAGATTGGGAATTTTTAGGTGTTCCTAAACCTGATGGGCATGAAATAAATATTCAAGATGGTGCAGTGAAGAGAACTTATTGGTATCATAATCTTATTGAAAAAGAATCATTAGAAGACATACTTAGAGAAAAAGAAGAAAATAGACAAAATGAAATAAATAATATGGAATAATTAGTAAACTTTTCTGTCAAAAAAAACTTCAAAATGATCTTTAGAAAAAAATCCAGATTTAGGTGGAACTTCATTAAAATTTTTTATTGTTAATAAATTATCACCTAAGCTATCATTTTTTAATGTTAAAGATTCTTTAATTAAAGATTTTTTCCAATCCCTCACAGTTGTTTTAATCCATTCATTATGTCTATCAATGATTTCATGAGGTTTAGCGTTTAAATGATGCCAAATAAAATCACTATTTTTTACTGTAAATTTATGAGATATGTTCTTTAATTTTTCTTTTTTTATTTTGTAATAATCTTCTGAGTTTTCTTTTATAATTTTTGGAATAGAAACTTGCTTTGGTTGATATTTTTCAATTGAACCTATTAAAAATAATTCTTGAAATCTGATCGGCATAGCATAAAAACCAATAGGATACGGAGGAGAATGAAAAGTATCACTTCCATATCCTTTTTGCTTGGTTAAGTGCATTTTACCATATCTGATGAAAGTATTATCAATATCAATTTTCATGCTTATAGGTTATATTTAAATATACTTTCTTCAGTAGCATAGATTTAAAGAATTATACACCACTTGAAAGAGAATCTTGCATTTCTTTATGAGTTAAATTCATAGTAGTTTCAATAGGAAATGGTTTATCAAAACTTCTATAAACTGTTTTTATTTTTCTTTTACCACATTTACATTCATAAAGAATATCTCTTGTATGAAATGATATATACCTACTTAATTTAGGATTCCATTTATGAATATGAAGAAATTTTTTCATTTTGTTTTATTTTTATTTTATACACAAAGATAATAAAAAAACAATATAAACAAAATTTTATTATTAAAAATTAATATATAAAAAATATGAAATACTTAATGATATTTGAAAGTTTCAAAAAATTTGAAACTTATAATATAACTTCAACTACTGGTAATAAAGTAGTAGCATATTTTGAAACTGGACAAGGATCAAAATATTTAATCACAGATAAAGGTGAAACTAAGAGATGGAAATCTGTTCACTCTAATACTGGTGGTGACGATCAAGGATTAAAAAATTGGTATCAACATTCATTTTTTGTTGATCCAAAACATGAATATGAAGCTAATTCAGTTCAATTTTTAATTGATAAAGGATTTAAGTGTGCATTAAATATTAAAAATGATAAATGTACTATTTATATTGTAGAGGATAATAAATGGAAAATTGCAAATATGAAAGATGCTTATCCTAAATCAAATATTGAGAGTGATATAATATTTGAAGTTAAATTTAATCCAACAATTGGTTATAATGCTTGTGAATATATTTTAAATAATGATAATTTTAGTATTAAAAAATATCATTTTGGTAGTGAAGTGACAAAAATATTACCTTTTGATAAAATATCAGATAGCGAATTAAAATATTTTAAAAATTAATTTTAAAAAAACTCGTTTTGATAAAAAATGAGTTTTTTTTATTTATATATAACTTTGAAATCAAATTAAAAATAAAAAAACATGCAAGATATGAAAAATTTAAAAAAATTCGAATCTTTTAATGATTCTTCCATTGATTTTTCCATTGACAGAATATCACCTGATGATTTATCTAATACCTTAAAAGATTTATTTTCTCAAAATTTAGATATTGAAACTTTAACAGAAAAACTTCGAGAAATCAAAAAGTCTCATCCAGAAGTAAAAATAGATTTAGATCTAAGTGAAATCTGGTGGAAATATATTAAAAAATTGTATAATAAAATAAAATAAAAAATAAAAAGTAAATATGAAAAATTTAAAGTATGACTTATTTAACTTCAAAAGGGAATTACCTATTGAAGATTTTGAATTAAATGTTTTAGTTGAGAGATTTATCAACAACTATGACAAATATTCAGAACAAGAGCTTGTTAGTTCTTTAAAAGAAACTTTAACCCCATTTTCTTGGGATGTTAAAGTTAAAAAATTGGTGGAATCACTTGAAGATGAAATTAAAAGTGATCCATTAAATTATAATTTAAAGGATTTATATAAGAAAATAGAAAGAAAAAATTATGGTCAAATGTATCGTCCAGCATTAAATTCTATTCTTAATATAATTAATTTAAATGATAATGATTCAAAAATGTCATCAATTCTTAATGAACTGGTTATTCATGATTGGATTCCAGAGGTTAAATTATTCTTAAATGGTTATATGAATAATCCTATTCAAAGACAAAATTTAGTTAATTCTGGCAAGGCTTCAAAGGTATTTACGTTAGTAGAAAAGGTTGAAGATGGTAATTTAGTTTTTATGAAAGATCGTTGGTTTTTAATTAGTGATGACGAAGTTAAACAAACACTTGTAGAGAATCATATTAAGGATATGGAAAAAATCAAAGAATTTAGAATTTTAGAAAAAGTTATGACTATTGGAGATATTGAAGAAGATAAAATTTCTTTTAGATTAGATGAAAATTTAGTTTTAAGCATTTCAACTAAAAGCAATAAAGATGTATTCTTGAATGAAGAAAAATTAGATAAAGAAACCACTTTAGAAAATTTATTTAATTCTAAAATTATTCCTTGGTTGAAAAAAGATTATTATGTTTTATCATCAACAGCGGCTAAAAATATTGACAAATTTGTAGATTTAGATATAGCTTTGAAGGTTGAAAATACTTTACATCCATATTTAGAATGTTATGTTATAAATTATAAGGATAAAATGTACATGTACAATAATGATGCAAGAACAGGTTCGGCATTTTATGAATATAATTCGGCAAATAATTTAATTAATGATATTCAAAGAGAATTAGATTATGATTTATCTAAATTTTTAAATAATAAGCTTTCAAAGGAAATGAAACAATTAAAAAGTTTAGAAGATAAGGAAATGGAAGTTAAAGAAGGTATTAAACAAATTGATGACGCATTAGCTTTATTAAAAGAAAATGAGGAATTAGTAAATAAAGACGAAAATTTAAATAAAATATTCAAGGATTTGTTAGTTTCTAAACATGACTTATATGAAAATTTAAAGACTATTAAAGAAGATAAAGTTAAAGCTAAAAGAATGATTTTATAAATAATAGGCAATTATAAAATAAAAAAAGACCTCATTTTGAGGTCTTTTTTTATTTTTTGTAAACTTTTAATTATTAATATTATATAATTGTTAATTATTTTTAATTAGACTAAATAAAGATAATTTTAATATTTTATTAATTTTTAGGCATTTTAATCATTTTTTATACACTTATTAGGAAATAAACATTTAAGGCTTTATTAGAAATTTCCATTTAAAATCAAAAAAACATACATTAAAATTAATGGCCAGATATATTGATGACTCAGAATTCTACTACGAAATTATAATTAGTAAAGCAAAAGGAAAATTAACTAAAAAATCTGAAAAGATGATTATTAAAATTGGCGAAGAAATGATTAAAAAATTTGAAAGAAAGTATAAAACGCCAGAAGATAAATTTGATTGCATGCAACAAGGTATTCTTATGATGCTTCAAAATTGGATGGGGTTTAATGAAAAAAAATATTCTTCAGCATTTCCTTATTTTTCTGAAATTTGTAAAAGAGGTATAGCAGGTGGTTTAAATGTTATATATCAGAAGAAAAATAATCAAGATTCACCAAGATTAATAAGTTTAAGCCATTCTAACGAAGGTAAAGGTTTACATAACATATAAATCATTATAAATAAGTAGTTTGTGCTTTCATACACTTTACCATCTATTATTCTTGTAGTCGACCAAAGTGGTTGAAGGTTTTTTAATTCTCCAGGTTCCGCTGCCCCGCAATACTCCCTTTTTAATTTTTTTTTTGTGTCTGATAAATTTATATATACTAATAAATTTATATACATCTATGGCATTAAAAGATTGGGTTAGAAATGATGGCTTTATTAATACAATTCCATCATCATCTCCTATATATAGGTCAGATGAAGAATTTATAATGCTCGTAAGAGATATTCAATATAGAGATATTCAATTTGGAAATTATAATAGATTTCCAACATTATATGATGTTGCTTTATCAAATAAAGGTAGAACATATATACAAGTTACTGATAATACTAAGTTAGTTCAAGATCCACCTAATTTAAATTCATTTAAAAGAACATGAGATATTTGAAATTATTTGAAATGTATGAAACATTTGGTGGACAATATAATGTAGGTGATTATATTTTAATAGATGTATCAAAAGTAAACACTGATTGGGATATAATGGAAAAAGTATTTGGAAAAAATTGGAGAGATAATGATCAACCTGTTTATATTTATAAGTATGAACCTAAGGCTAAATATTGTTATGATGTTTTAACATATAAATATGATTTTGATACTCCCATGGAATACCAGCCTAATAATTATACTTCAGTATCAGAAGATGAAATAATTAGAAAATTAACTCCAGAAGAAATTGAAGAATTTGAAGCAAAGAAAGCTTCGGTAAAATATAATTTATAATATGTCAAGAAATCCAGCAAGATTAGGTAATGTTAGAAGTGCAAGAACTGGTAAAAGTAAATATAAACAAGGATATTTTGTTCCACAGAATTCAGATAAATATATTGGTCAATTTCCTATTTTATATAGAAGTTCATGGGAATTTTCATTTTGCAAATTTTGCGATTTAAATGAAAAAGTTAAAAAATGGTGTGCTGAATTTTTTGAAATTCCTTTTCAAATATCAAATAATGGTAAAACTGAAAACCATAGATATTATCTTGATTTTTATTTAGAAATGACTAGTGATAATGATCCGGAAAAATATGATAGAATAGGTATTGAACTTAAACCTAAACATGAAACTGAACCACCACAACCTCCTAAAAAACAAACTTTAAAAATGCTGGAAAATTATGAATATGCTTTAAAAACATATAAGAAAAATCTTCATAAATGGGCATATGCAAAAGAATGGTGTGAAAAAAGAAATATTAAATTCGTTATAATCACAGAAGATGATCTTAAAAAAAGAGGAATAATATGAAAATTAAAAAATTTATAAATTTTAAAAACTTTAAAAAATTTGAAAGTTTTAGTGACCCTACCGACGAATTAATAAATCAATTAGATGATTCTTTTGTGGAAGAGTATTATGATGATAATGCTAATCATGATGTTGAAGAAATTATAAAATTATGGCCAAATATTGTTTGGCAGCATATAGATGACGAAAGTTTTGTTGAAGATTGGATTGACGACGAAGTTGGAAATAAATCATTAGAAGATATTGATAAAGAAGATTTAATAAATTATATACAGAGACATTATTCGGAAACTAAAGAAAATAAAATTTTAGAACTTTACATTGAAAATAATGGCTTAGAAGGTAATTCTATTATATCTAATATTTCTGGTAAAATATCATTTGAAAAAACTAAAACAGGTAAAAATAAAGTTATTGTAACATCAAATGATGGAAAATTTAAAAAATATACAGTTCCTGTTAATTATAATATAGTAGTCAGAGAGAATGACATTGTTAATGTGAATGATAAACTTGCTAAACTCGAATTTGATGATTTTATGTTAGATGATTTACCGGACGATGATTTAAGAAGTGTAATAGAAGAAGACAATGATGGTGAAAATTGTGTTCGAGAGATAGTTGAAAATCGGCATAAAAACCAAGGTGTGCAGGAATTGATTGAAGATGAATATGGAAAATTGAATGCCAAGGACCTTTATAATGCTATTCAAAATTATATTGATGATGATGCGATTATACAAAGTTATAAGGAAAATGAAGATTATGAAGATAAAGTATATTATCTTAAAAATGCTATATCTTCAGATAGAAACCTACAAAAAAAGATATTAGATTTAGATCCTAAAAATTCAATTTTATTGGCTAATAGTTTTGTTGAAGATGGATATAGTCGTAGTTTTATTGGTGACGAGTATGATTTTCAAAAAGCATATATTGAATCCAAAATAAAAGAGTTTTTAGATGAAGAAGAAATAGCAGACGAAGACGAAATAGGTCATGTAAAAGCAGAGGCATTAAAATTTCTTCATAATGAATTTGGTTTAGATAGTGATATTGAAAATGAATATGAAAATGATTTATGGTTAGCACATTCTACAAAATATAATATTTGATTATGATCTTTACAGAAGAAGTTGCTGCACTTTTTGGACAATATCAAAAAAATATTAAAGTGATTCGAGATGAAACTACTCTTGAATTGTTTAATTATATATTAAAAAAACCAAATAATCAAGTTAGAGCAACAACTATAAAAAATATTCAAACAGGTAAATTTTATATTATTCAATATAATTTTAATGGTAATAAATTATGGTGTCCAATATTAACAATACCACCTGTACCTAATAAAAATGAAAAAGGAATATTAGAACGACAATTAAAAATTATAAAAGATAAAAATATTTTATATGCTATAAATTTTGATTATTTACCATTAAAATATAAAGCACTTTTAATCGAAACAATAATTAAGACTAATATTGATAGATATGAAAAGAATTCTAATAAAATTTATAACGGTGATAGAGTTAAAGATGAATTTAATTTTAAAATAGAATGGATATATACATTTCTTAAAAAACATGATAAAAATTATTCAATAACAGCTTATGATGTATCTAAAATATTAAAAGTTTTCGAAGTTTCATCAACAATATTACATAGATTCGTTTTTATAGATACATATTATATTAATAGAAGATTAATGCAAGATAAATTACAAAGTATTCAAAATGAACAACTTAGAGAAGATTTTTCAAATAAAATAAAAACTTATGATGAAATATTAAAAATTTATGAGACTGATGTTGAAAATTTTTATAAATCATTAAGAAGTTTTGAAAAAAATTTGAAATTGGTTGAAAATCTATAATTATTTTTTAGCTTTAATTTCCTCAAATTTTAAAGCAAGTTTTTTCCAAAGTTTAAATCCTTTAAAATTTTTAATACACCATTCAATGTATTGAGGTTCAACTTTCATTACTTCACCTATGGTATGACCCTTATATATACCAAAATTAATTATATCGTTTTCATCTTTAAAAGAATAGGATTCTTTTTTATATTTAGCTGCCATTTTTTTAAATTATTTATTAATTGACAACAAAGATAATAATTTTTTAAAAAAAATAAAAAAAATAAGAAGGAAAACTATATATTTTAATATATAATAACAAAAATTAGATATGATTAAAACAGAATATGTTGAATTAAAAGTAAATAGTAAAGTGATATCACATTATAAGAAATTAGGATATAATGTGGAACCTAATAAAATTTATAAAATAAAAACAGCAGATTTAACTAGTGGCTCAAAAATTAATATAATTGCGGAGTGTGATATTTGTGGTAAAGAAAAATCAGTATCATTTAGAGAGTATAATAGAAATGTTGGTAAGCATAATATTTTTTGCTGTTCTAATAAATGTGCTATTATAAAAAATAAAAAGACATCGTTATATAAATATGGTGTTGATCATTTTTCAAAAACAAAAGAGTTTATTGAAAAAATTAAAGCAACTAATTTAAATAATTTCGGCTTTGAATTTTATACTCAAACCGAAGAATATAGAAATATTTTGAAGACTAAAAATATTGATTATAAAGAAAGATTATGTAAACAGAAAAAAACACATTTAATAAAATATGGTAATGAAAATTATCATCAATCCCAAGATTATAAAAGAAAAAAAGGAGAAATTATAGAAAAATACAAAAATACAATAACTAAAAAATTGTTAAATAAATATGGTAATAAGTTAATTTTTACAGATAATAAAGAATATGTTTTTTTATGTGAAAAATATCATGAATTTAAAATAAATAGGGAGTTGTTAAAGAACAGGCTTAAATTAAATACTGAAATTTGTACAGTTTGTAATCCTATAGGTTCTTCTAAATCTGGTTATGAAATACAATTAATTGATTTTATTACTAGTAATATTTCAGATGAAATTTTAAGAAATAATAGAACTACATTAAATAACGAATATGAATTAGATATTTATATTCCTGAATTAAAATTAGCCTTTGAATTTAATGGACTATTTTGGCATAATGAATTAAATAAAGATAATAATTATCATTTAAAAAAAACGGAGATTTGTGAAAAAAATGAAATACAATTAATTCATATATGGGAAGATGATTGGCGATATAGACAAGATATAATTAAATCTATAATTTTGAATAAAATAGGTGCAATAAAAAATAAAATATATGCTAGAAAATGTGTTTTAAAAGAAATAAACGATAATAAAATAGTTAAAGATTTTTTAATAAAAAACCATTTACAAGGAAACGTTAGTTCTTTGGTTAAAATTGGTCTTTATTATGAAGACGAATTAGTTTCTTTAATGATATTTGGTAAAAAAAGAAATCATTTAGGCCAAAAAAGTATTCCTAACCATTTTGAATTGTTGCGTTTTTGTAATAAATTAGATATTAATGTGATTGGTGGTGCATCAAAATTATTTAAATATTTTATTGATAAATATCAACCAAAAGAAATCACAACTTATGTAGATAGAAGCTATAGTCAAGGATTATTATATAAAATATTAGGATTTAATTTTATTAATAAAACCGAACCGAACTATTATTATATTATAAATGATATTAGGTATAATAGATTTAATTTCAGAAAAGATATATTAGTAAAGCAGGGGTTTGATAAAAGTAAAACTGTACACCAAATTATGATAGAAAGAAAAATTTATAGAATATACGATTCCGGAAATTTAAAATATATATTTAAACTAAATTAAAATTCAGTTTCACCACCCATTTGGGCTTGACCTCCGCCACCTCCCATTTGGGTTTGACCTCCGCCACCTCCCATTTGGGCTTGACCTCCGCCTTCTATTTGGGCTTGACCTCCGATTTCTCCGCCTTCCATTTGGCCTCCTCCTTGAGCACTACCCATTTGAGCACCACCGCCCATGTCAGGTATTCCCATTTCACCTCCGCCTCCACCGAGACCTCCGCCTCCACCAGCACCTTCACCAGCAGCACCACTCATTAATTTGAATTTATTATTTGATTCTATATCTTTGTCAGTGAATTTCATAATATTTCTAACAATCCACTCAATAGAAAGATAAGGTTTTCCATCAGCATCTTGAAGATTTGCTGATAATGTGGATGCTATTTCGGCTCTTTTTGCTAAATTATTTAGATATTTCCATTCTTCGAATAAATCATTAGAATTAAATTTAAGTTTAAGATAACTTTCAAATATTCTATCTTGACTTAATTCTGGAAAATCTAAAATCATTTGTATTTTTAATGGTTTTATTAAAATTTCTTTAAATAACGTTCTTAAACGATTAACAAAATTTTTAAATCTTATTTCATCCATTGTTATTGACGCTGTATCATCATAAAAATTACCACCACCTTGATCTTCATCTAATCTTGAAAATGGCATTTTAGATGCTCTTTTTAAAGCTTTATAAAACCATTGTAAAACAATATCTTCATTTAATTCCGCCTGTTGAGGTTGTTCTATTGACATTTCTGGTGTTCCAAGTTCAGATGTTGGAAACCAATAATCTTTTGAATGTGGAATCTTAGTTGATCCATTTATATAAGGTATGCCTGTTCTATCGTCCCACTCAATATCTTCGTGATATTCACTCATTAATTCAGCAATTTGTTGCTCTGCTTGTTGCCTAGTTAATCCATTAACTGGAATAACAAATTTTTTATAAATTGATGCTTGATTTAAATTATACATCAACTTAGTAAATTCTATTAATTTAAGTTGATTATATGGCTTAATAAGACCTTCAACATAACTGGTTTCATCATAATCTAAATTATTAGAATATGCAATATAAATAATATTAGCATCTAGAAGAATTCTTCTTAATTGCGGTATATCAGGGTTTTGTATCCAAACTACAGTTCCTGTGCCTGGTTCCGCTGCAACAATTAATGTTAAAGGATCTAATAAATTAAGATCAATTATATTTTTTTGATTATCGTCATATACTATTTCAAAAGCCAGAAATCCATCTATTAAGAAAGTCTTCATGAAATTCCAAGCAGTTAAACCGTCATTGAAATTAAAAGAATTATAAATTTTTTTGAAATTTTCTTGAAATTTAATTCTAATTGATTGATCATAATTGTCAGGTAAATCTTCAATATAACAAAAATAATTATTATCATCATAATTTATTGCTTCTTCTGCTATTCTTGTAACATAATCTTTAATTTCTTCTTTAATGGCATATTGATGTAAAATCTTTCTTTTATCTAGATATCTACGATCCAAATATGCTATTGATTTTTTTTCTAATATTTTAGATATGATTTTTTTTGAAAATAAATCATACATATTTGTACCAGGCTCATAAAGTAAATTACTAGTATCTTGAAACGCACCTATAGCTTGACTGTTTTTAACAACCATCTCCTGATCATCCATTCCAAAATTACTTAATTTTCTAAGTAGTTTATTACCAAAATTTCTACCAACAGTACCTTTTCCAAATTCATACATAGAGTTTGGCTGATTATATCTATTATATGTTGCCATTATTTATTTCTTTTTTTATTATATATTAAATTAAATTAATAAAATCATCTACATCACTGTCAGTATTTTTATTTGAAGTTTTTGTGTTTTTTGTGGTTTTTATGCTTTTTGTGGTTTTTGTAGTTTTTGTGCTTTTCGAGGATTTTTTAATTGATTTTTCAATTTTAGCATTTTCTATGATGTCATCTTTAATTAATAATTCTTCAAAGTCATTTATTTTATCTTCAAAATTATCTTTAACCAAGATAGTTTCAATTTCAGTTTCATCAATCATTACATTATCAATATTTTCTTTTTCATTATTTTCTGTTAGTGTAAAAGTATTTTCAGTTAAATTTTCTTTTTTAGAATCTTCTACTGTTTTTAATAACTTTTTTTCAAAAGTAGTTTCTTCAACTATTTCTGTATAAATTTTTCCAGGAATTTTTAATTTTTTTATTTCATCATCAATTATAACTTTATAGTAATTGTTGCTTTCTCCTAAAAAAGCTTGTACTTTATCTATATCATTTATACCGTTAAAATATAAAATTGATACTATTCTTCTATCTATTGACATAATAATTATTATTTTTACATTATATATTAAGATTATTAGGTTTCATTTTTCTTA
>Ga0116157_10002229_pt1 | contig 18968 bp, 17 predicted proteins | sample AD_UKC048_MetaG_FD_89882 | JGI IMG/M metagenome (GOLD analysis project Ga0116157, IMG submission 89882) | Active sludge microbial communities of municipal wastewater-treating anaerobic digesters from USA - AD_UKC048_MetaG | ecosystem: Engineered > Bioreactor > Anaerobic > Digestate | place: USA...
AAACCTTGACCGGGATTGGAAAAATTACCAAATTCAGGATAACTCCAGTCGCCCTACGGGCTCCTTTCGTTATCCTGATGAATTATTCATCACCTTAATTCACACCATTTTCTGTCCTAACAATGGGGAGCACCTCCGATAGGCTTTATTGGCAAGTTCCTGCTGCACAACGGAGAGCTGTTTTTCAGCGCATTTCTCAAAATCATCTACACTTATACGATCTATTCCAGGGGCCCCCAGATTGGCACGTACATGCTGCCATGCTGCGAGCAGATTATCCATTTCAATAATTTTAGAAAATAACTTGCCCGGCATATCGTTCTCCTGATGATGAATTGGACACAATTCAAGCCAGGTTACCAGAACAGGAAATTCTCATTAACGCGCCTGTGTCAGGTGACATTAACAGATCGGGTTACCACCGCATTGAAAACACAAACCAGAGAATCAGCTGTCCAGCAATTCATAATATCCCATACCATGCGTGGTTTTCTTACCAATGTGCAGATAATGACCCAGCCTGATCAGCGGCAGGTAGGGCTGAAAATTTCCCTGATACCGGATTTGTCCTCTAACGCCGTCGACCGGAAAACGCTTGCCGCTTGTGGTTGAATATCGCTCCCACCTCGCATCAACCAGCCTGGTTGTATAGTTTGTCACATCTTCACTGGCCTGTGCAATGATGCCATGGAAATCCATCTCCCATTTTTTATCCTCATAGAGTCTTGATAACAAAGAAGCCCTGCGCAACAAAGCGCGTATCAACAGGACAAATGAGATTTCCCGAACCGTTTCGTTGTCATCTATTACCTGCGTCGGCGAAATTAAATTGAGGGTTAATTCCGACGAGCGCCATGGTAGAGCCATCTTTCTGATGCGACTGAAACTCATGACCATAAAATCCGGGCTTGGGCTTTTATCATGGTTGTTGTACAGCTCTTTCCCGGAAAAAGCATCACGAATCTCTGTAAGGATAAACCTGCCTCTGCCTTTACCGATCCCATATTCTCCAAAAAGTTCGAAAGCATAGATGTAAAACGGCAGATAGCCAACAACGGATCCAAAAAGAATGAGCTGGCATTCCAGTGCATCACCCGGCTTATAGAATTTTTGTTCAGTCAACGGGGGGCGCAGCACAAAGGGATGGGGAAGGTGCTCTGCATCAAGCGGCATCTTCTGAACCTGGGTATTGGGATTTGAGAAAAGAATTGCATAGGGACATTTGCCAGTCAGACTGCACGTGAGGCAATCGAAATTTTTTGATTTATCCTGGCAAAGGTCAGCCATTCCCCATCCCATCCCCCCCCTGAATGTTGATCCTTTATACAGGGGTAGCTCCAGATGATCCAGAGCTATCAATTTAAAGGTAAAAACCGAAAAACGCAGATCCACTGCTTCAAAAAATTCTTCCATAATTGATTCCGCATATAATAAGGTCAGTCCGCTACCGAAACCTGTTGCGCTCTGTCAAGTCCCAATGCTGAAGGATAAGCATCGCACAATACAGGCAGGCGATTGAAAAATCAAAGTGAGGCCTTTTTGCCAATCATCAGGAGCAGATCCTCAGTAAAACCGGGGTCAAGATAAATATTAATAACCTGGACGCCATGTTTGCACTTGATCTCATATTGTGCATAATGTGATTTTGAATCCGCATGGTGCGTTTTATATTCCAATCTGGTTTCACCATGTGATACCTTGACTTCATGATAATCCACAAGCTCAATCTTGCGTACAAATGACAGGCGCAGCACCCGACGTAAAAGGATCCTGACTTTACTGTCAGGTATGTCCTCCAGACCAGCTACATGGGTATTGCAGGCCTTGCTCCAGAGAGTAGACTCTCCACGCATGGCAAAAACATTTCTGGGATCGATAGTTTTCAAATGAACACGCGCTTCTGACTCCAGACTTTCATAAAAAACCAATCCGGCCAGATTAAGCACCCATTTGCCGGCTGGCGCATGATATTCAATTAAAAAACGGAAGCCCTCGGGCAGACGGCGCAGTGCGAGATCAGCCTCCTTCTCTGGAACGCCATTGGCAAAATCCCGGAAATAATTTAAATATCGCGACCAATAGGTGACATCAAGATTCAATGGTAAAAAGGGCAGGGGGATGATTTCGTTGAAACTCTCATAAAGATAATAGGATTCAACCTGGCGCATCTGAGCGATCACTGTGGCAAATGCAATTTCAGCCTTGAATCCGCCAGTGCTGTTCATGACAACCCTGAACTGTTTATCACGATACTCTTCAATTAGCTCGATCAGCCGATTGATCAGAGAACGCAGTCCGGTAACTTTAAACTGCGATTCCTTATATTTCAGGCCGGCAATAGTATCCGCCTGGACTTCAAAACCTTGCTGCTGGAAAAAAGTGATGAGGAAGATTTTCTCCTTCTCAATTTCCTCGGTTTCAGAAAGCAGCAAGTGGACAGTTGAGATGCCCTCGTTATCGCGCTTCTTCAGATATCTATCTGTTTGAATAACCGCATTAATTTCCGCAGACAGACGTTCCACAGTCCCTGTTTTGATGTTGTTATGAATGAATTCCCTAACCTTGTCATCCGGGATCTCGAGCAAAGCGCGGTACTTCCCTTCACAGCACACGCGGTTGGCATTGCTTAAAAGGGAAGTCCCGGTTGTCGTCAAGGCAACTGTCTTGTAGGCCATCAGATTGATCCTTTTTTACCAGAAATGCGAACCTTTTATCCCTCAATGTGTATGATCGCTCATAAAAATGGCACTCCCTTCTTCAGGAGAACGGGGATTCTCTATTTTTCCCTTGGAAGCGACGATATAGGTTGATGATATATTCGCTTCTTCCGCTGCCTGAAAGGCGCCAATCGACATTGGCACCTTTCCGCCGGTAGTATCGACAAAAATATTTCCGGCTGGTATTCCCGCCGCCAGAAAGTGATCGATAAATAATCTTACCAGTTCTCTGGCTTTTCTGGGATCATCCGGCGTTGACAAAACAAATTCGCTTTCCCGGATATTGGCAGCCGTTGGGAAAAAACGAATTCCCACTTCCGAGAAGTCGGTCGCCAGATTCAGTGCAATGTGCCTGGTGGTTTCTGTATATACGAAGGCAACGCTATGTGGCCGCAGAGAAAAAAGGATCCATTCTGCAAGAATGGCATTGCTGACTGGAATGACCATCGCCTGAATGCGATCCGCCTGAACCGCGAGTGGCCGCCCGGTATTGACAAAATACCTTTTACCGAATTCCTTGAGGAGCTCAAACCGGTAGAACCAGCCAATCCAAGCTGCGGCCAAAGCCAGACAGGAGGCCGCATAGCCAAACAAATCTGCAGCTGAACTCAACCGCACTTGAATGCTATGAGGAAGCAAATACCCGGACAGTAAAATACCGGTAGCAAAAAATGCAATCGAGATGGCCACCATCATAATAATCTTATACTTTTTCAATCCTTGCTCCTGCAATAGCAAAATCAAGCAACAGCGCTTGCCAGCCCAGGATCATCTCCGCGCCGATTTCCTGGCCGAGTGCCGGCCTGAAACCAACCGGCAGATCAGGACTGATGATCAGGACTTTCTGACAAACCTCGTCTTGAAATACCGGGTACTTATCCCCGTTCAGCTTTGCAGCTGGACGGGGAACAGAAGGCGTCAAATCCACACCCAGCAGCGTGTTCACGTGGGGAAGCGTGTTCTCATGCCCCCAAACAGAGACAAAACCACTTCGCAAAAGTTCGGTTTTTACAAAGTCGATGCTGACAGGCTCTATCACTGCTTTTCGGCGCACCAACGAAAGCGGAAATGTATTGGCAATTAAATATCTCATTGAGTTTTTCTCCCAATCAGTCAGTTACCTCCAGATTAGCGTTCCTGAATTTCACCATATTCGTTAACGACTTGAAATCCTGTGTCCTGATGGGCAAGAGACAGAGGCTGTTGAGGACCCGTTCTCCTTTTATTACCTACAAACCACTTGAACTGCTCGCCCTTTTCAATTGGCTTGATTCCAGGCCTCGGATAGTGAACAGGCAGATCCGAATTATTGGCAAGTATTGCCCCCAAATCCTGATAACTATCCAGCTGGCTGAAGTCGCGGTGATATCGTTCTTTCATGGCATTCTTAAAATCAATCACATATTGATTTCCCATGTCGGCCGCTGGTGCAACACCATCTGCTTCGAGACTTGCATAACGTGTCTGGCGGTTAATTTCGTTGATCTTAATCGCCTCGCATTTCAGGCTACCGAATCCCAAAGGTTTGGCCAGCCCGAGCCGATGATGCCAGCCTGGTTCGAGCTGCAAGGCCCAAATCAAGGCGCCCAACTCCACTGGCTGCAAATTTTCGTACCTGACCATGAAGGTGAATGTTTTACCTTCATCGATGACTCTCTTCAATGTGACATTGCTCTTGTCTTTGACGTCATTTGGTGAATTAGAGACTCTTTTCCATTCATACCGGCCGGTGGCAGGATTCATCCGGAATGCTTTCATGCCCTGATGCCAGTAATACTTTCGACCACGCAATCGGGCTCCTTCCGTATCATATTTTACTTTAAAGCTGGCTGATCCGGCCTTGTCAGCAAGATACATAAATGTGGCTGTGGGCTTGGGGGAGCCCAGAATTGCCAACACAAAAGGCGCTCCCTCCCGCCACAAGTCTTCTCCAGAAAATTTGCCGTCGAAAAACTGGAGGCGTCCGGCCCAGGCACTTTGCTCATTCTTTTCCACTTTTCCGTTCTTTACCCAGCCGAAAAGACGGCAGGCCGGACATAGCTTTCGGGCATCATCACAGGGCATGAGATGATCAGGGAGCAGTTCCTCTCGCGCTGTATTATAAGCCTGACGCGGCATGGCAACGGGGTAGATCTCCTGGCTGTGTTGATCCAAATAGACGAGATCGCCTGGTTTAAGTCGTTCGCCTTGCTTGACAAAGCTGCTGGGAAAAGGAAGCGTATCTTCGTTTGCCAGCCATCCCGCACGCTCCAGTTCCTCCAGCGTTTCTTTATGGCGCTCAAAGTATTTCCTGACCGAATGATTATACTTTTCGACGGAATGGCTTGGGATGGATACCGGTTTTGGACAATAACTGCCGGAATTCGCAGGAGTATCATTCCAGTCAAAGAAAAGACGCTCATCATGCTTGTTATCTATATTGGGGCCGGTTATTTTCATATAGCCAAAAACAACAGTTTCATGACTGCCTGGCAGGAGACTTCCATGCATTATTTCAGGTACTATTTCGCGGACCGAATAATAATTATAGGAGACTTGGCCACGCTGATGCAGTTTGGTTCCTGTACTGACAATCGCAGCAACCCTGTCGCCATTTTTAATGGAGGGCGGCAGAAGGTTGGTGTGAAATGTGACATGATCACGGCGATTACAGACAACTGGATCATAACTTTTGTAAAGCCCGCAGCGCAGCACACCCCTAACGCCATTTGAACAATCAAGCTTGATCAATTCACACCCACTTGAATCAACGTTTTTAACACGCGCCGGGATAAGGCCGGGATCTTGACTCAGTCGATATTCAAGATGGTCATCCCCGTCCTGATGCATATGGATCATACAGCTGTTGGTAATGGTCTCGAAAATACTGCGTATCATCCCGCGCAGGCTGGAAGCTGGAACCAGAGGCTGTTCATTCCGGGTGAAGAAATCCAGCTCCTTGTGCCTGTTTTCTAATTCCTCCACTTTGCCTGCAATGAAAAGAGGTGTGACCATCTCGTAAGTACATTCGATGGTACCGCAAAGCCCTTCGAATGATTCTTGGGATGGAGGTTGCATCCGCCCCAGCTGCCGGGTTTCTGCACTGCCACTGCTGCCAGCCGGCAAAAAACGGACGAAATTATATGGATTCCGGAACCGGTAACCGGGATTGGCACGTGTATCTTCCGCTGCTGGATGCCCCTCCTCTGCAATCTTTGTCACATTTATGGCCGCCGGCCGGCCATCCTTTCCTGTCCCGGACTCATACTCGACTTTATCCCCCTCACTCAACTGTCCAAAGCCTGGAGAAGCAACTTTTGATGAATGAAAAAAAAGCTTTCCCCCACCTTGGACTTGGATATAGCCATAGCTATACCTTTTTTCAACGATTGTTCCAGTAGGCATAACTACTCCTTTATTTAGGAAGACATCAGTTCTCTTCTGAATCAGTGTTCAAACAGGCTCCCTTACAATACGCAGCTCTACAAATCTGTTGTCACTGAAAGTCGCCTGGCCATTATCGAGCCAGGTAATATAACTTCGTGTATGTACGGCGACACGGTCGCGCGAAGCTTCATCCGGCAAGCTGGTGAACGGGAGCACCAGTTCAGTCCCGCGATCTTCCCATAACCTTAAAGCAGGTAGCTGACCTGACAGCATCTCAAAGTGCGTTCCCCAGAGTATCTGCAGTGCATCCACAGCATTGATCTGGTCATCATTCTCATCCAGGGCTGTATCCTCGCGCAAGCGATAATAAAATATCTCTTCTTCCAGCCAGATTTTCAGTTCTTTGGAAACGTTAAAAATACGAGCTAAAAGCAGTTTCTGCGCCCATTCTCTGCCAGGTCCGTCGTCAGCCCAGGAAATATTCCCGCCTTTCAGCTCACCAAAAAAGATTCCATGTGTGCAATAGCAAATTATGTGACTTGTTTGCTTATCGATGAAGCTGCTGTGTATTAATTGCAGAAGTTCTGGTTCATTTGCCAGGGTCCCCTTACTAGGTCCATTTGGTTGAACGGAAACATAAACCGGCTGTAGGCCGTTGTCCAGTTTTTTCATGAGCTCATCCTTTCTCAAATTCTTTTGCCAGTGCGGTAAATTCAGCATCGGCTTTGATGCCGCCTGCTTCGCTGGTCAGATGATAATTCCTTCCTCTCCAGCGGATGTCCGCCGATTCGCCTGACAAAAATCCACGGCCGATATTTTTAGTGCCGCCTATGGGCAAATCACTGCTCCACAGATCTTTTAAAACGAGCAGGAGCAGGAAAGCCTCATCGTCTTTGCATTTATCCAGCACGGAGATCCGGATGGAAACTGGCGCCGTAACAGTAGTTTGCCAGAGAGGCAGTTCCTGGAGCAGGGCACCATCGATGGTTCCCCCAGTAAACCGGTCGACTTTAATCCGCGTTTGAATCTCAGATACCGGATCAAGCTCTATTAGTCGTTCGTCGATGCGCACCCTGCCGCGCCACGCCTTTTCCCGTTTATTGCTGGGTTGATCAGCCGAGGAGTCCGTTAAAACATCGCCAAAGAGATCCCTCATCATATCATTGACGCGCTCGGGATTCTGTAGTCTGATCTGCAGAATTTTTCGCGCCCTGTGACGTATGGCCCCCATTAAGGATGTACCGGGCAGGACAGGTCTGCCACTCTGGGTAATATGTACAGCATCAGCCAGGTCCTTTCCGACTGGATAGGAACGAATGAGCATGGCATTCTTGATATGGAATTGGGCCTCAATAGAAAATTCATCGGATTGTTTCGGCAGCAAATCAGCATTAAGGCCTGTCAATTCCTGATAATTGATATCGCCAGTAAGCCATTCCCAGACATCATCAATATTTTTAAAATCAAGATGACGCCAAGTTACCTCGGACTTTATACGGAGTCGGCCGAAACCTTTATTGGTCTTCGCCCCCAGACGGATATCACCACTGTCGAGCGCCAGGATGATAATTGTAATTAATTTTTTAAAACATTCAGGATCATGCTTCGGCCGCAAGGTGATCTCGAGATCAAGAAAGAATGGTGCATTTTTCTCGCCTCGTTTCAGAATTTTGCCTTCGATAATCTCATAGTTGTATTTTTTGCCATCTTCGCCGGTTTGTGACTCCGCGCTGATTTTAACTCCGTCTCTGGTCCGGATGACATACTCTTTTTCATCAAGGATGATATCCTTGCACTGCAGAACGCTTTGAGATCCGGCCGTATCACGTTCGCCGAAAAGGCTGGCGATTTCAATTTCAGGACTGTCACAGATTTTTTGCAGATCCGCAGGATGCGGCTCGGCAGCCATGGTTTCCAGGTAGCGACGAAACACGCCGATCAATGATGTCGCCGGAATGACCGGCCGGCCTGAGGGCATTTCTCTCAGGACATCTACATCGCTGTTTTCATCCGCTCCGCATCCAATAATCAGGGGACTCTCCAGATAGAGAGGTATTTTAAAGTAGAGCTTGCCCAATATAGGCAGCGAATAATCCTCTTTGCTCATAACGACTCCTCCTGTTTGGCGCGCTTGATAAGCGAAGTGAACAGCGTGCGCAAAAATTCCTTGTAGGCTGTATTCCTGAAATTTTCATGTCCTTCGTCCAGCGGATTGCCGAGAATGGCCAAAATCTCTTCCCTGAAATTATCATGCAAACAAGCAGCGATCTGCTTGTTTACCGAATCCGCTTCGTTGTGATTCAGCAACAAGTCCAGTAACGTATGCTGCTTCCTGTTTCGATCAACCAGGCTGATTCCAGAAAGCGCTTTGCGCCCAGGATCCTTGAGCTGGCCGAGCAGAACCAGAAATTCATTTTCTCCTTTTGCAGCAGCTAAAAATTGCAGCAGACGGTTCAGCTGGCTGGTTTTACCCCTGATGCTCCCACCTCCACCCGATTTGGCAAAATCAGCAGCGAGATCGTGGGCGGCCGCACGTATCTTTTCGAGCAGCCGATTTTTCAAACCGTCCCGAAGCAGTTCCTTTGCCTTCTCGTTCATAGCCCCGGCGATCATGTCTGCATTGAGCGGTACATTTGAAGGTCCGCTCGTCTCAATCGGAGGTTGTTGAGCCATATTTTTCTTATGATTAGCCATGGCTGCCCGGGTGTCGTTAACTAACGATTGCTCTTGCTGCCAGCCGAAAATAATGCGACCGAATCCTTCCTGACGCCGACAACCAATGCCTTCTTCCTGCAAAATGGCGAACAGGGCGATCAGATTGGCTTTATGCTCCTTTAGCCAGCCCGCGTCAAATGTCAGCAGGAAGGCACTGCCCATACGAAAAGCCCGCTGCGCCGGCTTCCGCGCCTTCCAGATGGTGACATAGTTTTCGATCTCCGCGGTTCGCACCAGACTGGAGGCGATTTCAAGTCCGCTTTTTGTCAAATCCACTTTATGCTTACGGCCGATTGAAACCAGGTGCACCAGCAGGTTTTTCTCACTGGTATCGCTTTGGCCCAAATCATTCAGTATGATTACATGTGAGAGGAAAGTAAGGATAATCTGGTCATCCTCGAACTTGAATGTAGCGCCGGGTTCGGAGATGGGCCCTGGATCTCCCAGCCAATCAAGGTTAACCAATCCGTACTCGGTGTTGCGAGAGCGGCCGATGCGGAAAACGCGCTCTTTATCCTGCTCGCTGATCCAGTACTGGAAATCTTTCAAACAGCCGGGTTCGCCGACAACAGCTGCCATAAAAGTTTGCCCCTGCCGCAAATATTCGTAATTGAAAAGCGCCCCTTCTTCAGATCCCGGACCGTAAAGCTGGTTTTTCCTGGCATGATGAAGTGCTACCATTTTGGCAATTTCGGCTTTGACAATGTGGGCGCCCTCCTTTACGATAAATCCTTCGACTGGCTTGCGGGAAACCTGGTCATCTTTCAGTAATACATCCACAGGATTGTCCGGCGATGTTTTTTCGGCTTGATAAGAGAGCGGAACCGGCAGAGATCGTCTGAGTTCTTTACCTGTTGGCTCGGTCACACCCGCATATCCGTTGAGAAAACGCAGTCCACCTTGTAAAAACCATTTACGGAAATTTTCAGAGTCGGCGCTGTGTCCTTCACGAAGATACTGGTTGGCGAAAAGCCCTAGCAGCGTTGTCCCGCTGATATAGTTCTCGGAGAGAGAAATGGTTTCATCACCAACCGTCCCGGTGAGCAGAACAGGCGCGAGCAGTTCTATTCTATAATTCCACTGCTGCATAAATTCCTCCTTCATTTAAACCGGCTTCACGTTGAGCTGGTTTTTGAGAGCAGTCAGTGATGCTCTCATAATCGTCTCATTATTTTCGTCGAGCAAATCACATGTGACATCTCCAAAGCCGCGATTACGGTTGCTGCCCAATCGTCGTAAAGTTGTAGCGGCTACCACCAGGATCATTTTAAAAAGAGGTTTGTCTTCGCAAACGATACCAGCCCTGAATTCCAGATCCCGGTTTAGAACTCTGGTGACGCGTAGAGAGCCACCATATGCAATGCCATCTTTTCCAATGGCTGTTTGCTGCCGCAGACTGGTATAAGAGCTAAGAACAAACTCGGGGCTGGTCAGACAGGCATCCGGATACTGTGCGTCAAACCAGATCAGCCATTTCCGCATGGCGTGATAGTCTGCCAGAAAAGCACTATCAATCTGGAGGGGGGCCGGTTCCTGCATTCCTTGTCTGCCGAAAAGTTCCATTATTGCTGATTTGGTAATTACACTGCCAGCGGCGTTCGCAAGTTCAAGTGCGTTCGCTGCCTCCAAAGCTGATTCACGCAAAAGGCCGCGAATCCGTCGTGCCGGTATGAATGGCAGGCCCAGTTCATCATGGACCACGTCCTGATCAACGTAGCCCCCCCGGCCTTCTCCTGCAGCCGGGCATGAAGCGGAAGCCAGTTTTATCACAAGGGTCAGGTTCACTTCAAACCTCCTTTTCCAGCAGTATTTGCGGATAGAAATCCATAGCTTCCAGGACATCGAAATAGGGCGTCATGCTGCCCTCATTGCCACGCACGCACCATCCGGTACTATTAAGCCCGCTGATAGATTCCCACTCGGACAGCTTGAGATCTCTCGATGACAGGGCAGTCAGCAAAGCTTTAGTCGCCTCGGTTCCGTCTTCGAGCGCCCGGCCAAGCTCATGCCGTTTGTTATTCGGCCATTTCCAGAGTGCCTTCATTGCTTTTTTCAATCGTATAAATGATTCTTCACTTTTATCTGTATCCATCTGCCAAGGTCGCCAAAGCAGAGAATAACCACTTCTAGCATAAGAACTGCGCAGAGTGTCCAGATCACCGCTTATTCCTGTCAGAGCCACCTGAAAATCGAGCCACGATGTACCATCTACTCTCCCCTTTCTCTTGGCATTGCTGCAGAGCTCTTCGGCCATACGGTAGGCCCGATAAAACGGGTATTTCGATTTTACAATGGCAATGCCGGCACAGCTGGACAGCTTTATGTCACGTTTTTTGCCATTGCCAATCTCAAGATCGATTGGTTCCTCTGCAAAAGCCTTCATGAAAGTTTCGGCCAGGTACAGGCTGATCCTGGCGTCGCAGATAAAGGTGATGTCATCGCCATTCAAAATGATTGGCCTGACCGGAAGGTATTTTTTACCACTTTTGGAATCTTTCCACTGAAAAAAATGCCGATTTTGAGTTTGCATTTCATATTGATCCAGTATGGGCATCTTTTCCAGCAGCAGCTGCAAAGTCCGCGACATCGCAGACTGCGTCTTGTTATCAACCTTAATTGAAAGCTCCCTGCGCTCGATGAGGCCTGTACATTTCTGAAATTCAGCCCCCATACTGTTGCCGTCAATATGGACTATGGCGATGAGACTGCTCTCGCCTTCGATGTTGCCAAGATTTTCAGTATCATTACTGAAGTCAAAGGATTTCCCACTTTTATCATCGAGCACAAACTTGTATTTATCCTGCAAGGACAGATTGGCCGGATACGCGGCATCCAGCTTGCTTTTGGCGGAGGCAGAAATCCAGCTGCCAACCTGATCATTTTCATCCTTGAAAAAGACCTCGGCAGAGAAGCCAGTGTAGCGGCACTCGGCGGTAATCCCGTGCCGATCCAGTACCGTCTGTGGCTGGTATTTGCTCTTGTTCCTGTTCAACTCGACAAAGACCCTGTCAATATCATCGCGGCTGATGTCATTCTCAGAGACCACGGCAGGCAAACAGGCTATGGCGGGGATCAAGCCCGGTGAATTCAGAAGCAGCATTCTACTCCAAATCTGGATGAATTTTTCGGCCCATTTTTGCTCATTGCGTAAAAAAATCAGCAGCGCATTTCCACCGCCGATATAACCGGTTTCGTATCGCAATCCCGGGGACAGGGCTATACACAGCTCTGCTGGCGTCTTTTTCCAGTCACCAAAGATTTTAACTTCCGGGCTGCCCTTGCCAAAAAGTTCGACGAGGGTGGCAGGCACCCACTGTTCATAAATCATCTCTACAATAAAGGATGCTCCTATATTGCTTTTCAGCCTATTGCTGCCAAAGACGTACCGCTGAATGGAAGAGCAATCCAGCAAAACCAGATCAACATCTGTCATAACCATTCTCCTGTAATATGGTGATGTATCGCCTTCCATAGCTTATCAGGCTGCAGATCGTCGATTCCGAGGATTAGCAGCTGACCGCTTACGTCTGTATCTAGTGCCAGATCCTGGCTGAGTTCAAACACCTGCATGGGAGTCATTGTACTAACCAGGACCATTCTGGCCTCATCTCCTCCTAGCTGAACCGAACGATGCATGATCTCGAAAGCCTTGCTCTTGCACAAATCACTCCTGTATGCCGTTGTAATCGAGATCCCGCAGAACTGGTAGCCATGCATCAGCATGATATCTATTTCAAAGTCACGATTCGCCTCACCCTTGACAAGATGTTGGTTAGGCCTAATCTCAAAAATTCCTTGCACTCTTTGCTTCAGCACATCCATAGTATAATATTCAAGCCAAAATCCGTCCAGATACCTGACACCTTCGAACCAGTCCTCATACTTGATTTTTGATTTTGGAAGTATCAAACTGCCGTGTTCATCTGTTTTCCAGGTCTGCGGCTCAGGCAAAGTTTGCAGCATCATTAGTGTCTGATCATGAAAAGGATGTTTTCCATCTTCTGAATGCCATTTATTGAGATCAAGTAAATCGATAATTCGCATTTTATGCTCACCATAAAAGAATGTAGGAGTGAGAACTTTTTTACGCCAGTCAAGGAAATCGATAATACTCCCCTGTAAAATCCAGTTTTTAAATATCTCATTAGGTCGAGCCCAGTCGATTTCTGAACCCTTATTATTTGCTTTGCAATCGTGCAGTTCAAAGAGATCGGTAAAATTAATTTCAATTTTACGGCGCAGATCTTTTGTGGGAGCCATCCCTTCTATGTTAAGGGTGAACTCGCGTGCATCAAGATAGGAAAAGGATATTTTATCAGATTCAAGGGCCATAAAGGCGGTCAAATAGGCGTGGATACCCATCACTTTAGTGCCGCCGGTGTAATTCAAATGGTAATGTTCCTCATTCGAGTGTTGGTCGAAAATACGCTCCTCCAGCTCATGCCGGATTTTATTGGCATTCCCGGGATCAGACAGACCGCAGTACTCGAATGCTATATGTGATGCTCCTTGGCGTTTGCGAAGCGATGTTTCCAATCGTCTGGCAATTGATGCGGTACTTGGCGTGTGCGCGGCAATAATAGTCTTCAAGGAAGGTACACTCTCGATGAAATACCTGGCCACGACATAATTGGGTAGCGGATTGGTGCCGATCAGCAGAATCAAATGGTCAAAATTCATACTTTACTCCCGATATTTAGTAGGGACGACAATCCAAAACCATTTTTATTAGTTTGAACACCGGAATTCATTCACTGCTTAACCAGAGTGGAAGCAGCAGTGAAAACATAACCAAGGACTCAAGTCTTGATGCTGATTGCTTTGGTGGAAAGGCAGTTTCAGCTGGTCGCCAAACGCCCCGCGCAGCATCGATCCCTTGATCGGCGGCAGCACGGCCTGTCGCACCGGGGCGACATCCAGGCGTAATTTGAGGAAGGATAATTCGGGCAACAGATAATCCATACACTGACTCCAGATATAGTATTAACTATATATTAGCAGTAGCGGATATTCTGTCATCAGCCGCCCATCTCAGCTCTCCCACTCCCGCTGAGAATGATATGACTGGATTAATGCTAAAATCATGCCAGTTTTACTTCACAATCCCTGGTTTATTATCATATTGTTTTATTGAGCTTTAATTCATTTGCAGCCTGCGCTGGCAGCGCCCGTTCCCTGCAACTGTTGTCCCAATGCGACACCCCTCAGGAGGCTTTTTTGAATCTAATCTATTGATTATTATCATCCTGCAGGTGTGACCTTGATGCGACTCTATTTTAACCCCCGCAGCTATTCCGGTGTCTGATGGCTCTCCGGCTGCGGCCGCCAGCTCAGACTCCGCTCGATCTCCGCCTCCACCTCCGCCCGCGGCCGGCTGTACAGGGCCCGCGAGTTGACGCGCACCGCCTCCGCCACCGCCACATCCCGCGCCGCCTCCGGCAGCGCGGTACGGATCACAAAGGGCGGCACAACCTGCCCGGCCACCGTGGTCTTGACAAAGGCGTGCCAGTTGGGCACGGTCGTCAAATCCTGATCCGAAAAATAGGGCAGGTACATCGGCTGCAGATGTTCCTTCGCATCTTCATAGCTGACCCGGAAGGTGATCAGGGTGCCGACATTGCCGAAAATGGCCTGCATGATGCGCGGGTCCTGGATCTGCGAGATGAACTGGTTGGCCAGCACCAGCCCGACACCGAACTTGCGCGCCTCCGAAAGCAGCAGGGTGAAATTCTCGGTCGCCATGGTCTGGAACTCGTCAACGTAGAGGGTGAAAAAGCGCCGCTGCGCCGCCGGCAGCTCCACCCGCCCCATCGCCGCCGCCTGGATCCTGGCCAGCAGAATCATGCCGAGAAAATGCGCATTGGCTTCGGTCAACCTGCCCTTGGCAAGATTGACCAGCAGGATCTTGCCGCTGTCCATGATCTCACGCAGATTGATGGTCGACCGCTTCTGCCCGAATATGAGTCGCAGCATGGGATCGAAGATGAAATCCTCGAACTTGGAGCTGACCCACTCCCCCATCGAGGATTCGCCACGGGTGGAGGCCGTGAAACGGCCCACAGAAAGGTGCTCCTCCACCCAGCGCTCCAGCCGGCGGTCCGACCATTTGAGCGGCAGCCAGCGCTTGTAATAGTCGCCGCGCTGCAGGATCTCGCAGAACTCCACCAGAGTGCCGGGATCATCGGGATCGGACATCGCCAGCAGCATATTCATTTGCATATACTGATAAAATACCGGACCGGCAAAATCAGATGAAGATCGGCCGAATTCATCGTACAGCAACCGGCGGATGATCGCCTTCATCTCGCGCACGGCAAAATAGCGTTCTTCCACCGAACCGCATTCGAGCATGTTGAGTCCCACCGGATGCTCCATATCGGTGGGATCGAAAAGGACGACATCCTTGATCCGCTTCTCCGGAATCATCCCGCACAGCTCCTGATAAAGATCGCCGTGGGGATCGATGACCGCCATCCCCTCCCCCTTTTCCATCCCCTCCAGGATCATGCTTTTGAGCAGGGTGGTCTTGCCGGTACCGGTCTGCCCGGCGACGTAGAGGTGCTGGCGCCGGTCGCTCTCCTGCATGTAGACCGGATGGTGCAGGCCGAGGTAGACGTTCTCCCCGAGCAGGGATTTGCGCCGCTTCTTGTCGGTGCTGACCGCGGCCACCTCGCCCGGCAGGGGCAGAGTGCGCAGATTGACTACCGCCAGGCCGGGCATGCCCTCCGCGGAGGCGACGGGCAGGCGGAAGGCCCCGGCGGCCTCGCGGGCATCGACGAGATAGCGCAGCCGTTTGAGCGGTTCCGGCGCCAGCGTGGCGCCCCAGGGCCGGCCCTCCAGATGGAGCAGATTGGCACGGGCTTCCACAGCTTCCGCTTCTCCGCTCGGATGGATGATGTCGTATCCCCCCAGATTGATTTGCAGATTTGAACCCGGCTGGCTCTCAACTGCCGGCGCGCCGACCGGTCCGGTGATCTCCACCCCGAGCGCTTCAATGGCTTCAGGCGGAATCCCCTTTTCCGCAGCGATCGTGATGGCCATGAAGAATGGCGCATCCTGAAGACGCATGAGCTGCCCCTGCGCGCTCTCGAGGATTTCCCGCGCCATCCGACGGTGGATTATATCCTCTTCTTCAGGGAGGCCGGTCCTGGCGCCCTCCGCGATAAGGTGACGTTCGCATTTGCGCATCTCCGCGATGAAGGCGCGCTCTTCCGGGGCGCTGAGGTAGGTGGGATTGAGGGTGACCTGCCAGAGCAGCGGCCGCGTCTGCAGCAGCATAATACGGAGGAGGCGTGCGAGCGAAGTGCTGCGCGGCAGGAAGGGGTGCACGAAATAGATCTGGCTGGCCGCGTCCTCCTGGCTCACCGGGCCCGGTTTGCGGCCGCGCCCGAGCCAGGGGCGCGGCTGGAGCCGGTCAAGGTGAACGCGGTCCTCGCGCCGCCGGATCTCAGCGGTCTGGGCGGTCATCAGATCAAAAGGCTGCCAAAGCGCTGCGAACCCGGCCTCATCCTGAACGCTCTGCCACTGCCAGGCGGGGAAGTAACCGGCGAGGAGCGCGGTCATCTGCGACCAGATTTCGCGGCTGCGCGTACGCGCGAGGGCTTCGGTGCCGGCATCGACCCGCACCAGGAGGGCGATCTGGATGGATCCCGCCACCATGGCCCTCGGATTGGGCCGGCTGATGAAGCGGAGGGCGTAGACCACTTCGCTCCGACTGCGAAAGAGGGCATTAATGAAATCGGCGTGTTCCGCCAGATGGCGTGTCAGTATCTGCTCCGGGGCATAGAGGCTGTTTTCGCCGGCGCGCGCGGAAGGGCAGGTCAACAGGCGGATGGCGAAAAAGGCGGCATATTTGCGGCCGGGCTCCAATTCTTCCACATGGGTATGGATCGACGAATTCAACGCTGTTTCCTCCCTGCTTTCGATTTGACGACTGGTCCCGTCCGATATGATCAGCCTAGAGGTGCTGTGGAGAACCGTCCACTATTTGGCCGGCTCGAGGACGTTATCCACCAGTCCATACGCCTTGGCCTCCTCGGCATTCATAAAAAAATCGCGGTCCATATCCTTCTTGATCTTCTCCTCGCTCTGGCCGCAGGCCTGCGCCAGCATGGCGACCAGCCTGGACTGCAGGCGCAGGGTATGGCGCGCGTGCACCTGGATGTCGGTGGCCTGCCCTTCGAAATCGGCGGCGACCTGGTGGACGAGTATTTCGGCATGGGGCGTGGCGAAGCGCAGGCCGCGGGAGCCGGCAGCGAGCACCCAGGCGGCCATGGAGGCGGCCTGGCCGATGCAGATGGTGCTGACCGGGGCCTCAATGCACTGGATGGCGTCGATGAGGGCGAGGCCGTCGAGCACACTCCCGCCCGGGCTGTTGATATAGAGATCGATCTGTTTGCCGGGAGCTTCAGCGTTGAGGAGCAGGAGCTCGGCGATGATGGGATTGACGCTGGCGGCGCTGATGGGAGCGCTGAGAAAAAGAATGCGGTGATGCAAAAGGGGATTGAGGTTCATACCGTTCTCCGGTTGACTCTTTTTTCTATGTAAAAGGCAGCGGGATGAGATGCTGCAATACTTGCGCGAGAAAACGGGACACATGAAAACCTTTCAGCATTTGAACTCGTGCACGTCCGGGTCCTGGATCAGCTTGCCGGTGAGTTTGCTAAAGTCTTCCTCCGAGCCGTAGGCCTCAATGCTGACCAGGAGATGGTCCTTGCCCTTGACCACCTTGCGGCCGATCACCGTGACCCCGGAGGCATTCACCTCGGCGGAGACGGCCTCGATCTTTTCGGAGCGCAGGGGCAGGATAATTTCGTAGGTGCGGGTTTCGCGCACCAGATCGATACGGCGTTCGAAAAAGGGAAATATCCAGAGCACGGCCATGACCATCAGCTGGGCGGTCAGGGCGAGCAGCAGCTGGCCGGTGCCGATGGCCACGCCGATGGCGGCGGTCATCCAGATGATGGCGGCGGTGGTCAGCCCCATGATGCGGCCGCGGTCGCGCAGGATCACCCCAGCGCCAAGAAAGCCGATGCCGCTGACCACGCCAGCGGCGACGCGGGCGGGATCACCGGTGCTCCCGAAGCGTGTGGAGAGCATGGTGAAGAGAGCCGCACCCGTGCAGATGAGGATCAGGGTGCGGAATCCGGCCGCCTTGTCGCGGAATTCGCGCTCGGCGCCGATCAGTCCCCCGGCCAGGAGGGCGAGGAGGAGTTTGAGGAGATCAATGGTTTCCATTTGCATGAGGCTATCCGGAAGTGATAATCATTTAATATCAATCAAGTCTGCAGCCAGCCGGGTCATGAACAGTGCTTGCCGGTTTCGTTGAGTCTTCTGGTCAGGATTTTTATCGCCAGACGGAGGTCCAGGGCTTTCTCTTTTTCCTGGTCCACCATCTCCTGCAATCGCAGGAGTGTTTCGGCATCACCGAATTTCTCCGAAAGCTGCTGATAGGCGGCTGCGCGTTCTTCAGGTTCGTCCACGTAGATGTGCAGGGTCTGGATGCATTTATCGATCAGGAAGTTCTGCTCCTTCGCGGAACTTGTGAACAGCGTGAGCTGGTTTTTCGGCAAGCCCGCCTGCGTCATCAGCCGCTGCAGAACCCCGTCCTGAATCTGGAGAGCATTACGGATATTAACGACGGCCTGCATGGTGCTGTCCACCATCCCGGCCAGACGGATATTATGGTCCTGAATCTGTTTCATCTGGCTGCGAAACTGCTCGTAATATCTGCGATTCTTAAAAATGACAAAACCGCCGAAGAGCGAAATTATTGCGATGATCACTCCGACCAGCTCGAACAGATCGCCCGGTGTGAGTTGAGCGACTTGCATTATTTTTCCCTCACTTTATTTTGCCCAGAATCTCATCAATTTTCTCGCCGAAATCATAACAGGTATTGAAGCTGTCCTTGTCCAGATACTGCACGTTGTTTTTCTCGCAGAATCCTCTGATCTTTCTGATGAGATCCCGGCTGGAGGCCATGCTGAAAAAGAGCGATTTCGCGGGAAAGACCGCCGCATTATGCTGCATCAGCTCCTCGAGCAGGATCAGGCCGGTCACCTTGAAATTATGCGTGCGGTCACGGGTGAATTTGCTGCGCGCGGGATCCGGATTGGCCGCCAGCATGATATCGATGATGACCAGATCGACAGCTTCCACCTTGATCTT
>Ga0116157_10002233_pt1 | contig 18954 bp, 5 predicted proteins | sample AD_UKC048_MetaG_FD_89882 | JGI IMG/M metagenome (GOLD analysis project Ga0116157, IMG submission 89882) | Active sludge microbial communities of municipal wastewater-treating anaerobic digesters from USA - AD_UKC048_MetaG | ecosystem: Engineered > Bioreactor > Anaerobic > Digestate | place: USA...
GCCGGGGCCATCGGCTTCGGCTCCGCCGGGGGCAAAAGCGGTGTCGCCGCTTCGCTCTGCCACCGCAGTCCATAACGGCCCCGCTCCCAGCAGTTTTACCCTGAATAATCCGGCGCGTGGACGAACTTGATCAGCCCCACCCCGAAGATCAGATCAAGAATTGCCGCGTCCGAATCCTTCAGCAAAGGAACGCCAACCAGCGACAGCGAACCTCACGCCCCCGCGCCCGCCAAGACGCCGATGTGCCCGTCAACCGCGCTGAGCAGCCGGCGCAATGCCACCACATAGGGATTGGGCTTCACGGCGTCCAGCAGCGCAGCCGCCGCACTCAATTCTTCGCGGATGGCCGCCACTGCCCGACAGAAACACCCCGTCGCATGCAATTCCGCGATGAACTCGCACCTCTGGATCGGATCGCCCTGGAGCAGCACTGCCCGTATCCGGTCCACGTCCCCGCCCTTTGCCTCGGCGAGGCGCAACAGCACGGGCAGCGTGAATTTCCCTTTCTCGAGATCCGTGCCCAGCGTCTTGCCCGTGTTCTGTTCCGTCCCCACCAGATCAAGGCAATCGTCGTACATCTGATACGCGAGGCCAAGCCGCGCGCCATATTCGCGAAATGCCGCCACCGCCTCGACGGACGCCCCGGCCAGCTCCGCCCCCAATTCCGCCGCCACGGCGAACAGTGCCCCCGTCTTCATGCCGATCAACCGCCGGTACTCCGCCTCCGTCAAGGAAAGATCAAACTGCCGCCGGGTCTGCAGGATCTCACCCTGGCACACGTCGCTCGCCGCATCGGCAATCCGCCGCGACACCACATTCGAATCGAATCGCGTACAGAGCTTCAGCGCGTGCGCAAACAGGCAGTCCCCAAGCAACACCGCCGTCTCCGGACCCCACCTCGCCCCCGCCGTCGGCCCCCCCCGACGCGTCTCCGCCCTGTCCATCACATCATCGTGCACGAGCGACGCCAGATGGATAAGCTCCACAATGACCGCGAGATCGGTGTGCCCGGGCCGTATCTCCCCCGCCGCGCCCCCAGTCAAAATCGCCAGCGCCGCCCGCAGGCGCTTGCCGCGCGACTCGCACGCGTACACCACGAAGCTCACCACCCCCGGATCAAATGACGCCGCCTGCGCACGGATCGCCGCATCCACGCCCGCCAAATGCGGCCCCATTAAACCCCACGCCAGCGACAGGTCCAGATGCGACGCCAATACCGGCACCCCCGACCCGCCAAGGCCCGCCACACGCCGCCGCCGCGCAACTCCCATCCCCTCATTCTACGGACCCCCGCGCCAACCGTCAATCGAGGTTTCAGAAAACATTGAAAGCCACGGGGGATCACCGCACCCAGAACCCCGCCCTTGATTTCGCCGCACCCCGACAGCAGAATCCCCCCGCTCGCAAGGAATGAAATACTCCGCCGCCCCAGATGCCACCGAACCCGCTGCGCTCGGAGCGACCACCATCGCCCGCCTCCTCGGCCACATTCGCACAGCCCGCGCCGAGCTGGATCGCTTCAATCGCCTCGACCTCCCGGCCTACGACGAGTGGATGTCTGCCCGGTTCGGGACCCTCCTCGGGGCCGTGCGCGAACTCCGCGCCCGCGCCGACGAGATACAAGACAACCTGGACCGCATCGACGGTCTGGCCTTTGAGGAGAATCTCCCCCACCACCGGGCCTACGCCCGCCTCTTCGACAACTACATCGGGCCCGAGTGGTTTGCCGAAGACACGGGCCTGCGGCTCAGCGACCTCGAGGCCGACGACGGGTCGCCCGAAGACGAGGGCGACGATGACCCCTACCACGACCAACTCGCGGAGGCCTTCGCCGAACTCATGGGGCCCTACGCCGACCCGGACGAAGAGACCGCGGTGATCGCGGCCCGGGAGGAGCGCATGCGCATCTGCTACAGGCAACTCGCGCGCCGCCTCCACCCCGACCACCGCCAATCCGGCGACGGTGGCCCGTGGATCGAACTCTGGCACCAGGCCCAGGAAGCCTACAATCAGGGCGACGTCGCCCGCCTCGAGGTCCTGCTCACTCTGACCGAGATGGAGTCCGGCGAATTGGCCATGCCCAACGGGCGAGACGAGGCCGCCGCACTCATTAGGAAACTCCGCCACACGCTCGCCCACCTCAGCCAACAGATCGAGGCCGGCACCGCCCACGACGCCTGGAATTTCGCCTCGAGGACCGACCGCGCCCCGCTTGAACTATCGTTCGAGCGCGAAAAACTCCGGGAGCGACTCACGCTCGAGAGACGCGTTCTCGCGCTCGAGCGCAAGCTCAGGCGCTGGTCCCGGCCACCACGGATCGGGCCACCCCAGGCCTCCCGCCCGTCGTTCTCCGTCTCGGCGCGCGCGCGCCTCGGCGCCTGGATCCAGCTGGAGTTTCCGTTCGTCAAGGACCTCGACCGCCTCCACCCACTCCACCTCAATTGAGCAGGCCCCGCCGGATCACCAAGGACACGTCGGCGGTGCCCCGTCACGGCCACCGCCCCCGATGGGTGCGCGCTCGCCGCTGCCCGCGGTCGGCCCGGTCTCTTCCCATCATTGGAGCTGTCGCGCTTTGGGCCTCGCTCGCCCCGCGGGCGACCGCCTCGCCAGACACCTCCATTCCCCCACCCGCCCACGAAATCCACCGACTCATCGAGGGCGACTGGGCGGCCGCCTGCGGCCAGCTGCGCGCCGCTCTCATCGCCGCCTATTCGCCCCAGGCCTGCGAGTCCGACTCCTTCGCCGCCTGGCTCGACCTCCAGCGCTGGTTCGACCTCATAGCCCGCAACGAACTCGACGAGGTTGCGCGCCTCGCCTCGCGCCACCTCCGCTGGCAGCCCGCCGAACGCCGCATCATCGTCTCCCCGACCGGCGCCGCACCGCCCGCAGAGAACGTCGAACCGCTCTCGAACGAGATGCTCCAGCAAACGGTCAGGGATTCCCGATTCGCAGAATCTGCCCTCCCCGCCATCGCCCCCCGCGACTTCAAGCCCGCAGACCATCCCGTCGGACAACGGATCGAACGGCGCCGCCTCGAGGGGCTGCTGGCCGACGCCGAACTCGGACGGGAATTATTCCAGGCGCTCCGCGACGAGGACTTCCCGCCCCCCATCGTCGAGTTCCTCGCGCGTGCCCGCGAAGCCGCCCCCGATCTCTTCGCGCAATTCCGCCGCCTCGCCGTCGCGATCGCCGTCGTATATGATCAGCCGCCACCTCCCAACTGGCCACACCCCCAGGTCAAACCCGAGGCCGTGCCGCGCGTCCATCGCACCCCATTCGAGATCTACGGCTTCTGGATCCAGTGCCAGCAACTGGGCCGCCTCTTTCTGGACGTGCGCAGACTCGAGGTCGAGCAACTGACCCACGTCGTCGATGCCCCAGTCCGCGAGTCGGAATTCATGTGGGCACAGGCACAGGTCACCCTGCCGCGCTACCGCTTCGCCGAAGCTTTCGACCTTGTCCGCTATGACCTCGATCGGCTCAGGAACCGGGCATTCATCTGGCCGGGCGGCGACTACTCGCTCCGCTCGATCCATGCGGCCGGCGGCATCTGCGTGGACCAGGCGTACTTTGCCATGCTCGCCGGCAAGGCCAAGGGCCTGCCCACCCTCTTTTTCTCGGGACAGGGGCCCGATGGCGGCCACGCGTGGTTCGGCTTCATGAAACGCGACGATGCATGGCTACTGGACTGCGGCCGCGAGCGCAATCGCGGCGAACCCGTCGGCATCGCCCTCGACCCCCAGACGTGGCAGCCCATCAGCGACCACGACCTCAAGTTCCTCGCCAGCGGTTTCCGCGACACCGCCCCCTATCGCGTCTCGCGGCGGCACATCGCCGTGGCCCGCCTCTTCGCCCAGATCGGCGATCGCCGGCACCAGCTCTCCGCCCTCGAGAACGCCATCGCCGCCTGCCCTCAAAACCCCGAAGCCTGGGACACCGTCACCACCCTCCTCCAGGCCAAGTGCTCTGAAACCCGGGCCCCGGCCGACCGCGAGGCTCTGCGCAAACACGCCGCGGACGCCGCCACCCAGTTCGCCTCGGAGACCGACATCCGCGTCCGCTATCAGCAGATGCTCGCCGACCTCGCCAGGGAATCGGGTGATGTCGCAGAGGCCAACCGAATCACAGATGCCATCGTCCGCGAAAACCGGGGCGACCGCAGCGACCTCAGCGCCAAAGCCGCATGGCAACCACTGAAACACCTCCTCGACACGGGCGACATCCAGCGCGCCTACCCCGCCTACCGCAGTACCGTCGACCGGCTTGCGCGCACCGGCGGAGGCAATCTCTACTTCCAGATCGTCGTCCCATTTGTCTTGACCCTGCAGGATAAAGGCGAGACCGCCCTGGCTGAAGAGGCCCTTCTCATCGCGCGTAAAGCATTGCGCCCGAAACCGTTGAGTCCTTTGGATACCCACATGGCCCAATTGCGGGATCGGTTGCGCCGCCCGGATCAATAAGCAAAACGCTGTGTTTGACAAATACCGCTGACGCAAAGAGTTTTAATGCTTATCTAGTATCTAGGGCCCATGCGACGAATTAGGAAAAGAAGGGAACCCCGAACCGCCTTTGGCCGGGGCGCCGACCCCGCATTGTGGGGCGAACCGCCACCACCGCGCCCAAAGGCCACTCTGGCCGTCTGGGTCAAGCGCATCTGCCTGGGCGGCATCATCGCCGCCACATGTGCCGTGGCCATCTCCATCGCCGTCCTGGGGGCCCTCGCCGCGAAATATCGCGATGCCGCCGAAAAGATCGACCTTGCCCGCCTCAGCGAATTCAGCGAGACGACGATCTTCTACGACCGCCGAGGCCAGGAGATCGGCAGGCTCTTTTTCGAGGACCGCCAGGTCCTCCAACACCACGAGATACCCGACATAATGCGCTGGGCCATTCTCGCGGCCGAAGACGCCAACTTCTACAAGCACGGGGGGATCGATTACCGCGGCATTCTCCGGGCCGCGCTCGCCAATATCCGCAAGGGCCGGGCCACCCAGGGCGGCAGCACCATCACCCAGCAGCTCGCCAAACACGCCATCGGGATCTTTGCCAGAAAACTCGACCGCAAACTCACCGAGTTCTTCTTGGCCAAACGCATCGAGGCCAAATTCTCTAAAGACGAGATCCTCGACCTCTACATCAACCGCATCTACTTCGGCAAGGGATACTACGGCCTCGCCGCCGCCGCCAACGGCTATTTCCACAAGAAACCCCACGAGCTCACCCTGGGCGAGTGCGCCATGCTCGCCGGTATCGTGCGCGCCCCAAACACCTACTCCCCCCGCGGCAACATCGGGCGCGCCACCGAAAAGCGCAACCAGGTCCTGGATCGAATGATCGACGTCGGCTACATCAAGCACGCCCAGGCTGCCGAGGCCCGCGCCGAGAAGATCACCGTGCATGGCCCCGGCAACGCGGGCGTCTACTCGTTCCACATGGCCCAGGCCCTGAAGGAACTCCGGCAGATCCTCCAGGTCAGCCCCGAGGATGACGTCCCCGGCGGCCTCCGCGTCCACACCACCATCGACCTCGAACTCCAGAAGCTGGTCGAGCAATCCCTCGTGGCCAAACTCGCCACCGTCGAAGCCGCCCTCAAGACCGCCGGCCCCGCGCGCCCTTCCGGCTCCGATCCGCTCGCCGAACTCGACACCAACCCAAACGATAAACCCGAAACGTCCCCCGCCGCCGAGCTGCCCCCCGGCACAGACACGGATCCCCTCCAGACGGCGTTCGTCTGCGTCGATGGCGAATCCGGCGCCATGCGCGTCCTCGTCGGAGGGCGCGATTTCAAGCAGAGCCAGTTCAACCGCGCCACCATGGCTCGGCGCGGCAACGCCTCCCTGCTCCAGCCCTTCTTCTATTCCCTCGCCATGCAGGACCTCTCGCTGCACCCGGCCTCCATGATCGACGCCACGTATCTGGATGAGACCCTCGCGTCCAAGGGCCAGGACACCGGTCTCGGCGATCCCCTCAAAGACATCTCGAAACGCTTCCTCACGGTCCAGCAGGCCCTCGCCCTCGCCAATTCCTCGTGCGCCCTCCGCGTGGCCATCCAGCTCGGCCTACCGCGCATCGTCGGCTGGCTCGACGCCGCGGGCATCAAACCCGAGACCCAGCCCAAATCGCTCGAGGATATCCCATCCCTCACGCTGGAGCAGATCGCCTCGCTCTATCAGGCGCTCGCCCACGGCGGCGTCCGCCGACGCCCCTATCTCATAGAGAAGATCACCAGCGCCGAGAACGAGGTCATGTACCAGTCCCAGGTCGATGCCGGTACCCGCATCGTCGACCCGCTCGTCGCCCAGCACATGACCCTCACGCTCCAGTCCGCAACCCGCGACGGCATCGGCCGCAGCCTCGCCATCGACCACGGCTTCGCGCAGCCCATCGCCAGCATGACAGGCCGCTCGCCCAGGAACCGGGACGCCTGGTTCGTAGGCTACACCCCCGAACTGGTCGGCGCCCTCTGGGTCGGATACGACCAGCCCCGCCCGATCACCGATGGCCCCGTCGTCCGAAACGTCGCTATCCCCCTCTGGGCCACCGCCATGGGCGAGGTCATCCGCCACATGCCCGCCGGCACCTCCTTCACGGTTCCCGATCAGCTCGCCAAGGTCGAGGTCGATCAGCGCACCGGCGTCATCCAGGGCCTCGGATTCCTCACCCCCGCCCCCGGCAACATCTTCGTCTATCTCCGCCGCGACCAGATCGACGAGGCACGGAAGGCTAGCCGCGAGACCGCCTCCCGCGTCCAGCAGCCCTCCGATTGGTCCAGTTGGCTGACCACCCTCCTCAACGAGGGCGACGAGTCCCCGAACAGGCCAACGCTCGGACTCCCCGGTGCCCGCGAGATCCCCCAGGTCGCGCGCTGCCGACTGCCCGCCCTCCGGGGCGACATCCTCACACGAGATGGCCAACCGCTCGCCACCATGATCCAAAGCCAGAGCCTCGTGCTCAGGTGGCCCACCGACAGCAACTTCCACACGGAGGACGACTACATCCGCTGGGTCAAGGAACGGCTCGTCGATGCGTCCGAATGGGTCGCCGCCCCGATCCTGTTGCCCGAAGAGGACCTGCGAAACCAATTCCGCCTCCATCGCTTCCGCCCCCTGACGGTGGCCGAGAATGTCCCGCCCGAGCGCGTCACCGAATTCCCCAAGAGCCCACTGGTCCAACAGGGATTCGCGCTGCAGGGTGTCCCGCGCCGCTTCTACCCGAATGGCGCATTCTTCTCTCAATCCCTCGGCCACATCAAGCGCACCGCCACCGTCAACGACAGGGCCTACTACCCCGGCGAACCCATCTACGACGATTACGAGGGCGCCTCGGGGCTCGAAAAACTCTTCGACACGGACCTCCGCGGCAAGGATGGCCAGATGACCATCGTCACCAATCCGGACGGATTCCCAAGAAAGGCCTGGATCGACTGGCAGGCCACCACCGGCAATAACATTCGCACCACCATCGACCGCAGCCTCCAGACCGCCGCGGAGGATGCCATCGGCACGGTCCGCGCCGGCGCCGTCGTCGTCCTCGACGTCAACAACGGCGATGTCGTCGCCATGGCCTCCCAGCCCCAGTATAACCCGAACGACTTCATCCCGTTCCTACCCGAGGAGCGCTGGCAAGAACTGGTCTCCTCCGAGAAGAATCCCCTCCTCAACCGCGCCTATCGCCAGCACCATCCTCCCGGCTCCGCGTTCAAGCTCGTCACATCACTCGCCGCCAGCCGCGCCGGTGTCCTGGATCCCAACCGAAAATTCACGGTCAACGGCTTTTTCGAGGTCGCCGGTCTCCGCTACGAGCTCCCCATCGAAAAAGATACTGTCTCGTATCAGGCCGCCCTCGCGCGGTCCTTCAACAGCTATTTCATGGACCTCGGTCTCCGGACGGGCCGCGAGACGCTCATCGATACCGCCCTCCAGTTCGGCATCGGCCGCGTCACCGGCTTCATCCTCCCCGGCGAGGTTCCGGGCCTCATGCCCGACTCCAACTTCACCATGAAACGCCACCAGCGGATATTCGGCCCCGGCGATATCACCAACACCTCCATCGGCCAGGGCGATGTCCTCGTCACCCCCCTCCAGATGGCCAACCTCGTCGCCGCCATCGCAAACGGCGGGACCCTTTATCGCCCCCGCCTCGTGCGCCAGATCGAATCCCGCGGTGGCAAGACCACCAACCGCTTCGACCCCGCCGAAATCCGCCGGATCGAGATTGATCCCACGGCCCTGAACATCATCCGCGAGGCCATGGTCGCCGCAACCGAGTGGGGCACCGGTACGCGGGCGAAAGTCCCCGACGTCAAAGTCGCCTGTAAGACTGGCACCGCACAGATCGGCTCCAAACTCGCCCCGCGCCAGGTCGCCTGGATGGTCGGCTTCCTCCCCGCCGATCAGCCGCGCTACGCCTTCGCCGTCATGGTCGAGGGCGACTACGACCAGGACCTGCACGGTGGCTCTGACGCGGGCAGCCTCGTCGGCCAGATATTCAAGTCCGAACCGGTCAGGCCCCTCCTCACGGCCATGCCGCCCAAGGCGCAGCTCGTGAGCCCCAGCGATGGCCCCTGATCGGTGGTTCCCCCCTCCCCATTGACAGTACATCACCGCGATGAATGCCCCCCAAGAGGCCGAACCCCGCAAGTCCCACGCCGCTGTCCTCGGGGCCCTCGGGGTCGTGTTCGGCGACATCGGCACAAGCCCCCTATACGCCCTCAGGGAGTGCTTCACGGGCCAACATGGGCTGCCCGCACAACCCGAGATCATCCTCGGCGTCATGTCCATGGTGTTCTGGACGCTGGTCCTCGTCATCTCGATCAAGTACCAGGCCCTGGTGCTGCGGGCTGACAACCGTGGCGAAGGGGGGATCCTCGCCCTGATGGCGCTCGTCACCGCGCACTTTCGCTCCGGCGGCAAGCGCTGGCGATCGTTCACCGTCCTGGGCATCTTCGGCGCATCCCTGCTCCTCGCCGATGCCATGATCACCCCGGCTATCTCCGTGCTCGGTGCCGTCGAGGGTCTCGGTGCCGTCAGGGCGGCGTGGCATCCGTGGATCCTCCCCCTCTCGATTGGCATCCTCGTGATCTTGTTCGCAAACCAGCACCGGGGCACCGGCCAGATCGGGCTCATCTTCGGCCCCGTCATGATGGTCTGGTTTCTGGTCCTTGGCGCGCTCGGCCTCGCCTCGCTCGTGAAAAACCCTTCGGCGCTGTGCGCCATCGACCCGCGCCATGCCATCGGCATCTGTTTCAGCGACCCGACCCGCGCCTTCGTCGTCCTCGGTTCGGTGTTCCTCACCGTCACCGGCGCCGAGGCCATGTACGCCGACATGGGCCACTTCGGCACCCGGGCGATCCGCACCGGATGGTTCGCCATCTCTATGCCCGGCCTGCTGCTCAATTACTTCGGCCAAGGCGCCCTCCTCCTCCGCGACCCCGGCGCCGCCGAACACCTGTTCTACGCGGTGGCACCGCCATGGGCGCGCCCATGGCGGTGCCACCGCGTAGAACAGGTGTTCGGCGGCGCCGGGGTCGCGGAGGAGGAGGGCGCCTTGGCCGAAGTAATTGAGCAGCAGGCCGGGCATAGAGATGGCGAACCATCCGGTGCGGATCGCCCGGGTGCCGAAGTGGCCCATGTCGGCGTACATGGCCTCGGCGCCGGTGACGGTGAGGAACACCGAACCGAGGACGACGAAGGCGCGGGTCGGGTCGCTGAAACAGATGCCGATGGCATGGCGCGGGTCGATGGCGCACAGCGCCGAAGGGTTTTTCACGAGCGAGGCGAGGCCGAGCGCGCCAAGGACCAGAAACCAGACCATCATGACGGGGCCGAAGATGAGCCCGATCTGGCCGGTGCCCCGGTGCTGGTTTGCGAACAAGATCACGAGGATGCCAATCGAGAGGGGGAGGATCCACGGATGCCACGCCGCCCTGACGGCACCGAGACCCTCGACGGCACCGAGCACGGAGATAGCCGGGGTGATCATGGCATCGGCGAGGAGCAGGGATGCGCCGAAGATGCCCAGGACGGTGAACGATCGCCAGCGCTTGCCGCCGGAGCGAAAGTGCGCGGTGACGAGCGCCATCAGGGCGAGGATCCCCCCTTCGCCACGGTTGTCAGCCCGCAGCACCAGGGCCTGGTACTTGATCGAGATGACGAGGACCAGCGTCCAGAACACCATGGACATGACGCCGAGGATGATCTCGGGTTGTGCGGGCAGCCCATGTTGGCCCGTGAAGCACTCCCTGAGGGCGTATAGGGGGCTTGTGCCGATGTCGCCGAACACGACCCCGAGGGCCCCGAGGACAGCGGCGTGGGACTTGCGGGGTTCGGCCTCTTGGGGGGCATTCATCGCGGTGATGTACTGTCAATGGGGAGGGGGGAACCACCGATCAGGGGCCATCGCTGGGGCTCACGAGCTGCGCCTTGGGCGGCATGGCCGTGAGGAGGGGCCTGACCGGTTCGGACTTGAATATCTGGCCGACGAGGCTGCCCGCGTCAGAGCCACCGTGCAGGTCCTGGTCGTAGTCGCCCTCGACCATGACGGCGAAGGCGTAGCGCGGCTGATCGGCGGGGAGGAAGCCGACCATCCAGGCGACCTGGCGCGGGGCGAGTTTGGAGCCGATCTGTGCGGTGCCAGTCTTACAGGCGACTTTGACGTCGGGGACTTTCGCCCGCGTACCGGTGCCCCACTCGGTTGCGGCGACCATGGCCTCGCGGATGATGTTCAGGGCCGTGGGATCAATCTCGATCCGGCGGATTTCGGCGGGGTCGAAGCGGTTGGTGGTCTTGCCACCGCGGGATTCGATCTGGCGCACGAGGCGGGGGCGATAAAGGGTCCCGCCGTTTGCGATGGCGGCGACGAGGTTGGCCATCTGGAGGGGGGTGACGAGGACATCGCCCTGGCCGATGGAGGTGTTGGTGATATCGCCGGGGCCGAATATCCGCTGGTGGCGTTTCATGGTGAAGTTGGAGTCGGGCATGAGGCCCGGAACCTCGCCGGGGAGGATGAAGCCGGTGACGCGGCCGATGCCGAACTGGAGGGCGGTATCGATGAGCGTCTCGCGGCCCGTCCGGAGACCGAGGTCCATGAAATAGCTGTTGAAGGACCGCGCGAGGGCGGCCTGATACGAGACAGTATCTTTTTCGATGGGGAGCTCGTAGCGGAGACCGGCGACCTCGAAAAAGCCGTTGACCGTGAATTTTCGGTTGGGATCCAGGACACCGGCGCGGCTGGCGGCGAGTGATGTGACGAGCTTGAACGCGGAGCCGGGAGGATGGTGCTGGCGATAGGCGCGGTTGAGGAGGGGATTCTTCTCGGAGGAGACCAGTTCTTGCCAGCGCTCCTCGGGTAGGAACGGGATGAAGTCGTTCGGGTTATACTGGGGCTGGGAGGCCATGGCGACGACATCGCCGTTGTTGACGTCGAGGACGACGACGGCGCCGGCGCGGACCGTGCCGATGGCATCCTCCGCGGCGGTCTGGAGGCTGCGGTCGATGGTGGTGCGAATGTTATTGCCGGTGGTGGCCTGCCAGTCGATCCAGGCCTTTCTTGGGAATCCGTCCGGATTGGTGACGATGGTCATCTGGCCATCCTTGCCGCGGAGGTCCGTGTCGAAGAGTTTTTCGAGCCCCGAGGCGCCCTCGTAATCGTCGTAGATGGGTTCGCCGGGGTAGTAGGCCCTGTCGTTGACGGTGGCGGTGCGCTTGATGTGGCCGAGGGATTGAGAGAAGAATGCGCCATTCGGGTAGAAGCGGCGCGGGACACCCTGCAGCGCGAATCCCTGTTGGACCAGTGGGCTCTTGGGGAATTCGGTGACGCGCTCGGGCGGGACATTCTCGGCCACCGTCAGGGGGCGGAAGCGATGGAGGCGGAATTGGTTTCGCAGGTCCTCTTCGGGCAACAGGATCGGGGCGGCGACCCATTCGGACGCATCGACGAGCCGTTCCTTGACCCAGCGGATGTAGTCGTCCTCCGTGTGGAAGTTGCTGTCGGTGGGCCACCTGAGCACGAGGCTCTGGCTTTGGATCATGGTGGCGAGCGGTTGGCCATCTCGTGTGAGGATGTCGCCCCGGAGGGCGGGCAGTCGGCAGCGCGCGACCTGGGGGATCTCGCGGGCACCGGGGAGTCCGAGCGTTGGCCTGTTCGGGGACTCGTCGCCCTCGTTGAGGAGGGTGGTCAGCCAACTGGACCAATCGGAGGGCTGCTGGACGCGGGAGGCGGTCTCGCGGCTAGCCTTCCGTGCCTCGTCGATCTGGTCGCGGCGGAGATAGACGAAGATGTTGCCGGGGGCGGGGGTGAGGAATCCGAGGCCCTGGATGACGCCGGTGCGCTGATCGACCTCGACCTTGGCGAGCTGATCGGGAACCGTGAAGGAGGTGCCGGCGGGCATGTGGCGGATGACCTCGCCCATGGCGGTGGCCCAGAGGGGGATAGCGACGTTTCGGACGACGGGGCCATCGGTGATCGGGCGGGGCTGGTCGTATCCGACCCAGAGGGCGCCGACCAGTTCGGGGGTGTAGCCTACGAACCAGGCGTCCCGGTTCCTGGGCGAGCGGCCTGTCATGCTGGCGATGGGCTGCGCGAAGCCGTGGTCGATGGCGAGGCTGCGGCCGATGCCGTCGCGGGTTGCGGACTGGAGCGTGAGGGTCATGTGCTGGGCGACGAGCGGGTCGACGATGCGGGTACCGGCATCGACCTGGGACTGGTACATGACCTCGTTCTCGGCGCTGGTGATCTTCTCTATGAGATAGGGGCGTCGGCGGACGCCGCCGTGGGCGAGCGCCTGATAGAGCGAGGCGATCTGCTCCAGCGTGAGGGATGGGATATCCTCGAGCGATTTGGGCTGGGTCTCGGGTTTGATGCCCGCGGCGTCGAGCCAGCCGACGATGCGCGGTAGGCCGAGCTGGATGGCCACGCGGAGGGCGCACGAGGAATTGGCGAGGGCGAGGGCCTGCTGGACCGTGAGGAAGCGTTTCGAGATGTCTTTGAGGGGATCGCCGAGACCGGTGTCCTGGCCCTTGGACGCGAGGGTCTCATCCAGATACGTGGCGTCGATCATGGAGGCCGGGTGCAGCGAGAGGTCCTGCATGGCGAGGGAATAGAAGAAGGGCTGGAGCAGGGAGGCGTTGCCGCGCCGAGCCATGGTGGCGCGGTTGAACTGGCTCTGCTTGAAATCGCGCCCTCCGACGAGGACGCGCATGGCGCCGGATTCGCCATCGACGCAGACGAACGCCGTCTGGAGGGGATCCGTGTCTGTGCCGGGGGGCAGCTCGGCGGCGGGGGACGTTTCGGGTTTATCGTTTGGGTTGGTGTCGAGTTCGGCGAGCGGATCGGAGCCGGAAGGGCGCGCGGGGCCGGCGGTCTTGAGGGCGGCTTCGACGGTGGCGAGTTTGGCCACGAGGGATTGCTCGACCAGCTTCTGGAGTTCGAGGTCGATGGTGGTGTGGACGCGGAGGCCGCCGGGGACGTCATCCTCGGGGCTGACCTGGAGGATCTGCCGGAGTTCCTTCAGGGCCTGGGCCATGTGGAACGAGTAGACGCCCGCGTTGCCGGGGCCATGCACGGTGATCTTCTCGGCGCGGGCCTCGGCAGCCTGGGCGTGCTTGATGTAGCCGACGTCGATCATTCGATCCAGGACCTGGTTGCGCTTTTCGGTGGCGCGCCCGATGTTGCCGCGGGGGGAGTAGGTGTTTGGGGCGCGCACGATACCGGCGAGCATGGCGCACTCGCCCAGGGTGAGCTCGTGGGGTTTCTTGTGGAAATAGCCGTTGGCGGCGGCGGCGAGGCCGTAGTATCCCTTGCCGAAGTAGATGCGGTTGATGTAGAGGTCGAGGATCTCGTCTTTAGAGAATTTGGCCTCGATGCGTTTGGCCAAGAAGAACTCGGTGAGTTTGCGGTCGAGTTTTCTGGCAAAGATCCCGATGGCGTGTTTGGCGAGCTGCTGGGTGATGGTGCTGCCGCCCTGGGTGGCCCGGCCCTTGCGGATATTGGCGAGCGCGGCCCGGAGAATGCCGCGGTAATCGATCCCCCCGTGCTTGTAGAAGTTGGCGTCTTCGGCCGCGAGAATGGCCCAGCGCATTATGTCGGGTATCTCGTGGTGTTGGAGGACCTGGCGGTCCTCGAAAAAGAGCCTGCCGATCTCCTGGCCTCGGCGGTCGTAGAAGATCGTCGTCTCGCTGAATTCGCTGAGGCGGGCAAGGTCGATCTTTTCGGCGGCATCGCGATATTTCGCGGCGAGGGCCCCCAGGACGGCGATGGAGATGGCCACGGCACATGTGGCGGCGATGATGCCGCCCAGGCAGATGCGCTTGACCCAGACGGCCAGAGTGGCCTTTGGGCGCGGTGGTGGCGGTTCGCCCCACAATGCGGGGTCGGCGCCCCGGCCAAAGGCGGTTCGGGGTTCCCTTCTTTTCCTAATTCGTCGCATGGGCCCTAGATACTAGATAAGCATTAAAACTCTTTGCGTCAGCGGTATTTGTCAAACACAGCGTTTTGCTTATTGATCCGGGCGGCGCAACCGATCCCGCAATTGGGCCATGTGGGTATCCAAAGGACTCAACGGTTTCGGGCGCAATGCTTTACGCGCGATGAGAAGGGCCTCTTCAGCCAGGGCGGTCTCGCCTTTATCCTGCAGGGTCAAGACAAATGGGACGACGATCTGGAAGTAGAGATTGCCTCCGCCGGTGCGCGCAAGCCGGTCGACGGTACTGCGGTAGGCGGGGTAGGCGCGCTGGATGTCGCCCGTGTCGAGGAGGTGTTTCAGTGGTTGCCATGCGGCTTTGGCGCTGAGGTCGCTGCGGTCGCCCCGGTTTTCGCGGACGATGGCATCTGTGATTCGGTTGGCCTCTGCGACATCACCCGATTCCCTGGCGAGGTCGGCGAGCATCTGCTGATAGCGGACGCGGATGTCGGTCTCCGAGGCGAACTGGGTGGCGGCGTCCGCGGCGTGTTTGCGCAGAGCCTCGCGGTCGGCCGGGGCCCGGGTTTCAGAGCACTTGGCCTGGAGGAGGGTGGTGACGGTGTCCCAGGCTTCGGGGTTTTGAGGGCAGGCGGCGATGGCGTTCTCGAGGGCGGAGAGCTGGTGCCGGCGATCGCCGATCTGGGCGAAGAGGCGGGCCACGGCGATGTGCCGCCGCGAGACGCGATAGGGGGCGGTGTCGCGGAAACCGCTGGCGAGGAACTTGAGGTCGTGGTCGCTGATGGGCTGCCACGTCTGGGGGTCGAGGGCGATGCCGACGGGTTCGCCGCGATTGCGCTCGCGGCCGCAGTCCAGTAGCCATGCATCGTCGCGTTTCATGAAGCCGAACCACGCGTGGCCGCCATCGGGCCCCTGTCCCGAGAAAAAGAGGGTGGGCAGGCCCTTGGCCTTGCCGGCGAGCATGGCAAAGTACGCCTGGTCCACGCAGATGCCGCCGGCCGCATGGATCGAGCGGAGCGAGTAGTCGCCGCCCGGCCAGATGAATGCCCGGTTCCTGAGCCGATCGAGGTCATAGCGGACAAGGTCGAAAGCTTCGGCGAAGCGGTAGCGCGGCAGGGTGACCTGTGCCTGTGCCCACATGAATTCCGACTCGCGGACTGGGGCATCGACGACGTGGGTCAGTTGCTCGACCTCGAGTCTGCGCACGTCCAGAAAGAGGCGGCCCAGTTGCTGGCACTGGATCCAGAAGCCGTAGATCTCGAATGGGGTGCGATGGACGCGCGGCACGGCCTCGGGTTTGACCTGGGGGTGTGGCCAGTTGGGAGGTGGCGGCTGATCATATACGACGGCGATCGCGACGGCGAGGCGGCGGAATTGCGCGAAGAGATCGGGGGCGGCTTCGCGGGCACGCGCGAGGAACTCGACGATGGGGGGCGGGAAGTCCTCGTCGCGGAGCGCCTGGAATAATTCCCGTCCGAGTTCGGCGTCGGCCAGCAGCCCCTCGAGGCGGCGCCGTTCGATCCGTTGTCCGACGGGATGGTCTGCGGGCTTGAAGTCGCGGGGGGCGATGGCGGGGAGGGCAGATTCTGCGAATCGGGAATCCCTGACCGTTTGCTGGAGCATCTCGTTCGAGAGCGGTTCGACGTTCTCTGCGGGCGGTGCGGCGCCGGTCGGGGAGACGATGATGCGGCGTTCGGCGGGCTGCCAGCGGAGGTGGCGCGAGGCGAGGCGCGCAACCTCGTCGAGTTCGTTGCGGGCTATGAGGTCGAACCAGCGCTGGAGGTCGAGCCAGGCGGCGAAGGAGTCGGACTCGCAGGCCTGGGGCGAATAGGCGGCGATGAGAGCGGCGCGCAGCTGGCCGCAGGCGGCCGCCCAGTCGCCCTCGATGAGTCGGTGGATTTCGTGGGCGGGTGGGGGAATGGAGGTGTCTGGCGAGGCGGTCGCCCGCGGGGCGAGCGAGGCCCAAAGCGCGACAGCTCCAATGATGGGAAGAGACCGGGCCGACCGCGGGCAGCGGCGAGCGCGCACCCATCGGGGGCGGTGGCCGTGACGGGGCACCGCCGACGTGTCCTTGGTGATCCGGCGGGGCCTGCTCAATTGAGGTGGAGTGGGTGGAGGCGGTCGAGGTCCTTGACGAACGGAAACTCCAGCTGGATCCAGGCGCCGAGGCGCGCGCGCGCCGAGACGGAGAACGACGGGCGGGAGGCCTGGGGTGGCCCGATCCGTGGTGGCCGGGACCAGCGCCTGAGCTTGCGCTCGAGCGCGAGAACGCGTCTCTCGAGCGTGAGTCGCTCCCGGAGTTTTTCGCGCTCGAACGATAGTTCAAGCGGGGCGCGGTCGGTCCTCGAGGCGAAATTCCAGGCGTCGTGGGCGGTGCCGGCCTCGATCTGTTGGCTGAGGTGGGCGAGCGTGTGGCGGAGTTTCCTAATGAGTGCGGCGGCCTCGTCTCGCCCGTTGGGCATGGCCAATTCGCCGGACTCCATCTCGGTCAGAGTGAGCAGGACCTCGAGGCGGGCGACGTCGCCCTGATTGTAGGCTTCCTGGGCCTGGTGCCAGAGTTCGATCCACGGGCCACCGTCGCCGGATTGGCGGTGGTCGGGGTGGAGGCGGCGCGCGAGTTGCCTGTAGCAGATGCGCATGCGCTCCTCCCGGGCCGCGATCACCGCGGTCTCTTCGTCCGGGTCGGCGTAGGGCCCCATGAGTTCGGCGAAGGCCTCCGCGAGTTGGTCGTGGTAGGGGTCATCGTCGCCCTCGTCTTCGGGCGACCCGTCGTCGGCCTCGAGGTCGCTGAGCCGCAGGCCCGTGTCTTCGGCAAACCACTCGGGCCCGATGTAGTTGTCGAAGAGGCGGGCGTAGGCCCGGTGGTGGGGGAGATTCTCCTCAAAGGCCAGACCGTCGATGCGGTCCAGGTTGTCTTGTATCTCGTCGGCGCGGGCGCGGAGTTCGCGCACGGCCCCGAGGAGGGTCCCGAACCGGGCAGACATCCACTCGTCGTAGGCCGGGAGGTCGAGGCGATTGAAGCGATCCAGCTCGGCGCGGGCTGTGCGAATGTGGCCGAGGAGGCGGGCGATGGTGGTCGCTCCGAGCGCAGCGGGTTCGGTGGCATCTGGGGCGGCGGAGTATTTCATTCCTTGCGAGCGGGGGGATTCTGCTGTCGGGGTGCGGCGAAATCAAGGGCGGGGTTCTGGGTGCGGTGATCCCCCGTGGCTTTCAATGTTTTCTGAAACCTCGATTGACGGTTGGCGCGGGGGTCCGTAGAATGAGGGGATGGGAGTTGCGCGGCGGCGGCGTGTGGCGGGCCTTGGCGGGTCGGGGGTGCCGGTATTGGCGTCGCATCTGGACCTGTCGCTGGCGTGGGGTTTAATGGGGCCGCATTTGGCGGGCGTGGATGCGGCGATCCGTGCGCAGGCGGCGTCATTTGATCCGGGGGTGGTGAGCTTCGTGGTGTACGCGTGCGAGTCGCGCGGCAAGCGCCTGCGGGCGGCGCTGGCGATTTTGACTGGGGGCGCGGCGGGGGAGATACGGCCCGGGCACACCGATCTCGCGGTCATTGTGGAGCTTATCCATCTGGCGTCGCTCGTGCACGATGATGTGATGGACAGGGCGGAGACGCGTCGGGGGGGGCCGACGGCGGGGGCGAGGTGGGGTCCGGAGACGGCGGTGTTGCTTGGGGACTGCCTGTTTGCGCACGCGCTGAAGCTCTGTACGCGATTCGATTCGAATGTGGTGTCGCGGCGGATTGCCGATGCGGCGAGCGACGTGTGCCAGGGTGAGATCCTGCAGACCCGGCGGCAGTTTGATCTTTCCTTGACGGAGGCGGAGTACCGGCGGTTGATCGGCATGAAGACGGGGGCACTGTTCGCCGTGGCGGCGGAATTGGGGGCGGAGCTGGCCGGGGCGTCCGTCGAGGCGGTGGCGGCATTTCGCGAATATGGCGCGCGGCTTGGCCTCGCGTATCAGATGTACGACGATTGCCTTGATCTGGTGGGGACGGAACAGAACACGGGCAAGACGCTGGGCACGGATCTCGAGAAAGGGAAATTCACGCTGCCCGTGCTGTTGCGCCTCGCCGAGGCAAAGGGCGGGGACGTGGACCGGATACGGGCAGTGCTGCTCCAGGGCGATCCGATCCAGAGGTGCGAGTTCATCGCGGAATTGCATGCGACGGGGTGTTTCTGTCGGGCAGTGGCGGCCATCCGCGAAGAATTGAGTGCGGCGGCTGCGCTGCTGGACGCCGTGAAGCCCAATCCCTATGTGGTGGCATTGCGCCGGCTGCTCAGCGCGGTTGACGGGCACATCGGCGTCTTGGCGGGCGCGGGGGCGTGAGGTTCGCTGTCGCTGGTTGGCGTTCCTTTGCTGAAGGATTCGGACGCGGCAATTCTTGATCTGATCTTCGGGGTGGGGCTGATCAAGTTCGTCCACGCGCCGGATTATTCAGGGTAAAACTGCTGGGAGCGGGGCCGTTATGGACTGCGGTGGCAGAGCGAAGCGGCGACACCGCTTTTGCCCCCGGCGGAGCCGAAGCCGATGGCCCCGGC